>VAPL010325710.1_pt1 | contig 12489 bp, 9 predicted proteins | sample 3395061 | NCBI WGS metagenome assembly VAPL01 (sample SAMN08290444, study PRJNA428436) | hydrothermal vent metagenome | isolation source: Deep-sea hydrothermal vent chimney 2 | place: Pacific Ocean: Juan De Fuca Ridge | depth 2182 m m
GCAAGCCTGCGCTTCGAGCATATCAGCAACCCGCGTCGTGCATTGGCCGGTAAAAATGTCAGCCAGATGCACTATGCACGGCAGGGCATTATTACGCCGGAAATGGAATATGTGGCCATTCGTGAAAATCAAAAGCTAACCGAGCTGCGAAAAGACCCGGCTTATAAGAAGTTTCTCAAGCAGCATCCGGGTGAAAGTTTTGGTGCGAATCTGCCAGATGAAATGACGGCGGAATTTGTACGCAGTGAAATTGCCGCGGGGCGTGCAATTATTCCTGCCAACATTAATCACCCGGAAGTGGAGCCGATGATTATCGGACGTAATTTCCGGGTGAAAGTGAATACCAATATCGGTAACTCTGCAGTGACGTCATCTATTGAAGAAGAAGTTGAGAAGATGGCATGGTCGGCACGTTGGGGCGGTGATACGTTAATGGATTTGTCTACGGGCAAAAATATTCATGAGACCCGTGAGTGGATTCTGCGAAATGCACCTATGCCCATCGGTACTGTGCCGATTTATCAGGCGCTGGAGAAAGTTAACGGTAAGTCCGAGGACCTAACCTGGGAAATTTTCCGCGATACACTAATAGAACAGGCCGAGCAGGGGGTGGATTACTTCACTATTCATGCCGGTGTGCGGTTGCAATATGTGCCTATGACCGCTGAGCGAGTGACTGGCATTGTCTCCCGCGGCGGTTCGATTATGGCGAAATGGTGTCTGGCGCATCATCAGGAAAACTTCCTGTATACGCATTTTGAAGATATCTGTGAAATCATGAAAGCCTACGATGTGAGTTTTTCACTGGGCGATGGTTTACGACCAGGTTCACTGGCAGATGCTAATGATGCGGCGCAGTTCGGCGAGCTGGAAACCCTCGGCGAGCTAACTAAAGTTGCCTGGGAACACGATGTGCAGGTGATGATAGAGGGCCCGGGTCATGTGCCTTTGCAGATGATTAAAGAGAATATGGACAAGGAACTGCAGGATTGTTTTGAAGCGCCTTTCTATACTCTGGGCCCACTCACCACGGATATTGCACCGGGTTACGATCACATTACGTCGGCGCTGGGTGCGGCTAATATCGGCTGGTACGGTTGCGCCATGCTGTGTTATGTGACACCGAAAGAGCATTTAGGTCTGCCTAATAAAGCCGATGTACGCGAAGGTATTATCACCTACAAAATCGCCGCGCATGCTGCAGATTTGGCCAAGGGTAACCCCGGTGCGCAAATTCGTGACAATGCCATGAGTAAAGCGCGCTTTGAATTCCGCTGGGAAGATCAGTTTAATCTGGGCCTCGATCCGGAAAGGGCCCGTGAATATCACGATGAAACCCTGCCCAAAGAGTCGGCTAAAGTGGCGCATTTTTGCTCTATGTGTGGCCCGCATTTCTGTTCGATGAAGATATCTCAGGATGTGCGTGACTATGCCAAAAAGCAGGGCATAACCGCAGATGTTGCTTTAGAGCAGGGCATGCAGGAAAAGTCCATTGAGTTTGTGGGTATGGGGGCAGAGATCTATAACAAAACTTAGCCGGTTGTTGAAATTCTACATTCTTAATGAAACAACCTGGACTGAGTCAAATGCATTTTGTCCGCTAATTAACGCAAATACACGCTGATTTTTGTTTGTGCGCCTGCGGCGCACTACACCTTAATTAATGCTTTTGCTTTTATTGGCGTGCCTTCGCGTTAATTAGCGGACAAAATGCTTTCAGTCTTTTTTCAGCAAATTTTCTAAAATCTGCTAAATATATAGTTGGGCAAGCAATAATAATAATCCCGACTTATGGCTGATAAAAACTTAAATTCCTTACTTCAACAACAAATTCACGAGCATCTACCTTCTGTAGATGTATCATCATCGCCCCTGCAGGCGTTTCTGTCGGCGGTAAATACGTCATACCAAAAATTTGACGTGGATCTGAGCGAGCTTGAGCAATCATTAACCCAGAGTGCAAAAGAGTTACTGCAGGCTAACGATGAAATGAATGCGGTTTTTAAGGCTATCCCTGACCAGCTGTTTCATTTTGATGCGAATGCCAGAATTATTAGTTATAAGCTAGGGCCCAATAATCATCACTACCTTAAAAGCGACCAGCTGATTAATAAAAATATAAGTGATGTTTTTGATATTGAAGTGGTTGAGTTATTTAAACAATCCATAAGTCAGGTTTTAACCCAACTTGCCAGTACATCTTTTGAAATCACTATTTATTTTGAAGGTAAAATTTATTATTACGAAGTGCGTATGCTGCAAGTTGCATCGAAGGCAGTGATTGCACTTATTCGTGATATTACCAAATACAAACAGGAAGATGAAAAACGTAGTTTTATTGAGCTGCATGATGAATTGACAGAGTTGCCCAATAGTCGCCTGTTTAAAGATCGTTTAGAACATGCGATTTCTCTGGCTGAACGAAATGAAAAAATACTGGCGGTTATGTTTTTAGACCTTAACCGGTTTAAGTTGATTAATAGTTCGCTGGGACATAAAGCCGGTGATGAACTATTAAAAATTACATCGCAGCGGTTAGTTGAAACCTTGCGAAAAACAGATTCAGTAGCGGTTAATGTGAGTGGTATCAGTTCGTCTGTTGCGCGTTTAGGCGGTGATGAGTTTACAATATTACTGGATGATATCGAAAATATAACGGCAGTTGTGCGTATTGTTGAGCGTATTATTGAAAACATAAGTCAACCGATGACGATCGATTCTAAAGTAGTTTATATTTCATCGAGTATTGGTATTGCCATGTATCCGGATGATGGTGCACAGGCAGAAGACATATTAAAGCATGCTGACTCTGCAATGAATTATGCAAAGGAGCAGGGCAGTAATAAATTTAAGTTTTATGCTGATTCAATGAACAAGTCGTCAGATGAATTATTATTACTTGAAAGTGATTTGCGTAAAGCGCTAGAGAAAGATGAGTTTTATTTGCACTATCAGCCGCAGTATCATGCCACGAGCGAAAAGATGGTGGGCATGGAAGCGCTCATTCGCTGGCAGCATCCTGAAAAAGGCTTGATATCACCCGGAATTTTTATACCGATAGCAGAAGAAACCGGGATGATCGAGAAAATCGGTGAATGGGTTTTACGTGAAGCGTGTGAGCAAGGTGTGCGCTGGTTGAATGCCGGCTATGAAATAAACAAAATTGCGGTAAACGTCTCTGCACAACAATTAAGAGAGGATAGTTTACCGGAGGCGATTGCTTTAATTCTGGAAGAAACCGGCATGCCGGTAGAAAACTTATGTGTTGAGTTAACCGAAACGGCGATGATTGTTGACCCGGATGAGGCCCTGCTGGTTTTGAAAAAAATTAAAAAACTCGGCGTGAGTCTGTCACTGGATGATTTTGGTACGGGTTATTCCTCGTTGAGTTATTTAAAGCGTTTTCCAATAGATACATTAAAAATTGATCAGGCTTTTATTCGAGATGTAAAAGTCGATCAGGAAAATGCCGCTCTGGTTAAAGCTATTATTGCGATGGCGCATGGGCTGGATATGGATGTTGTAGCTGAAGGTGTTGAAGATGCAGAACAATTAGGTTTTTTAAATATTAATGATTGCGATACAATTCAGGGTTTCTGGTTTAGTCGGCCATTGCCGGTGGATGAGCTGGAAAAAATTCTCAGTAAAAAAGTAAGTACTCATAAATCAGTTTAAAAAATATCATCAAATAATATGTAGGCACGAATTCATTCGCGCAGCTTCATGTGATGATGGTAATTGTGCGAATAAATTCGCATCTACAACAGTAAAAAATTGTTTGAGTGTTTTTAAAAAAATAATTTTTTATGTTAAAACCAGAACCGGTTTTTTTCCAGCATAGATGCGTGTTGTCGCAATGGCCGCATATTCGATTTTCAAGTTACTGTAAACATCATCCAGTGACATTCCTAAAATTTTACTGCTAATGGCCCGAATAACCCCGGCATGCGCAACCACTAAAATATGTTTTCCGGCATATTGTTGAGCGAGGCTTTCATAAACCGGCCATACACGTTCAGTAAAATCGTTTAAAGGCTCGGCGCCTGCCGGGCGGTTATTTAACGGGTCTAGTAAAAACTGCTCCAACGCTTCACTTTCATTTTCCTGAATGTCCTCGCAGGTGCGCCCCTCCCAGCAGCCAAAGCCAATTTCTTTTAAATTATCTTCAATTGTAAATTTAATTTTTAAGTTATCGGCCAGAGCTTCGCTAAAGTGTACACAGCGAGAAAGAGGTGAGCTGACAATGTGTTGCCAGTCGTTTTTTTCGGCAACCGCGTGCCACATTTGCTGCCAGCCTTTCTGGCTTAACGGGTCATCAATGCTGGAGCCGCGATAGCGCCGTCCGCCTTCGGGTTCGCCGTGGCGAATAATATCGATTTGTGTTGTGCTCATGAGGTCCAGCCAATTAAGGTTAAAACGGCAACCAGTGCCAGCCAGACGACCAGCGTGCGTAGCACCAGTGCGCGGGCCGAGCGAATGCAGGCGGTTTCTTCACCGGGAGCACAGTCTTTAAGCGCTCCCTGACCGGCGGTGATTAAGGTGTGGTAGTTGCAGTCATATAAATCATTTTGTTTGTTCTTACTGTAAAATTCCTTTTTGGCGCCTTCGTAATTGCCGGTTAGCGCATAACCCATGGCAACGATATGTGCCGGTGCCCAGGCCAGCGTAGCCTGAAACTGGCGTGCTGCATTGGCGAGGGTTGCATTACGGGTGGAGTGCATGGTGTGAGAGGTTAAGCGATAAAGCAAAGCACCGAATGGGCCTAAAATAATAAACCAGAATATCACCGCAAAAAACCGGTCATTGGATTCGTGCAAAATTGAGCGCATGACCTCAACAACTTGCAGGTCTGGATTCTCCGGTGCATCTTTTTGCATAATGGCACTGGCCAGTGTATTGGCTGCCTCTTCATCACCATCTTTACGGGCGTCGAGATAATGGTTAATCTGACGGTTAAGGTCTTTGGGGCCAAGACAGAAGGCAAAAATCGTCAGGCCGAATAACAGATCAATCAGGCCGAATAACCGGCCGTCGAACCAGACCTGTAATAATATCATCACCAGCATTATCGGCAGTAATAAAATCAGAATAGACGATAGATGCTGGGAGTTAATGCCGGGCAGAGTTTTCAGCATCCAGGCTGAGTAATTGTCAAACCAGTCAAAGTTACGTAAGTTTTCCAGAATATCGCTGAAGCGGTCAATAATAATACCGAATAGAATGCAGATGAGTGCCATATTTGCGTTAAACCTTAGTCATTAGTTGGTTAATCATTTTATCGAGCTGGTGCCAGTGAAATGCCGGGCCGGGGTCAGTTTTACGCCCCGGTGCAATATCGCTGTGGCCGGTTATAGCATCTTTAGCGATGCCGGGGTAGTGTTGCCTGAGTTGAATAATCAGTTTTGCGAGACTTTCATATTGTATGCTTTCAAAAGCAATGTCATCAGTACCCTCCAACTCAATACCAATACTGAAATCATTGCAGCACGCTTCGCCGCAATAACTGGATGCCCCCGCATGCCACGCACGCTTATCTAAAGGTACATATTGAATAATTTCTCCGTCGCGGCGGATCAATAGATGCGATGACACCTTCAGTTCAGCAATATCTGCAAAATAGGCATGTTCATTGGGATTCAGCTGATTGGTAAACAGCTGTGAAATATATGGTCCGCCAAATTCTCCCGGCGGCAGGCTGATATTGTGCACCACAATCAGGCTGATTTGCCGTCCCGCTGGACGCGCGTCACAATTTGCAGACGGAATTTGAGTCACGTCTTCAAAAACACCTGATTTATTGTTAAATTTCATAGGCTTAAAGTGTATCAGCATGTACCGTAATTGACTATAAAAGAAAATAGTTATGATCGGCTATATCTCTTTTTTGTGGAGTCTATACACTATGTGTCCCGGTTGTCAGTGATGGCCGCTTTTATATAATCAACCCGTTAAGTCAAGCAGATTCCGTGAACGCAAATTTTAATTCAGATAATAATCCGCTAGCCGGTTTAAACACTCAGCAACGCGCTGCGGTTGAATATATCTCCGGCCCGATGCTGGTGCTGGCGGGTGCCGGTAGTGGTAAAACCCGCGTGATTACCCAGAAAATTGCTTATTTAATTCGCGACTGCGGTATTAAACCGATTCACATTGCCTCGGTTACCTTTACCAATAAAGCTGCTCGGGAAATGAAAGCACGGGTAAAAAGTTTGCTGGGCAAGGGTGAAACCCGCGGCTTAATTGTCTCGACCTTTCATAATCTGGGGCTGCGTATTCTCGGAATTGAACATAAGCATCTAGGTTATAAAACCGGCTTCAGCGTGTTTGATTCCACCGATACTCTGGTGCTGATTAAAGGTCTGTATGCATCAGAGTCGTTAAGCAATGTCGATGATGCGGAAGATGCGCGCTGGGCCATCTCGCGCTGGAAAAATGATTTCGTATCACCGGAGCAGGCCATCGCCAATGCGGAAAATGATCTGGAAATTAAACATGCCATGTTGTATTCGCGTTACCAGCGACAGTTAAAAGCCTATAATGCATTCGATTTTGATGATTTAATTTTACAACCGGTGGTGCTGTTTCAAAACCATCCCGAGGTGCTGCTCAAGTGGCAGAATCGCATTCATTATTTATTGGTGGATGAGTATCAGGACACCAATGCCAGTCAGTATCAGCTGGTGAAATTATTACTCAGTAATCATGGCCGGCTTACAGCCGTAGGCGATGATGATCAGTCGGTGTATTCATGGCGTGGTGCGCGGCCGGAAAATTTGGCGTTATTAAATGAAGACTATCCAAAATTAAAGTTAATAAAATTAGAGCAAAACTACCGCTCAACTTCGCGTATTCTAAAATGTGCCAATCACTTAATTCAAAACAATCCACATACCTTTGAGAAGCAACTGTGGTCGGATTTAGGGTTGGGAAAAAATATTCGCATTATCGAATGTCCCGGTGCGGACGGTGAAGCCGAAAGAGTTACGGTGGAATTAAATACCCATAAGTTTCAGAACCGTACAAAGTTTGGTGACTACGCAATTTTGTATCGGGGCAATCATCAGTCCCGAATTTTTGAAAAATATTTACGCGAAATGCAAATTCCGTATGTCGTTAGTGGAGGCACATCGTTTTTCGAACGTGCCGAAATCAAAGATATTATGGGTTATTTGCGCTTACTGGCGAATCAGGATGATGACACTGCATTTTTAAGAATCATCAATACTCCGCGCCGTGAAATTGGTGGCAGTACGTTAGAAAAACTGGGCGAGTATGCTAATGCCCGTGATGTTAGTTTATTTGAAGCCTGTTTCGAAATGGGGTTGTCTACTATTTTGAACGAGCGTGCGCTCAATAAACTACAGAACTTCACCAACTGGATTAATTTATTAAGTGACAATGCGGAGCGCGGTGATCCGATTGAAGTGGTGCGCGATATGGTTAAGGATATCGGTTATATGAACTGGCTCGAAGAACAGAGCAGTGATATAAAAATCGCCGAAAAACGCATGGAAAATGTCCATGAATTAACTGACTGGCTTGCAAGATTATATAAAGATGAAAAAGGTAAAAATTTAGGCGAGCTGGTTGCGCACATGAGTTTAATGGATATTTTAGAGCGCAATAAAGAAGAAGCTAAGGAAGACATGGTGAGTTTAATGACGCTGCATGCAGCCAAGGGTCTGGAGTTTCCCTATGTGTTTATGGTGGGAGTAGAAGAGGAGACTCTGCCGCATCGTACCAGTATTATGGAAGAGAATTTAGACGAAGAGCGTCGCCTGGCGTATGTGGGTATTACCCGCGCGCAACAGGAACTGACCATTACCTATGCTAAACATCGCCGGCGTTACGGTGAAGATATAGAGTGTGAGCCCAGTCGCTTTTTAAGCGAGCTGCCGGAAGATGAGATTGAGTGGGAAGGTGGTGGCCGCAAGGTGGATGAAGTGCAGGCGAAGGAGCGCGGGCGCAGTCATCTGGCGGCGTTGAAGGATATGTTGGCTTAGTGGTTGTTGATTTTATTTAAATATTTAAGCGCCAGCTTCATCGTCATTCTCGAATGCCTTTGTCGGAAATTCAGTGGTTTCGCTTGCTTAGCGACCCATTTTCTTTTCAACAGCGAAAAGAAAGTAGGCAAAGAAACGCCGCCCCGCTTCACTTAAGCTTTTATTTAAACAGCAAAATAAAAGTACCTTCTTCACTCCCGATTTTTGTGGCTGCTGCGGAACTCCCGAATTAAACAGCCAATTCGCTCAGACATCCTCGCAGAAAGCCCCACAAAAACCGCTCCCTCATCAGCTTAAGTAATGGGGAGTAAGGTCAAAAGCGCAAAGCAGAGAAGAAAAAGCAGAGAAGCAAAAACAGATAGAATCCGCGAACAGACACAGTACATAATATGGTTCAGTACTACGGTGGTTTTTATTCCCTCTAGAGCTTGCCGAAAATTGTATCCACGCAGGGGCAAATCACAGGGATGCTCATCAGAACGACCCGGTAAAAGAGTAATGAAGCAACAGGTTTAAAATATAACGGGAAGCCTTAAGAACAATTTTCGGGAATTTTCATTTTAGCTTTTTAAATGAAAACAAGCGAAACCACAGAATCATTTACACCCTCTTCTAATTCCCCAAAGGCTAATGGCTTGCGACAACACTAAAAGCTGCTGGATTTCCGACAAAAGTATTCGGGAATGACAGAGCTATTCTCTTTAAACAGAAGGCGAAGATTTAAATAAGTTTGAGTCTCTAAATTTTATACGTCGCCAATTTCTGCCCAAGCGTAACAACCTCACCATGCACAATTGCATCATTCAGCGACACGTTTTCATTCATCAGTAAAACTACCGTTGAACCTAAATTAAAGCGGCCCATTTCCATGCCTTTTTTCAGACGAATATCAATATTTTCATAAGTCGTGTGAATAACTTTATGTTTACTCGGCGGCGTTACCGCGCCAGCCCAAACCGTATCAATGGCCGATACATTGACCGCGCCCACTAAAATCATAATCAACGGACCGTGGTCGGTGTCAAACTTACACACCAGTCTCTCATTACGTGCAAATAAACGGGGCACGGTATTCACCGTGTGCGGTGCCACGCTGAATAAACGTCCGGGCACATACACCATGTCGGTTAGTTTTCCATCAATCGGCATATGTATGCGGTGATAATCCCGCGGCGATAAATAAATAGTTGCGAATGAACTGTTGGTAAATGGCCGGGCTAACTCGTCAATGCCACCGACCAGTTCCAGTAAACTGTAGTCTTGTCCTTTGGCCTGAAATACCCGGCCGTTTTCTATGGCCTGTGCCTGGCTGACTTTTCCATCCACTGGGCACACCAGAGCATTTTCACTGTTATCAATTGTTCTGGCGGTGGGTTTTAATGCGCGGGTAAAAAAAGCATTAAGGGTTTCATAGGCATAGGGATTTTCCTCTATGGCTTCTGACATGTTGACTTCATGCAGGTGCAGATAAATTTTCAGGGTAAAGTTTTTTATCGGTGTAAATTTAATACGGGCAACTTTATAGACAATACCCGAAATTAAGTGATGCGGTAAAAAGTAAAATGGCGTTGATTTTAAATAATCGATAAATGATGCGTTCATATTATAGGTTGTTACTTTATTGGTTGTCAGGTTAGTTGCCGCCGCATTTACCGGCAGCGCATTTCATTGTAGCAGTTGGTGTTTTTTTAACGGTAATATCAAGTGCAACGGTTTCATTATTTGAAAGTACAAAATTGAGTTTAACTTTATCACCGTGGCGGAACCATTTGGCGGGTTTAATTAACATTAAATGATAGCTGCCGGGTTTTAGAATAAGCTTACCACCGGCGGCAATGCTGAGTTTTTTCTGTGGCAGCATTTTGGCAAATCCGTCACTTTCTTTTGACAGGTGCATCTCGATACTTTTAAACGCATTACTATTAATGGAAATAATATCAATATTATGCTGGCTGGTATTATGTATTTCCATATAACCGGCCATCACGCTTGCGCCAGGCGGAGACTCCGGGATTCGGGGTTTTGTGAATGAGAGTGTTGCTGCGGCTGTACCAAAACTCAGCAGCAGGCCGAGTAAAACAGTCAATAACGTTAATGTGGGTTTCATGGTGGGCTGCATTAATATCTATTTCATCTAATTAAAGTTCGTGATTATATTCGTCACAGGTTAATATTCAAAGCTTAACCTGATATCGTCCATTTACTATTTCATTTTACAGGCGTCATTTATGTCTCACAGCGCATTTCCCGAAGAGCTCAAAACCATTAGAGATTTGATCCGCTGGGGGGTTAGCCGTTTTAACCAGGCCGATTTGTATTTTGGCCACGGCATGGCCAGTGCGCTGGATGAGGCGGTTTATTTAAGCCTGTTTGCATTAAGTTTACCCCACGATTTTTCAGAAAACTATTTTGACTGTACTTTAACTGCAGAAGAGAAGCAGGCGGTTTATCGACTGTTAAGTCGACGTATTGAAGAAAAATTACCGGCTAGTTATTTGACGGGTGAAGCCTGGTTTGCCGGCCTGCCATTTGTCGTTAATGAAAGTGTGCTGGTGCCACGTTCGCCGATTGCCGAGTTAATTGAAAAGCGCTTTGCTCCGTGGGTGGAGGCGGAAGCGGTAGAGAATATTCTGGATTTATGCTGTGGAAGCGGTTGTATCGGTATTGCATCGGCCTATGCGTTTGACTGGGCCTATGTGGACATGGTGGATATTTCGCCCGAGGCGATTGAAGTGGCTGAGGAAAATATTCAGCGTCACCAGCTAGATGAGCGGGTGAGTGTGATTGCGTCTGACCTGTTTGAAAATGTGCCGCAGCGTCATTACGATATTATTGTCAGTAATCCGCCGTATGTGGATGCAGAAGATATGGCGGACCTGCCGGATGAATATTTGCACGAACCGGCGTTGGGGCTGGCGGCGGGGGATGATGGTCTGGATCTGGTGATACCGATGTTACAGCAGGCACGGCAGTATTTAACGGACCAGGGTATTTTGGTGGTGGAAGTGGGTAATTCTCAGCATGCTCTGCAGGAGGCTTATCCCCATGTACCGTTTGTATGGCTGGATTTTGAGCGTGGAGGTTCGGGAATATTTCTGATTACAGCTGAGCAGCTGGATGAATTTAAGTTTTGATTGCTATTGTAAATAATGAATATAGCGCCAATAGCCCGGTGATTTATACTGTTTTAAGCTTAAACACCGGTAATTTAAACCAGAAGCTAGTGCCTTTGTCATGATTGTTCATCGCCCCGATCTCACCCTCGTGCAACTCAATTAACTGCTTGCAAATTGACAGCCCTAAACCGGTATGAGGTTCATTGTTAGTGGGTTTGTTGCTCAATATTGAATTCTGGGTAAACAGCTGATCAAAATCACTATCGGTTAATCCCGGGCCAGTGTCGGAAACGATAACCGATAAACTGTCGTCCGCCGCTTTTGTACTGATGGTGATGGTGTCATTGGCTGAACAAAACTTAACCGCATTATCTACCAGGTTGTCGAGTACCTGAGCAATACGTGAACGATCTACTTCAATGGCAGGTGGATGCTCTTCAATTTTAGTCACAATATTAATCTGTTTTTCACTGGCATAAGCGATATGGCGATTAATGGTTTCTGAGATTAGCGGTTCCACCTGTAGAGGAATTTTAGTTAAGCGCATCTGCCCGAATCCACCCGCCTGTGTATTTAATATGCATTCAACAATTGAGTTCATAAAATTGGCTGATTCGACAATGGTACTAAAATTCTGGAATATTTCTTCGTTGTCGATGGGCTGATTACTGACGACTTTTAAGCGTGAGGTGGCAGCGGCATCCTGAATAACCGCCAGTGGTTTGCGCAAGTCGTGGCTGGCTGTGGTGAGAAACTCGTTGTTTAACGCGGATAGTTGCTTGAGACTGAGCTGGGTTTGTAAACGCGCAATTAAAATTGGGAAATTAATTGGCTTGGATGCATAGTCATTTGCACCTAATTCCAGTGCTCGCACAACCCGTTCATCTTCATCAATGGCGGTTACCATAATAATAGGCAGTTCAACCATTGAGTATTGCTGGCGCAGGGTGTGCAACACCTGTAAGCCCATGACTTCGGGCAGCATAATGTCAAGTAGAATAACGTCGGGTTTTTTTTCGGCTACCATGTCCAGCGCCTGCTGACCATTTACCGCAAAGCGAATATTATAATTATATGACTGCAGGCGCAGGGCCATGATTTCACGGTTAAATTCCTCGTCTTCGACGATCAATATGTCTGGCGTAGAAAAGTACATTTAGCTATTCATTTATTTTATATGTTTGAATCTACTATATCGGTTTTTGCCACCTGCTTGCAAGCCGATATGTTAATATTCGAACATTAAATTTTTAGACATGCATTTTTTTGAGGAAATACAGTGTCAGGTAATACTTTCGGAAAATTATTTACAGTCACAACCAGTGGCGAATCTCACGGCCCGGCTTTAATGGCGATAGTCGACGGCTGCC
>VAPL011100976.1_pt1 | contig 12486 bp, 9 predicted proteins | sample 3395061 | NCBI WGS metagenome assembly VAPL01 (sample SAMN08290444, study PRJNA428436) | hydrothermal vent metagenome | isolation source: Deep-sea hydrothermal vent chimney 2 | place: Pacific Ocean: Juan De Fuca Ridge | depth 2182 m m
ATAGTCTATCGGGATATGATTTTGTTCGAGTATTTTTAAAATGCCAACATGGGCGGCACCGCGGGCACCACCACCGCTTAATACCAGTCCTATTCTGGGGCGTTGAGATGCCGCTGCTTCGGATAAGTTTGTTTGTGAAGCGCAGACAAACTGAGCACAACCAAAAAACAGAAATGCTGTAAATAGGCGGCAGATTTGAGCTGCTCTGCAATGTTTAATGTCAGACATTGATTCTGTTCTGAAGTGAAATTATTATGATTTTCATTTTAATCGCTATAAAAAATTGATGCAATAACAGCATACCTAAATGTAAAATTCGGATAGTTGAATTGTTATATGCAAATACTAATCCATTCGTGGTCAGGCAAACAGTTACCAAAGAATATTAATGTTCGGCTATCATACTATATTCAGGAAAATTAGCATCAATCAGTATATGGGGTATAGTTCAAAAAAAACTGTCTTTTAAGCGTTAGTTGAAATCTATCTATTTGAAATTTAAAATACAGGCATGCTCTTTCCAGCAGTTTAATAATTACTACTGTCATTAAGCTCTTAGCGTATAATGACATTATCTTTTTGTAGCGTGTTAAACGTATGAGAAATTATAAAATATTAAGAGGGATAGTATGAAATTAATCAGTACTTTTTTAATGGTGATTGTGCTAATTTCCTGTGGTGATAAAAATAGCCTGACTAAAGAGCAGGTTGATATTGAATATAGTGTTTTATTAAAAGGTGGCAATGATACTGTTTCATTTGTTAACCAGGCCCGGCCTGTTTTAGAGAAGCGCTGCATTGTATGTCATGGTTGCTATGATGCGCCATGTCAGCTGAAACTGACTTCAATTGAAGGTATCCGCCGCGGTGCTAACCCTAAAAAAGTATATGACCCTAATCTATTTACTGAGGCTGAACGAACCCGCTTATTTATTGATGCAACTACAGAAGAACAGTGGCGAGAAAAAGGTTTTCATTCTGTTCTAAATGAGCAGGCTGATAATCCAGTTAATAATTTGCGTTACTCAGTGTTTTATAAAATATTACGTTTAAAGCAAGTTAATCCGCAACACCGGCTGGGAAAGATAGATGATGATATAGATTTAAGCTTAAATAGAAATCAGACATGTCCCACTAATGAATCATTTTCTGATTATGCTGATGACTTTCCGAATCAGGGGATGCCTTTTGCAACACCTAATTTAACTGACGATGAGTACCATACATTAATTAAATGGATTTCTCAGGGATTACCGGATGATAGAGACTTCAATTTATCAGATGAAACTAAAAATCAAGTTGATAAATGGGAAGTTTTTTTTAATCAGAATGATTTAAAGTACCAGCTGACGAGCCGCTATATATATGAGCATCTGTTTCTAGGGCACCTGCATTTTAAAGGTGCAAATAATCGGGAGTTTTTTCGTCTAGTTCGTTCGAGCACACCATCAGGATCACCGATTAAAGAGATTGCTACTGCCCGACCTTATGAGCGTAATCAGTCAGAAAAAATCTACTATCGCTTGCGTTATGTAAAATCTTCAATTGTAAATAAGTCGCATATGGTTTATGAACTGTCCGATAAACGTATGCAACGTTATAAAGAATTGTTTATTCAGCCTGATTATCAGGTGAATAAATTACCTTCCTATGAAGCGAAGGTAGCGGCTAATCCGTTCAGGGCATTTGTAGATATTCCAGTGAAGTCTCGTTATAAATTTCTGCTTGATGATGCGAAGTTTTTTATTGAAGGTTTTATTAAAGGTCCGGTATGTCGCGGTCAGGTTGCCTTGAATGTGATAGAAGATCAGTTCTGGGTGTTTTTTATCGATCCGGATCATCTAAAAGTAAACAACGATAATAACTATTTAAAAGAGTTGGAAAAGAATCTGAGTTTACCATCTGAGGAAGGTAACACGATTAACTTAACGAGTGCCTGGGTGAATTACTGGACATTGCAGGTTGATTATATGGCAATGCGGCAAAAAGCATTTATGGCTTTGCCGAAAATGCAATTAGATGATGCGCTTTCATTTGTCTGGGATGGCTCTGATGCTATGGATAAAAACAACCGTACTTTATCCATTTTCAGGCACTTTGATAGTGCAACGGTGAAACAGGGCTTAATTGGCAACTATCCTGAGTCGGCCTGGATAATGGATTATCCTATATTTGAACGAATCCACTATCTTCTGGTTGCAGGTTATGATGTGTATGGGAATGTCGGGCACCAGTTTAATACGCGCATTTATATGGATTTTTTACGCATGGAGGCAGAGGATACTTTTTTAGCGATGTTGCCACCGAAAAATAGACAGAAGATTCGTGAGTCATGGTATCTGGGAATTAGAGCTGATCAGGGCCGGTATTTTGATGAGCCCAAAAAATGGCTAAATGCACAAATTGTCAGTGGATATAAGACCGATGATCCTTTAAGGGAGCTATATAAAAAGCTTGAACAGAAACTCGAAAATATTAACGGTAAAAAAGATTATATTAATCGTTGCACTGAAAGTGAATGTGAAAAATTATCAAAAATAGATAAGTACGTACAACGTATAACTAAAATTAGCGGTGAAAAAATATCGATGTTTCCGGAGACGGCATTACTTAAAGTGAAAAGTGATAAACATAGATACGTTTATACTTTAATTCATAACAAGGCTTATAAAAATGTATATACGTTGTTCGATGATGTGGACAATCGAGATAAAGAGTTCGATACGTTAACGGTTTATAAGGGTATTTTAGGCGCATATCCAAACTTATTTTTTGTGGTAGATGAAGCTGAGATTGAAGCGTTTTCAGATAAGTTTATTTCGATAAAAAACAAAAATGATTACGAGGAATTTGTCGCAATATATGGTGTTCGAAGAACCTCGCCCAGCTTCTGGAAAGAAGCCGACTGGTTTAATGAACAGCTTTCAAAACAAGACCCGCTTGGTTATGGGATATTTGATTTAAATCGATATAACAATATATAAACTAACAGGGTCAATAAAACCTATGTCACAAACAGTAAAAATGCAAAAGAAACATTTTATTAACTTGCTGGCTATTAGTATTCTGGCTCTGGCCGCATCAATTAGTTACTTTACCTATGAGTTGTCATTGTTTATCCGGCAGATACCAGACATACTGGAAAATGTCCGGGTAACCAGTGAAAAAATTGAACCGGCATTAAATGATATAAGTGAAATTCGAGATTTAATTAAACCGATTATTGTAGAAGTTAATGGTATTCGTGTACAAATTCCGGCCATTTTAAAAGAAGTTAAAGAGGTACGTGAAGCCATTCCGCCGATACTTAAAGAATCGACAGCCATCCGTAAACAGATTCCTGATGCCTTGTCTTCGGCAGACAAAATGTCGACCTCAGTTGTGTTAATAAGTACACAACTGAAGGCGTATCAACCCATAGCAAACGAAACACTCATTCAGGTAGAAGGCACAAGAAAAGAAATCCCCTTAATACTGGATCGTACCAATGCGATGATAGACAGAGCGCGTTCTGCGGCAAAAGAAGTAAGCTCTGGTGCGATAACAGGAGCTATGGGAGGATTATTAACAGCACCGTTTAGACTGGTAGGCAGCTTTGGAAGTAGCGTGTTAGATTTAACAAAGTCTGAGTTGAATAATTACTCTAGTGAGGAGTTAGAGGAAATGAAAACGATGACACAGCAGTTATTACAAGATGGTGTACCTGGTGATGTTAGAGAATGGAGTGATCCTGAGAGTCATCGTCGTTTAAGTATCAAACTTGTCAAAGAGATTAATAAGTCTAGTCGTTTATGCCGAGAGCTGCTGATAAAATCATGGATAAATTCCAAAGCTGATCTGGAAAAAACGGTTACAGTTTGCAAAAATGAAAGTGGAGACTGGGAGGGGTAAATGTGATGTTTACATGTAAATACCTATAGTTTAAGCGATATTTATTGAGTCTTTATGTTAAAAAATCAATTAATCAGTAATTCAATGAAGCTATTAATATGGGCTAGCACAGGTTATGCAGTTAAAGCCTGATTTTAGATGAATTATTATTATTTTTAATGACCTGAAATTAGCTTACTATTTTATAATAAATTAGTTTCATTTTCACCGTAGTGATAAAATGTTACTTTCATAGTTAATCAGATTGTTGTGACAGGGTGTAAGAGTATGGTGAAAAGATATTTTTGTTGTTGAAGTTAGTGAGCGTAGCTTTGAAAAGTATGTAATTAATAATTCAAATCTTTGTTGATATGGGGGAAGCCCAGCAGGCCGCTGATTTATTTAACCGGCTTCCCAATGTAGACAAAAAAAGTACTACTGGACAGAGTTTGTCAGGTCAGTTATGGATGATTGAAGAAGCTAATATAACGGCAGGGTTACAACGTTTAAAAGAAACGATACTGATGAACTCTGATAATCTGGATGCTCGCTTTGATTGTGCAATATGTGAAATAGCGCAGCACAATACAGAGCAAGGGCTAGAATATCTATTTTACATTCAAAAAAATAATGCAGATTTTAAAGATGGTATAGCAAAGGAATTGATTATTACAATTATAAATGCGCTTTCAAATAATGATCCGCAAAAAGCTCAGCAATACCGCTCTCAGTTAACGAGTATTATGGCTGTTTAATTCGTCTGCGATGTTTTTAGTGGCGAATAGATTTATTTACCACATGTGTCTTCTGTATTCGCCGGTGCCATATTTAAATATGGTTTGCAATAACAGGGGCTAACACCCTTGTTCCAGTGAATTTTACAACGGTTAACCCAGGTTTTGGTGTTTTTTTGTTTCCATGCCATTTCCTTTTTCTGAGTTATTTCATCCTCTTTTTTTCTTAGTTCTTCCTGATGTAATTTTTCGCGTTGCGCCAGACGTCTTTCCTGCTGTTGTTTTTTAGCTGTTTTTTCAGCCTTAAGACGGCGCTTTTCCTCAAGTATTTCGCTTTTTGTTGACTGACGTGCTGCACTTTGCATTGTTCTGTTACGGCAAGGGTAACTTACCGGTTTAATTGTTTTAGAAAATTCAACAGGTATGCGGGTGTAACAAGTTTTGGTAACTTTTTTCAGTTTTTTAACGGTCGTCTTTTCGGGCACAGATTTGTTAACGAGTTTTGTTTTGGACGGCTTTTTATTTAAAGATATATATTGGTTGTATGCAGTACTGAAACCTTGCATTTTATAAGTTAAATGGGTGACGTATTTGTCGAGCTTGAACTCTACTATTAGTGTTGTCGCTTCCTTTAACTGTAAGTGGCTGGCTTCGTTGAGTTTGATAATGATCTCACCCTTATCTTTATTAATAAGACATATATTGTCTCTGACTCGGGTATCAATTCGTAACATTTTATAATTAACCGGGTTTAGGCGGTTATTCAGACACCATTGAAAACGGTTTAGGCGGTTGCCATTAACAATGATATCTAATACATCAAGTGTTTCAACGGGCCGGGATTCTAATGATTGTCCGGCATCATTACTTTTTGCCAGACGTAATTTAAGTTGTTGATCGTTAATGATTAGCTGATAGTAAACATTGTTACCGCGATGTTTGTTTCGGCCTGTTTTAGTAGAGCCAGATTTATCGCTAGTCCACTGTACTTCAGTGCCAAATTTTATCGACAAACTTTTATCAAATGGATTTAAACCGGCATTAGAATTCAAACTAAAACCAGCAATTGTTATGAATAAAAATAGAGCTGACTGATAGGATTTTATTTGCTGCATAGTGTCCTTGAGTATTAAATTATTCTTTTATTCATCAATTTCTATTGAACTAATGGTTCTTATTTCTAGAATAGATGTTTATTTATTATAGTTAAATTATAAAGCTAGATTTCTTGCTTATATGTAGCATATGTTACATATATATGACTTCGGTCATATTATTCTAGCTAATAAAACCATTAATAACATAATGTTATTGCTATTTATTCATAAGCAACCTATATAACTAAGATTAATAGATTGTCATGCTTGAATTTAATCTAGTTTAGAAATCAAGCTTTATGGCTGAAATTACAATAATAATAAATTTACCCACGGAGTTTGAAACCATGTTTTCAATGCAAAAGCGGTTATCAACCATCATTATAATTAGTGCTAGCCTTATGGCTCAGTCTGCTTATGCGGCTGACTGGACTGAAAAAGTCACTATTAAAGGATTTGCATCAGCGGTTTATCAGCAAACAGATGATCCGGTATTTTTTAACGGTGATTGTGCACGTACTTTTACCGGTCCGATACCCGATTCATGTGATGGTACACCCGGCGGCGAACCAGGTACTGTGAATGGTGTAACACCAGCAAATGGTGGCATTAATGAGGATGGTTCGTTTCGTAGAACACGGATAGGTCTGAATATAAATGCGAATATCAATGAGCGTGTCACCTTGCAAACCCAGTTTCTGGTATTAGAAGAAGAAGATGAATATAAGATGCATCTTGACTGGGGCTTTATTAGTCTCGCTATTAATGATGAACATACGATTCGTGCCGGTAAGATAAAACTACCTGTGGGGCTGGTTAATGAATTTCAGAGTGTGGGTTTTGCTTTTCCCTGGATAGAAGCTCCTCAGCTGTTTTATACCGCTGATTTCAATGGCGCGAACATAACCCGTGAGTCTTACCGTGGATTGAGCTATTTATGGCAAACCTATGTCGGTGACTGGGCATTTAGTACGGATATATTCTGGGGAAATATTGCGCTTGAGGGCATGAGTCTAAATGGCATGCTCGGCGCTACTTTGAAAGCGGAGTGGGATGATTCGGTTTATGTTCAGGCAAGCACCTATAGTGGAGATATGCTGTATGAACCGAGAATGAGCGCTATGTTAAATGGTACTCATCAGGTAGCAACTATTGGTATTGGTGGTGATATCAATGGCTTTCTGTTTTATTCAGAATATGCAAATGTAACCATGGATATGGATATGCAGGAATCCACTACCTGGTATGCGAGTGCCGGTTATACCTTTGATGAAGTGACATTGTTAGTCACGCATCAAAATATGGATAAAGGTGTAAATGTACCGGAAGCTATGAAAAATGCACAGACAATGGATAGTATCACTTTAAGGTATGATGTTTTTTACAACACCGCATTAAAGTTTGAGTTAAGTAAAATTGATACAGAAAAGGGGGTCGGTTTATTTGCCGCAGGTGCTGCCACTGATATAAAACCAGCTGACAGTGTAAATATGTTTGGTATGGCACTTGAAGTGATATTTTAAAGGAGAGTGGATATGAATACGGCATTTAAAAATATAAAACTTTGTTCGGTACGTTTGTTTACCGTTATATCTACTCTAGCTATAGCGCTGTTATTTCAGAGTGTTGCGATGGCCGATGTGGCAGTAATTGCTAATAAAGGCATAGCGATAGGAAGTATTGACAAGGCAACGGTAAAATCAATCTATCTGGGTAAGTTAAAGTCATGGCCTGACGGATCAGCTTTAATTGTTGTTGATATGACTGCCGGCACAACCGCGCGTAAGCAGTTTCTTAAACAGGTGGTGGGTAAAAAAGAAATTAAATTTGATTCATACTGGTCTAGAAAGGCATTTTCAGGTAAAGGCACTCCACCAAAAAATCTGGGAAATGATGCAGATATTAAAGCATTTATAGCAGCTAATACGGGCAGTATTGGTTTCATAGATGCAAGTGGTGTTGATGCATCAGTAAAAGTATTAATGACAGTTAAGTAGCTATTTCCCTCTCTCTTTAATTATAAGAGAGAGGGCATTAATACGAATAAGGATAGTAGATGAAGATGCTTTTCAGGTTTACCATAAAAATTAAAATACTCATGATCGCACTGGTTGCCTTAGTGGGGTTTAGCATCATAACGGCATATCAATACGCCATTAATATGGATAATGACTTACGTTTAGATGCGGTAAAAAATATATATTTTCCTGTTCTGGGACACCTTGATACTAACAAAGTACGTCTGGATAAAATCACCGGAGGCTTAAATGCTGCTGTCGCTGACGGCGAAATGGATATGGTGGAAGAAGTTGACCAGATTGCTGCAGGGATGCGTGCTTCATTTGAGTCTGTTGCAGATATAGATAAGAAATCAACTGAACATATTAATAAAATTGTTCTGCATTTTAATGATTATTATAAAGTCGCCAGAGATCTTACAGAAGGAATGATCAACGAATCAGTTTCCGCTGATCAGGTGCAAACAAGTATCAAGTTAATGACCGGACTGCTGAATACTTTTAGGCAGGAGTTAAGTGTTGTGCGTGACGACTCCTATAATAATTTTATACATGCGTTAGACGAAAGCCAAAAATCTTCAGATCAGGCAATGGTACTGATGATTATTATCAGTGCGATTTGTGTCGTTGTGTTGGGATTAACGTCCATTTTAATCTCCACAAAAATCAGTGCAAATCTCGCAGATGTTGTGACTTCGTTAAAGAAGATTGCCAGTGGTGATCTAACCTGCGAATTACACAGTAACAGTAATGACGAGGTCTCGGAAGTTGTAGAAAACTGTAATACGCTTATTCAAAAACTCAGAAGTGCTTTAGGTGATGTTTCAAACTCAGCACATTTGATAGCAAATTCTGCACAATCTTTATTGATAACAGCGGATCAGTCGAGTCAACATGCTCTGGATCAACAAAACAGGCTGGAGCAGGTTGCGACAGCGACTAATGAGATGTCCAGTAGTATTCAGGAAGTCGCAACTGCGACATCCAGTGCAGCAACTGCAGCCAATGATGCCAGTGTGGAAGCAAACGGTGGAACGGTACAGGCAAATAAAGCAGTTGAAACTCTGCAACAGTTACGTGCTGCGATAGATCGTGGCAGTAGCGCTGTAAGTGAAGTACAGGTAGAGAGCAGTAATATTGGTACCGTGCTGGATGTTATTCGCAGTATCGCAGAACAGACAAATCTGCTGGCGCTTAATGCCGCTATAGAAGCTGCCCGTGCAGGTGAAGCAGGTAGAGGTTTTGCTGTAGTGGCGGATGAGGTGCGTACACTGGCTTCACGAACGCAGGAAGCAACGGCTGAGATTCAATCAATGATTGAAAAGCTGCAGGAACGTAGTACACATACCGTTACTGTAATGGACCAGTCAAGTAAATCATCCGATGCAACTGAGTCTGCGGTAAATGCCGGCGCGATTGCGTTAAAAAAGATGTCTGAACATGCGATTAGTATTAATGATTTAAATACACAAATTGCGACTGCTACTGAGCAACAATCTGCAGTTGCAGAAGAAATAAATAAAAATGTTCACGATATAAGTGATTTCTCAAAGCAAACAGCAGTTGAAGCCAGAACCAATTCAGATGAAAGTAAATCACTAACCGTATTAGCTAAGCAGCTACAAACGTTAGTGGATGAGTTTAAAATTTAGAGCTCAACTTAATTATGTTCTGCAATTCATTACAGCTTCGGTTTATTATTGTTATTCTTATCTCATCAATTTCAGTGGGTAGTATTGTCTATATAGCCAGTACAGTTAATCAGACACAAATTGATAATCAATATGCCAATCTATTTCTACGTGGAAAAATAATATTATGGGATAAAATTATTGCCTCCCATCTTAATCAGTTAATGTTGCACTCTCATGTATTAGAAGATGAGAAGCAAATTAAACGTCTCATATACAATAGGATGGAAAATAAAAAAGTAACAGGATGGACAGTTGAAAATGTAGCAAAAGACTGGTTTGAGTTTAGTGCAGATAAAAATTTTAACCGATTTCAATTGCTTGATATTAATGCAAATATGATGTTCTCGTCAGATAAAGACCAGAAAAAAACTAATTTTAATAAAATTGTACATCAGGTAATTAAACAACAAAAAGTATTTACGGGCTTGGCAAATGATGATGAAGGAATGCTTAAGGCAGTAAGTATATCGCCACTTATATATGACGATGAGTTTATAGGAATTGGCATTATTGAAAGTAATCTTATGCATGCATTTAAAAAGTTTTCTGAAAATGATAACTCAGAAGTATTATTACTGAGCCAGCAATCAGAAAGAGTGTATAGTACTGATTACGAGGTTTTTGAACAGATAGATCTGTCGGTCGTTAATAGTAATAGTATTATTAATGAAAAGTATAAAGCTAATATATATAGCTTTACTATGTTACCAGTTTATGGCTCTGATGACGTGTTGCTTGCTTACCTGGTGAGTGCAAATAACTCAACTGAAATATATAATTCACGCCTGAAGTCACGTTTGATTTCACTGGTTATTATCGCTTTAGGGCTTATTGTCGTTTCATTTTTACTATTGCTGTTTATCCGCAGGGTATTCATGCCACTTAAATATTTGCTTAAAACCGTTAATCAGTTAGGTGAGGGAGATACTGGAGCCAGAGTTAGAGTATTCTCGGATGATGAAATAGGTAAGCTTGGAACCGCATTCAATAAGATGGCTCAGATATTACAGGATAATATCGAGAAGGAACGTCAACACGCTCTGGATCTTAAGCATAAAGTAGCGAGTATTCTACAGGGTGTAAACAGAGCTGCAAAAGGTGATCTTACTGTAAAAATTAATTTGCGAGATGAGTACGGTACTATAGGTGAGTTAAGTAAAGCCATTCAGATGATGCTTGATAATCTTAGTCATCTTGTAAAGCAGGTTCAGTTAACCGGTATTCAGGTATTATCAGCAGCAACGCAGATTTCTGCGACTGCCCGAGAGCAGGAGGCAACTATTGCGGAACAGGCAGCCAGTACTTCACATGTGGTTGTATCATCTACTGAAATATCCAATATCAGTAAAGACTTATTAGCGACAATGGATGCAATTAATAAAGTTACTGAGAACACCGGAAAATCAGCATTAGATGGAAAGTCTGCATTAAGTGATATGCAGAGAACAATTCAACATTTAGATACGGCTACTCAGACAATTTCATCTAAGTTAGTTATTTTAAATGAAAAAGCACAGAATATTAATACAGTCGTGACAACCATTAATCGCGTTGCAGACCAGACTAATTTGCTTTCACTGAATGCTGCAATTGAAGCGGAAAAAGCCGGTGAATATGGTCGTGGTTTTTCAGTGGTAGCAACAGAAATAAGAAGGCTAGCAGATCAAACTGCAGTCGCAACCTGGGATATAGAGCAAATGGTTAAGGAAATGCTTACAGCTGTTTCAGCTGGTGTTATGGGAATGGAAAAGTTTAGTCAGGAAGTTACGAAGGGTGTTAATAATGTTAATAATGTTGGTAATAAACTGAATCATGTTATTGAACAAATTGAAGTATTACCATTTCAATTTGATAAAGTTACTGAAAGTATGCAAATACAAACTCAAAAAGCTTTAATTATTAAGGATAGTATTGAGCAGTTAGATGATGTAGCTAAAAATACAGTCCAGTCAATTTTGCAGTCCAACCAGTCTATAAGTATGCTTAAAGATACTGTAAAAAATTTACAGCAGAATGTTTCTATTTTTAAGCTGGAAAAATAATTATAATATACTTATATATTCATTTAAATAAATCAAATATGCGTATTTTACAAAATAAAAATTCATTACTGTCAGGCTTAAAGCTAATTTCACTTCTTTGCCTGTTTAGTTTCAGCAATCTGGCAATGGCTTATAACTTTTCATCGAACGTATTGAAATTTCAAAAAAAGTTAGCAGCCAGAGGTGATCCTCTGGCTCAGTATAAAATTGGTATTATGTATGAAACAGGCTTCGGTATTAAAAAAGATCTGAATCAGGCATTACAATGGTATGCACAGTCTTCTGCTCAGAATAATGAGGCTGCTACCAGACGTATAGTATATGTAGATATACTTCAGCATGGCTATCAACAGCGCCAGCATAAGCAGTGGTTTAATAAACTAAAACAGGATGCAGGATTAAAAGATGGAGAAGCTCTTTTATTACTGGGCACGATTTATAAAAATGGTACGGTTGATGGTGTTAACTTAAAAAAAGCTCATAAAGTATTAAAGCAAGCTGTAATAAAAGATGTAGTTGGAGCAGAGGATGAATTCGATGCAGTGAGACGACTTTTAGATCAGGAAAAAGAGACTCAACTAGCTGTTGAGAAAAAAAGGATTGACGAGTTGGAAGCTGCTCAAGAAAAAATAAGAAAGGACAAAATTGCTGTGGAAAAGAGACAGCATCAACAAAAGTTAATCAGATTAGAAGAGCAACGAAAACAAAAGTTACTAGCACAGCAGACTAATAATAGTAAAACTAAGGTTAAATCTAAAGTCATTAAAAAGACTAAGATCAATAGTAAAAAACAAATCAAAGAAAAGCCAGTGAAAGAGAAACCAGTGAAAGAGAAACGAGAGCTTTCCTGGGCAGAAGCCATGGCTCTTAAGGATAAGAGCGAGAGTAATTAATTGTATATATTATCCGCAACTAGGGTGAGCTGAATTCTGTATACATTTAAAGTGTATAAATAACCCACTAGGCATATGAGTTTTATATGGAATGTTAATAATTGAAAGGTCATCATTATCACGGCTTTATGATTTGAC
>VAPL010127315.1_pt1 | contig 12485 bp, 8 predicted proteins | sample 3395061 | NCBI WGS metagenome assembly VAPL01 (sample SAMN08290444, study PRJNA428436) | hydrothermal vent metagenome | isolation source: Deep-sea hydrothermal vent chimney 2 | place: Pacific Ocean: Juan De Fuca Ridge | depth 2182 m m
CATACCTGGGTAATGAGTATTATTTACACTATGACATTCGGCTCATTTATCGGTTTTGCCGCTTGTTTCCCTTTGGCGATCAAGGTTATTTTTGGCTATCAGCATGTTATGGTTAATGGTGTCATGAATCATGATATACCCAATCCTAACGGACCAAGTGCTTTGATGTATGCATGGATGGGGCCTTTTATTGGAGCGTTGATTCGCCCTGTCGGCGGCATGATCGCTGATAAGTTTGGCGGTGCGTGGGTTACTCATGTTTGTTCTTTTGTTATGGTTATCTGTGCTGCTGGCGTTGCTTATTACATGAAAGCCGCCTACAACTCAGCAACTCCTGAACAATACTTTGTCCCTTTCTTTATTATCTTTTTGTTTTTATTTGCAGCAACGGGGATTGGTAACGGTTCAACTTTTAGAACGATTGCCATGGTTTTTCCAAAAGAACAAGTCGGTCCGGTCCTAGGCTGGACTTCTGCAGTAGCGGCTTACGGAGCTTTTTACATTCCTAAAGTTTTTGGCGAACAAATTAAAGCGACTACACCTGAAGTAGCTTTAATGGGGTTTGCTGCATTTTACGTGGTTTGTATTATGATCAATTGGTGGTTTTATCTTCGAAAAGATGGCGAATTTTATAACCCGTAACATTTTGGAGCGCAGGCTTTAGCCTGCATTTCTTTAAATAAAGCAGGCTAAAGCCTGCGCCCCAACATAACAACAAAATTAACAGGAGAAAACCACGATGAGTCATTTTTTAGACCGTCTAAGCTTTTTCAAAAAAGTCCAGTCAACCTTTTCAGGAGGACATGGCATAGTGACTAATGAAGATCGCCAATGGGAAGACGGTTATCGTAACCGCTGGCGTTTTGATAAAGTCGTGCGCTCTACGCATGGAGTCAATTGCACAGGTAGTTGCTCATGGAATATCCATGTCAAAAATGGCTTAGTTGCTTTTGAAATGCAAGCAACGGACTACCCCCGAACGCGACCCGATATGCCAAACCATGAACCGCGTGGCTGTCCGCGTGGTGCGAGTTTCTCCTGGTATTTATACAGCCCTCTGCGTGTTAAGCACCCTTTAATTAGAGAGCGCTTAGTTTCTTTATATAGAGAAGAGCGAGATGCTGGTAAAGACCCTGTGGAAGCCTGGGCAGCCATTCAAGAAGATCCTGAAAAACGTAAAAAATATACCGCTGTTCGTGGCTTAGGCGGTTTTGTACGTGTTGATTGGGAAGAAGTTTCTGAAATTATTGCCGCATCTAATATATATACTATTAAAGTGCATGGCCCGGATAGAATAGCAGGCTTCTCCCCTATCCCGGCTATGTCGATGATTAGTTACGCGGCAGGTAGTCGCTACTTATCTCTTATTGGTGGTGCTTGTTTATCTTTCTACGATTGGTATTGTGATTTACCACCTGCCTCACCTCAGGTTTGGGGAGAACAGACTGATGTTCCTGAATCAGCTGATTGGTATAACTCCACTTATATCGTTGTTGCTGGTTCTAATTTACCGATGACACGTACACCTGATGCGCATTTTTATTCAGAAGTCCGCTATAAAGGTGCGAAAGTGGTTGCTATCTCACCAGATTATGCAGAATACGTTAAATTTGCTGATCTTTGGATGCCAGCTAAACAGGGGACTGATGCCGCAATCTTTTTGGCCATGGGACACGTTGCTTTAAAAGAGTTCTTTATTGAAAGCCAAGATGCTTATTTTGAAGAATATGCGCGTACTTATACTGATATGCCAATGTTGGTTATATTAGATGAGTATGAAGGTTCTTATGTTAATGGTCGTTTTGTTCGTGCTGCTGATTTTGATAACTCTCTGGGTGAAGAAAATAACCCAGATTGGAAAACAGTGGTTGTTGATGAAAAAACAGGCAACATTATTGCACCAAACGGTTCAATTGGTTTTCGCTGGGGTGAAGAAGGTAAATGGAACCTTGTTTCTAAAAAAGATAGAAAGAAAACTAAACCTCGTTTAAGTCTTATTTTCGATAAAGATGATGTGGTTGAGGTATTAATGCCTGATTTCCAAACAGGTGTTGATGTTCCCATGAAACGCAACGTCCCTGTTAAAAAAGTCACTTTAAACGGCAAAGAAGTCTTTGTTGCTACTGTATTTGACTTACAACTCGCTCAATATGGTTTAGACCGTGGTTTAGGGGGGGATATTGCTTCAGGATATGATGATGCAAGTATTCCAAACACTCCAGCTTGGGCTGAGAAAATCACTGGGGTAAAACAAGCCGATATTATCCGCAGTGGTCGTGAGTTTGCAGACAATGCCTCGAAAACCATGGGTAAATCAATGGTTATCGTAGGTGCTGGTTTAAACCATTGGTATCATAATGATATGCCTTATCGTGCCATTATGAATCTATTGCATATGTGTGGATGTATCGGTCAAAGTGGTGGTGGCTGGTGTCACTATGTTGGACAAGAAAAACTACGGCCACAAGCAGGCTGGGCTCCTGTTGCCTTTGCATTAGACTGGCAAAAACCACCCCGCCACATGAACGGTACAACTTATTTTTATTTTCATACTGACCAATGGCGTTATGAGAAATTGGAAGCCGATGGTTTGCTAGCGGCAACAGCACAAGCTAATTATAAAGGACATAATTTAGCTGATTATAACGTTGTTTCTCAACGTTTAGGTTGGTTACCCTCATCGCCTCATTTTAACAAAAACCCTATGGATATTGTTAAAGATGCTGAAGCTGCAGGTGCAACCGATGAAAAAGGTGTCTCTGATTATTTAGTAGAACAATTAAAATCTGGCGACATTAAATTTGCTGCGGAAGATATTGATGCTCCTGAAAACCACCCTCGTAACTTATTTGTCTGGCGTGCTAACTTAATTGGTAGTAGTGCTAAAGGCCATGAATATTTTCTTAAACATCTACTAGGCGCACAAAATGGTGTAATGCAAGATGTGCTACCTGAAGCGAAAGGCCAGGAAATAAAGTGGCATAAAGATGCGCCTATCGCTAAATTAGATTTAATGGTTGATATAAACTTCCGTTTAAATTCAACCGGTGCATACTCAGATATTGTTTTACCAACGGCTACTTGGTATGAGAAAAATGATTTAAATACCACCGATATGCATCCTTTTATCCACCCCTTAACTCAAGCGGTTGACCCCGGTTGGGAGTCACGTTCTGATTGGCAAATATTTAAAACATTAGCAGAAACTTTCTCCAAATTAGCAGAAAAACATTTAGGGAAGCAAAAAGATATTGTAGCCTTACCGCTTTTACATGATACGCCTGCCGAGCTTGCTCAAGCGATGGATGTAAAAGACTGGAAACGTGGTGAGTGTGAGCCTATTCCTGGTAAAACAATGCCGGTATTAAAAGTCGTTGAACGTGATTTTGTTAATACTTATAAAAAATACACTGCTTTAGGGCCTTTATTACCTAAACAAGGCAACAATATTAAGGGTATCGACTGGAATACTGAAAAAGAATACGAGCATTTAAAGGCAATTAACTACACCATTAAAGATGAAGGCATTACTAAAGGTATGCCATCATTAGAAGATGATATTAGTGTTTGTGAAACCATTCTTGCCTTAGCACCAGAAACCAATGGTGAAGTCGCCGTTAGATCATGGAAAGCTTTAAGTAGTAAAACTGGGGTAGATCATACTCACCTGGCTTTATCACGAGAAGACGATAAAATCACTTTTCGTGATATTAAAGCCCAACCTCGTAAGATTATTACTGCGCCTACCTGGAGTGGTATTGAGTCTGAAAAGGTCAGCTACAACGCTTGTTATACCAATATCCATGAGCATATCCCTTTCCGCACTTTAACAGGCCGAGCTCAGTTCTATCAGGATCATCAATGGATGCGTGATTTTGGTGAAGCTTTCTGTTGCTATAAACCCGCAGTGGATATGCTGACTTTAGCCGAAATGGAAAAAAAGATAGGTGATAAGCCGCATTTAAAACTGAACTGGCTTACACCACATGGTAAATGGGGTATTCATAGTACCTATCATGATAATTTACGCATGTTAACGCTCTCTCGTGGCGGCCCTCACCTTTGGATTTCTGAAACCGATGCAGAAAAAGCAGGCATTGAAGATAATGATTGGGTAGAAGCACTTAATATTAATGGAGCAACTATTGCGCGTGCCGTTGTTAGTCAGCGAATCCCTGATGGTATGACATTGATGTACCACGCCCAAGAGAAAAACGTGAACGTACCCGGTTCTAATACCACCGGTAAGCGTGGTGGTATTTTAAACAGTGTGACCCGTATTACCGTTAAACCAACACATATGATTGGCGGTTATGCACAGTTAAGTTATGGATTTAACTATTACGGTACTGTAGGTTCACAACGTGATGAATATGTTCTGTTGCATAAAATTGAAAATCAGGATATTCAGTGGTTAGAAGAGCCATTAACCGCTGAAAAAGAAGAACAATTGAATCCTGAGGGTATAGCACAGGCACCTTATACAAATGAGGAACAATAATGCAATGGCAAGATGTATTAGCGGATAAATCTTTACAAGATTTACCTTATAAAATCGAATTAAATGAACAGGGAAATATAGAAATGTCTCCATCTTCTTTTATGCACAGTTATTTACAAGGTACCCTGGCAACAGTTTTAGGAACGGAGTTAAAAGGCAGAGTCTTTACTGAATTAGCAATTCAGACACGGCTCGGTGTTAAAGTACCTGATGTTGCCTGGGGGACAGAAGACTATTTCCAACAACATTGTGAAGAGATTTGTGCAAATTCTGCACCAGAAATTTGCATTGAAATTCTTTCTCCATCAAATACTATGACTGAAATGCAAGATAAAATTTTATTGTATTTAGAAGCGGGGGCAATTGAGGTCTGGTTGGTAGAACAACAAGGCTTAATTCGTTTTTTTAATACGGATGGCGAACAAAAAAATAGTAGTTTTACGAAAAATATTACCAAAATTTAATGTGACTCAGTGTATTGGATTTGTTGGGGCGCAGGCTTTAGCCTGCGCCCCAATTAACAGATAAATCAATCACTTATATTTTAATAGCGCATACTCTAAATAGTTACGATTTAATGTTTTTTAAAAATATATTAACCTTACCTTAAAAGGTGAAATAACAATGAAAGTAAGAGCAAATTTTTCACTGGTGATGAATCTCGATAAATGTATCGGTTGTCACACCTGTTCAGTAACTTGTAAAAATGTCTGGACTAACCGTAAAGGGGTTGAATACGCCTGGTTTAATAATGTGGAATCAAAGCCTGGTATTGGTTACCCAAAAAACTGGGAAGACCAGGAAAAATGGAATGGTGGTTGGGATTTAGAAAATGGCAAATTGCAATTAAAAACGGGCAGTCGTAGAAATATTTTAAAGAATATTTTTATGAACCCCAATATGCCAACCATTGATGATTACTACGAACCTTTCACTTATGACTATGCCACCCTGCAAAATAGCGAATTAGTAGAAGCAACGCCAACTGCGAGACCTCGATCTTTGATTGATGGTACACGGATGGAAAAAATCGAGTGGGGCCCAAACTGGGAGGATGATTTAGGCGGAAAGTTTAAACATCGTGGCCAAGATGTAAACTTTAGCGATATGGAAAAGCAGGTTTATGGTGAGTTTGAACAAACTTTCCTAATGTATTTGCCACGTATGTGTAACCACTGTGTCAATCCTGCTTGTGTTGCTGCCTGCCCTTCGGGTTCTTTATATAAACGCGAAGAAGACGGAATTGTTTTAGTTGACCAAGACAAATGTCGTAGCTGGCGCATGTGTATCAGTGCTTGTCCCTACAAGAAAATGTTCTATAACTGGGAATCAGGTAAAGCTGAGAAATGTACAGGCTGTTACCCTCGTGTAGAATCTGGTTTACCTACTGTCTGTTCTGAATCTTGTGTGGGCCGTATTCGTTATAACGGCGTAATGCTTTATGATGCAGATCGTATTGAAGAACTGGCATCTGTAGAAAATGATCAAGATTTATATCAAGCACAACTTGATTTATTCCTTGACCCAAATGATCCAGAAGTCATTAAACAAGCAAAAGAAGATGGTATTCCTGAATCTTGGATGGAAGCAGCCCGTAACTCACCCATTCGTAAATTAATCGTAGACTGGAAAGTCGCTTTTCCATTACATCCTGAATTCCGTACATTACCTATGGTTTGGTATGTGCCCCCTCTTTCACCTGTACAATCACAGATTGACCAGGGCAACTTATCAACCATGTCAGATGGAGCTATTCCAAGTATTGAAAGCTTACGTTTACCGATGAAATATTTAGCCAATATGTTCACTGCGGGTGATGAGAAACCTATCGTTGCTGCTTTAAAACGTATGATTGCCATGCGTAGTTTTTACCGCTCAAAAAATGTAGAAGGTAAAACTGATTTAGCAGTACTGGAAGAAGTGGGCTTAACTGAAGAGCAAGTCAATGATATGTATCGTTATATGGCTATTGCCAATTACGAAGATCGTTTTGTAATACCCACTAGCCATGAAGAACTACGACAAGAAGACTTCCATAGCTTCCAGGGTCAAAATGGTTTTAGCTTTGGTAATGATGGTTGTAGTATCAGTGAGAATGCATCTTTATTTCCTGATAAACGGAAAAAAACTGCTGATAACCTGGAGTTTGTACGTTACCACCCTGCAGCCAAGCGTTCCGATGGGGAAAAAGCATGACGCAAGTCTACAAGGTACTTTCCATTTTACTGGAATACCCGACTAAAGATTTAACAGCTCACTGGGATGAAATGAACCAACTCATTAATGAGCTACCAGATCTTGCGGCTGAAGATAAACAGATTCTCAGTGGGTTTACCCTCTGGGCATCAGGTCTGTCTTTAACAAAATTTCAGGCAGAATATGTTAATAACTTTGATATGACGGCCGCAAACTCACTTTATCTAACCTATCATTTATTTGATGAACAAGATAGAGATAGAGGCCCTGCCCTAATTGAACTGACAGAACTTTACAAAAGTACTGGATTTGAAATTGGTAGTGGTGAATTGCCCGATTATCTTCCCCTCATTCTGGAATATGTTTCCACTATGGATGATAAAGCAAGTGCACTTTCGTTTTTACAACAAACAGCACAGGCTGCGGACATCATTGCCAGTAACCTAGAAAAAAATGAAAGTCCATACGCACCACTAGTTAAAATGGTGGCGCGTCACGGACATGTTGAAGATATTGCAGCATAGGACTTAATTATGAACTTAAGTAATTTACTTTTTGGGATTTATCCCTATATCGCCCTGACTACCTTTTTTGTAGGTAGTTTGATTCGTTTTGATAGAGAGCAATACACCTGGAAAGCTGATTCCAGTCAAATATTTGAAAAAGAACAATTACAAAAAGGCAGTATTCTTTTTCATGTAGGTGTATTAGCTTTGTTTATGGGGCATTTTGCCGGGCTGGTAACACCCCACAGTTGGTTTTTAGCTATGGGAATCTCAGATATGATGCATCAGGTTGTTGCTATTTCTGCAGGTGCTGCATTTGGCTCTTTATGTATGATGGGTGGTGTTATTTTATGGAAACGTCGTATGTATCACCCACGGGTGAGAGCAAATAGTCGTTTTATGGATTTGTTTATTCTTAACTGGATTTTAGCCACCTTAGGTATTGGCTTAATAACAATTCCTGTTTCTATTTACCATGCTTTTAGTGGAGACACTTCTGCAATGATTGCGCTAGCAAATTGGGCGCAAGCTACTTTATCACTTAATGCAGATGCATCAATACTTGAAAATGTTAGTTTTATTTACAAATTACATTTGTTTTTGGGCATGAGCGTTTTCTTGTTATTTCCTTTTAGTAGATTAGTTCATATCTGGAGTATGCCATTAGGGTATATGTTTAGACCTTATCAAATTGTTAGAACTAAATTTGTGAAACAAAGATAGTTTTAAATACATAAGTTAAGTGTTTAACATTACCTTAACAATTTTAATTTAATAAGTTAAGTTTACGCCGGTTGTAGAGCGAACTTTAGTCCACAATAACTCAAAAATATTGATATTTAATAGCGGACTAAAGTCCGCTCTACAACTTATAGCCTGTAGTTTGTTAATAACCATGTAAATAAGAGGGCATAAAAGATCTAACATTTTTTACCACAGAGGGTCTGTAAAGGTATTCTCTTTTTTACCTCCCCCTTTGGAAAAGGGGGATTGAGGGGGGATTTTATAAATAAATAAGACATTGATATTAAAAGCTTTATCTTTAAAATAAAATCTCCCCCAGCCCCTATTTTTTAAAGAGGGGAGCTAAAAGCATATACTTTCACAGCCTCTGAGAACACAGAGTTTTTTGAGTGCTAAGCCCCTGTGCTCTCTGTGGTTATTTTGAATATTTATTTATATTGCTTTTTGTTAAAATAATTACTTAAATGTTTTTAACCCTTGCTTGGCACCACGGCTATGCTACTCTGGCATTACGCTATTCTCGCCACCTTTGATACTACCTCGACTATCCAAGCTACACTATTATATTATGGAATTTATATTTACTGACCCTGCCACTGATTTCTCAAGTGGCTTACAAGTTATAACAGATTATCACCAGGATTTTCTTGCTAGAGGTACCAAGTTAGTTGGCTTAGCAGAAAAAATAAAAAAACAAGGTATAAGCGAAAGCTTAGCCAACCAGTGTATGAATATGTACTGCCATTACTCACATGCCTCGATCCTACATCATAAAGATGAGGAAGAAGCTCTGTTTCCGTTATTAGTTGAGCAATCTAGCTTAATTATTGGAATGATGGAACGCTTAATTATGGATCATGAAGAAATTGAAGAGTCATGGGCTGATTTAGCCAAACGAATAAGCCACCCAGAAAAAATTACTAATTTTGATCATTTTTTACACTTAACCATAGAGTTTGAGAAAATTTTAAGAGAACATTTAACCCGTGAAGATGAAGACTTTATACCACAAATAAAAAAAATACTAACAGCTGATCAATTGCAAAAAGCAGGTGAAAAAATGGCTAATTTAAGACATTTAACTGCTTAATTTCGTTCCTACTTTGATTAATAAAAGAGGAACGAAAACTTATTACCGTCATAAATAGAGATTCATTATGAAGACAAATATAACAATAAATAGTCTATTGAATAACTCCTCATTGAAATTATTAATAGTAATTTTTATAGCAGTTATTTCCTCCAATTCGTTTGCTAATGAAAATAGCAGTCACCATTATTCAGTTAAAGAAATGGTGAATTTTGGTCCAGGAGATCATTACCAGCACGCTATGAATATTAATATTTCTAATTTCAAAAAAGTTAAAGATATTAGTAGACGCGCTACAGATTTACCCAAACCTCTTACTAGAAAAGAACCTAAAAAAGTAACCATTATGCTGGAGGCTGTTGAGGTGATTTCTAAAATTGCCCCAAATATTCTTTATCATTATTGGACTTTTAATAAGACGGTTCCTGGCCCTTTTTTAAGAGTCCTTGAGAATGATACTGTTGAATTAACTTTATTTAACGACGAATCGAGTAGTCACGCTCACGCAATTGACCTACATGCGGTAACAGGGCCTGGTGGTGGTAAAGCAGTAACAGAAGTTGAGCCAGGAGAATCTAAAACATTAACATTTAAAGCAACAACTCCTGGTTTGTATGTTTATCACTGTGCAGCTGGAAATCCTGCAACTCATATCGCTAACGGGATGTATGGCATGATTTTAGTAGAACCTAAACAAGGCCTAACTAAAGTTGACCATGAATTTTATATTATGCAAGGAGAAATCTACACTCAGGGCAGACTAGGAAAAGCAGGCTTTCAAAAATTTAATAGTCGAAAAATGCTTGATGAACGTCCAGAATATATTATTTTTAATGGCAGAACAGGAGCTCTCGTTAAAGAAGGACAACTAAATGTGAAAGTAGGTGATTCAGTACGATTATTTGTTGGAAATGCAGGGGTAAGTAAAGTTTCTTCATTCCATATTATTGGTGAAATATTCGATCGAGTTTACCCTGAAGCTGCTTTAAACAATCCTATTAATAACATTCAAACAACGCTCATTCCTGCTGGAGGAGCAACTGTTGTGGAATTTAAAGCCGACTATCCTGGAAACTATGTACTGGTTGATCATGCCTTAGCGCGTGTAGACAGAGGAGCCTGGGGGATATTACATGTGATAGGAGCAAAGAATGATTCGCTTTATTCGGGCGATTTTGAACAGATTAAAGATTCCAAAAAAAGGCAACATAAAAACCATTAATTAATGAAGTCACATATTCAAATATGCTGTGATATGTGATTGAGTTCTTCATAGCTATTTATAAACCACAGCTTATAAAATTGTAGAGCGGACTAAAGTCCGCCTTACAAATGATAGTCTTAATTTATTAAGTAAGAGAGCATAAAATATCTAACATTTTTACCACAGAGAACACAGAGTTTTTGAGAGCTAAGCCTCCGTGTTCTCAGTGTTCTCTGTGGTTATTTTGAATATTTTTTTATATTTCTTTTTGTTAAAATAATTTTGAACAACTACTTAAATTAAGCTGCGGTAAGTTAATAGGTATAAAGTTTTTTTTAAAATATAAAGAGAAATAAAATTGGAACTACAAAATAAAGCAACAAACCTATGGGGGAATTTCTTCAAGGTTAACATGGTACAGATTAGGACATTCCATATGACATGGTTTGCCTTCTTTTCTGCCTTTTTTGCATGGTTCGGTATTGCCCCCATGATGGTGGTCATCCGTGAAGAAATGCATTTGACTAAAGAACAAGTTGGCTGGACTATTATTGCTTCTGTCGCAGCAACCGTATTTGCCCGTTTTTTTATAGGCTGGCTTTGTGACCGTATTGGCCCAAGGCTTTCCTATACTTATTTACTCATTTTTGGTGCCTTTCCTGTTGCAGGTATCGGGTTATCAGACCACTTTGAAACCTTTCTAATATTTAGGTTATTAATAGGCGTGATTGGCGCATCTTTTGTCATTACTCAGTACCATACCTCAGTTATGTTTGCTCCTAATGTTGTAGGTCAGGCAAATGCAACCAGTGCTGGCTGGGGTAACTTAGGTGGCGGCGTGACACAATTTGTTATGCCATTAATGTTCTCTGCTTTTGTGATTGGTTTTGGCTTTACTGATGCAGAAGCATGGCGTGCATCAATGGTCATTGTTGGTACTGTTATTTTTTTTACAGGTATTGCCTATTACTTTTTTACTCAAGATGCCCCTGATGGAAATTATGCTGATTTGCGTGAAAAAGGCATGCTACCTGAAAAGAAAAGGGTAACAGGCTCCTACCTTAATGCCATGAAAGATTACCGTATTTGGATTCTTTTTATTATCTATGGTGCTTGTTTTGGTATTGAATTAACGGTTAATAATGTTGCTGCTCTTTACTTCTTTGATTATTTTCACGTTAACATGGTAACTGCCGGCCTGATTGCCGCCTCTTTTGGTCTAATGAATATTTTTGCCCGTACTCTAGGAGGTATTTTTGCAGATAACTGCGCATCCTTATGGGGGCTAAAAGGACGTACATATTGGTTATTCATCGTATTATTAGGTGAAGGTTTTGCTCTTATGCTGTTCTCCCAAATGAATGTCTTGTTTCTAGCCATTCCAACCTTAATCATATTTTCATTATTCACTCAAATGTCTGAAGGTGCAACATATTCAGTTGTACCCTTTATTGATAAAAGAGCTCTAGGTGCGGTTGCTGGTATTGTAGGAGCTGGTGGTAATGCAGGTGCGGTTGCCGCTGGCTTTTTATTTAAAGGTGCAATGGACTGGAACGATGTATTTTTTGTTATTGGAATAGTCGTTGCAATTGCTTCGTTTTTAACATTTTTTCTTCGCTTCACCCCGGAACAGGAAAAAGAAGAAAAGGTTGCTTTTGAAAAGGCTAATATGGATATACTCCAAACAAAAGCTGATCATGCTAATGCAGCTTTAGAGCGTTCTTTAAAAATAATTGCAGATGCAGAAAAAAGTTAAGCGATAATGGTGTTTTAACTGTGAGGTAGGTCTGAAATAACTTACATCAAATTAATTTCTATTTATAACCAAACTTGATGGAACTTATTCAACAGAAAATGAGGAAAAACTGTATCTATTCGCAAGCCTTTTGTGTAACGTAGATAAAATGATAAGTAAAGTAAAATCTGGCTTTTATAGTAATGCAACTGAAGTTATTTATGATGCTCTACGCCATATGGAAGAGCATGATGAACGAAGAGAAAGTAAAGCTTTACGCTCAGCGCTTTAATGGTTGGCCATAATCAAGCAGAGAGAGGTGAAGTTACTCCATATTCATCAGAGCTTATTGATAAGGGAGCTTGAAATAAATAATCATCCATTATTGCACAGGATTTTTGTTTGTCTTCAGCCGTGTAGAAAAGGCGCATAGCAAGCTACGCAACTTTTTCTACACGGTTTAATGCCATGGATGGCATGTAGTAGAGCAACGCAGGAGCAGTTGCCGA
>VAPL010262587.1_pt1 | contig 12476 bp, 14 predicted proteins | sample 3395061 | NCBI WGS metagenome assembly VAPL01 (sample SAMN08290444, study PRJNA428436) | hydrothermal vent metagenome | isolation source: Deep-sea hydrothermal vent chimney 2 | place: Pacific Ocean: Juan De Fuca Ridge | depth 2182 m m
TCGCGCACTGTGATGCTGATATTGATATCAACCGGTGACAGGAAGCGCCCGTCAATTGAGGTTTCAACATAAGCGGTCCGGCCGTCGTAGGATGTGGCATAGGAATGGTCGTCGCCCGAAATTACCACATCAAAAGCACCGCTTGAGATCAGCAGTGCGTCATTTGCCTGATTGGTCTGAACAACGGCGATGATAAATTCAGCGCCCTCATCGCGGGCAGCAGATGCAGCTGCAAGTGCGCTGTCGACTGTGCCGGCAAATTTAAGATCGCCAGAGCTGGTGACCGTTGGTGTCGTGTCCTGCGCCACCGGAATAAGCGCCACTTTCAGGCTGCCATATTCCTTGAACATGGTGCCGCCCAGGCCTTCAACCGGGGAGCCATCACCATTGGTGATGTTCACAGCGGCCCATGGATAATTGGATGCCGCCATCTTTTCCAGAAAGTTTTCGACGCCGAAGTCAAATTCGTGATTGCCGGGAACGGCAATATCAAATGGCACGATATTAGTCAGGTCAATTGTATTCTGGCCTTTGTCAAACCCGGACAAAACGGAAGGTGACAGCATATCGCCATCAAAAACATATAAAGTGTTTGGATTGCCAGCGCGCTCTGCACGGGCAATGGCATTCAGGCGGGCAAAGCCACCACGGCCGCGGTCATCGGAAAAGTTATATACATCGCCGATACCCAGGATGGTAAGTTTGATTTCTTCCTGGGCAAATGCCGGTGCGGCAATCATGCTGGTGCCCAAAAGCAGGGCGGATAATTGTTTGGAAAGGCGGTTCATTTGATAGTCCCCTTTGGCTGTTGATCGCCCATGTTTGCCGGTTTTGGAACAAGAGTCAAAGCAATCGACAATTTTTTTGCGGTGAAATTCAGCAAGCGATGCCCCAACACCTATTGACCCGGTTTAGCCCAACAGGCATGTCAGCCCCATGTTGATCTACAAAATATTCCGCGCATCAGAGTGGGTTGAAATCCGGTCAGCCGGCACGACCAAAGGTGCGCCCATTGACCTGAGTGATGGTTACATCCATTTTTCAACCGGGGCGCAGGTTGCGGCAACGGCGCAGAAATACTTTGCTGGTGTTGACGGATTGGTTCTGTTGGTTCTGGATTCTGAAGATTTCGGTAAATACCTGAAATGGGAACCGGCCCGCGGGGGGGCCTTGTTTCCACATCTTTACCGCTCATTGCGCATGGAAGACATCATGTGGCATGCAGATCTACCCCTTGGCGCGGAAGGCCATATATTCCCTGAAGGCGTTAAATGAGACTGCTTGAAAGCGCTGGTCTGAAACTGTTGCAATCGATTGATCCTGAAATTGCACATGGACTGGCGTTGCGGGCCCTGAACAGCGGGCTGTTGGCGCTGCCCGGCCCGGTTTCAACGCCACGGCTGGTCACCCGGCTGGCGGGGCTGACATTGCCCAACCCCATCGGGCTGGCCGCAGGTTTTGACAAAAATGCGACCGCTGTCGGGCAGCTTTCGCGCGCTGGCTTCGGGTATTTGGAGGTGGGTGCCGCCACCCCGAAACCACAGCCGGGCAATCCGAAACCGCGGCTGTTTCGCCTGAAGGACGATGCCGCCGCAATCAACCGGTTTGGGTTCAATAATGACGGTATGGTTGAAATTGGCCTGCGGTTGTCAAAGCGTAAACCGGGCATTCCTGTGGGGTTAAACCTGGGCGCAAACAAGGAAAGCCCCGATCGGGCTGCGGATTTTTCCAAAGTGCTGGCAAATTGCGGAGGCTATGTTGATTTTGCAACTGTTAATGTATCGTCGCCCAACACCGAAAACCTGCGTGATCTGCAAGGCAAAGCGGCCCTGGCAGCGTTGCTGGAAACAGTGATTGAAGCACGAAACAGGCTGCCACGCGCTATTCCGATCTTTCTGAAAATCGCCCCGGACCTCACCCAGTCAGAGCTTGCAGACATCGCGCAAGTGGCCATGGCAGCTGGGCTGGACGCAATCATTGCCACAAACACCACTTTGGAGCGAACCGGTCTAACGGACCAAAAACGCACAGAAGCAGGCGGCTTGTCTGGCCGACCCCTGTTTGAAAAATCCACCCGTATTCTCGCGCGGTTGGCAAGTCTTACACAGGGCCAGATGCCACTTGTCGGCGTTGGCGGTATCGCTTCGGCTGAAGACGCGTTGACCAAGATTAAAGCCGGTGCAAGTGCTGTCCAGCTTTATACCGCTATTGTCTATGGCGGAATGTCTCTGGTAAAAGATATTGCGACTGATCTTGACAGGTTGCTGGCTGATGAAGGTTTTTCAAACATTGCTGATGCTGTCGGTACCGAAACGGAGAAATGGCTATGACCCTTTCCATCTGGCATAATCCGGGTTGCTCCAAATCCTGCGCTACCCTTGCCTTGCTACGGGAACGCGGGCTGGAACCCCGCATCCGGCTTTATAAGTCTGATGCGCCCGGTGTCAGTGAAATTAAAGCTGCGCTGGACATGCTAGGGATGGCTGCGATTGATCTTATCCGTACCAACGAAACAGTCTTCAAAGACCTTGGGCTGGGGCCTGACAGCCCCGAGAATGACCTGATCAACGCCATGGCAAGACACCCGGTTCTGATCGAACGCCCGGTGGTGATCTTCGGGTCCAAAGCCGCGATTGGCCGCCCACCGGAAAACGTGTTGACCATTCTTTAGCCATTCTTCTTTTCAAAAATATCCCCCGAGCGGAGCGAATGTCGCCCCGCAGGGGCGACCCTAAATAAATGTCTTGCGCCGCCCGGCGCTCATGTTGATGACACGGGTTCGTCCGCCAAAGCCTCAAGTGCCGGATATCCCCAAGCCAATGTGATTGCGCGCGTGACATTCAGTATCATCAATGCCAGCCACAGCCCGTGGTTTTCAAATGTCGGTACAAGTAAAAACAACGCCCCCAGATAGACCAGCCCCGACAAAACCATGGCATTGCGCATTTCGCGCGACCGGGTTGCGCCGATATATATGCCGTCCAGCATCCATGATCCTATGCCGACCAGGGGCGCAACAACCACCCATGGCAGATAGATCCGCGCCTCGGCCCGAACTTCGGGCGAGGTGCTCATCACATCAATCAGCCACGGGCCAAAAAACAAGAAGAACAACGCTATCGGGATGGCCATGCCCACCCCCCATTGTGAACTGATCACCGCGGCGTGGCGCAATCCGACCCGGTTGCGCGCGCCCAGCGCGGTGCCCACCAGTGCCTCGGCAGCAAAGGCAAACCCGTCCAGCCCAAAGGCCATGATTTGTAGAAACTGCAGGATTACCTGATTGGCGGCCAGTGTTACATCACCGAACCGCGCGCCCAGAAACAGAAACGTGGTGAAACTCGCCTGCAGAATTATTGAACGCCACATGATGTCGCTGTTCACCGACATCATGCGTTTGATCCGTGCCCGGTCAAATATCCGCGGCCAGTCGCGCCACTGATCCCCGGCAAAGGCCGCACGGCACAGCCATAGCCCCAGCAACAGCCCGCTCCATTCTGCGATCAGGGTTGCAACCGCCACACCCGACACGCCCCAGTCCAGCCCCAGCACGAACCACAGGTCCAGCCCGATATTCAGGCTGTTCATCCACAATTGCAGCACCAGCACTGCACGGGTGCGTTCCGTGGCGATCAACCAGCCTGTGACTGCAAATAATGATATGGTCGCCGGGGCGCCCCAGATGCGAATGCCCAGATAGGTGCGCGCCAGGCTTTCCACCTCGGCGCTGGCCGGGGCAAGGGCAAAAGCCCCCCAGAACACCAGCACTTGCAGGGCAACAAAACATATTCCGGCCGTTGCGCCGATCATCAGGGCGCGCATCAGAAGTGCGCCACTTTCGGCCACATCGCCGGCGCCAACAGCCTGGGCCACCAGCCCGGTGGTACCCATCCGCAAAAACCCGAATATCCAGTATATCGCCGCCAGAATGATCGCGCCAATGCCCACCGCACCAATGGGGGCCGCAAGCCCAAGCTGACCAACAACACCGGTATCCACGGCCCCCAGTATCGGCACAGTTGCATTTGACAGCACTATGGGCAGGGCGATTTTCAACACCCGCCGATGGGTAATCGCGGCGGGTTCAGCCATCCCGCGCTGGCATCAGGAAATGCCCGGTCGCCTGGGCGAATAACCGGCTGCGATTATCCTGCCACGCTTCGACATGCACCGAGGCGTAGCGCCGGCCTGACCGGTTAACCCGCGCCCGTGCATAGGCATCCCTTGGCAGGCCGGTACGCAGGTAATCCACTGAGAAATCAATGGTTTTTGGCATTTTAGGCAGATGTTTCCGATCAATTTCTGCCGGATCAATCCGGCCTGCTTCGATATCTTCCCACAGCATTGACCAGCTAAGTTCAATGATCGCTGTCACTTCCAGAAACGCCGCGGTTGCGCCGCCATGCAGGGCCGGGAGCGCTGGATTTCCGATCAGTTTATCAGCAAATGGCAGGGTTGCCGTCAATTCATCCCCGCGTCGGGCAAATTCAATACCCAGAAACCGGATAAATGGCACCCCGACAACCAATGCATTAAGTGCTGCGTCACGGCGTTGTTTGACGACCTGCACAGGTTCGGGTTGTTTACGGCTCATTTACCGCGCTCCACCGTAAAGGCCCCGGTTGCGGTGGCCACCGGACGGTCGCGGTCTTCATCCATGGCGGTGGCGCGAATAAAGGCAACCGATTTGGTTACGTGATAACACTCGGCACGGGCAGAAATGGCCTGTCCGGGCGTTGCCGGGCGCATGTAATCGATCCGCAAGTCCAGTGTTGCGGTACCCAAGGCCCCCTGTGGGTGGCTCATTACGGCGGCGCCGGCGCAGGTATCCATCAGTGCAGATACGGCCCCGCCATGGATCACCCCGGTATCGGGATCACCGATCAGGTCATTGTTGTAGGGCAAACGCATTTCGACCACACCGGGGGCGAAATCGACAAGCTCCATTCCCAACGCGCGCGAATAGGGCAACGTCTCAATAAATATTTGGCCGATATTTTCTTTGATTTTGGTCACGGATTATCCTGCTATTATCAGGTTGTTTATTGGGTCCCTGATATTTTCCCGCAAGGGTAAACTGAAGCGGGCAGAAAATATCCGAAAGCAGTAGAATTATTCGATGTGATTTGAACCTGCGCAGCGATCCGGTTAACCTGAGGGTAAGGAGGCACCTATTGACCACCGTTACCCGTCTGACATTCAAAGAGATGTGCACTGAATTTGGCGTGACACCACGCACCTTGCGGTATTATGAATACATTGAGCTGCTGTCCCCCCAGAAAGAAGCCCGCAGCCGGTTTTACACCGCCCGCGAGGTGGGGCGCATGAAACTGATCATGCGTGGTCGCCGATTTGGGTTTTCCCTGGAAGAAATCCGGCAATGGCTGGAAATGTACGAATCTGATGACAGTAAAAAGCAGATGAATGTCTGGGTCGAACGGGCTGATCGTCAGCTTGATGAACTGAAAATTCAGCACGACGAGCTGGGGGCGACGATTGATGAACTGAAAAAGCTGCGAAACGAAACAGCAAAAAACCTGGGTTAAGCCCACAAAAACGATGCGAATAGGCAAGCGTCACACACGCATTCTGAAATGACGTCACGTTTCGCTTACCTTTACGTCAAGTTGACTTGTAAACTGGTGGTGTTGCTACCCAGATTATTTGACAGACACGCGATAGGAGCCGCCCTTGTCAGATCCGATGATGACAATTCGAGAAATGTGCGACACCTTTGGAGTCACCCCACGCACATTGCGGTTTTATGAAGCCAAAGAATTGTTGTCACCGCTGCGTAAAGGCCAAAAACGCCTTTATAATAATCGTGATCGGGCACGGTTGAAATTAATACAACGTGGCAAGCGATTTGGATTTTCACTTGAAGACATCCGCCAGTTGCTGGACCTGTATTATATTGGCGATCAAATGCAGACTCAGATTCAGCAATCCTATGATCGCGGTATTTTGCGCCTTGCTGAAATGGAACAGCAACGGGACGAGCTAAGCCAGACAATCGAAGAATTTAAAGCACTGATGCAGCTTGGCAAAGAACGGATCGACAAATTTAACGAAGAGAATAATGGCAAGTAGACGATAGGCCAAAGGAATAAAAATATGACCAGTTACGCCGCACCCACCAAAGACATGCAATTTATTTTGCACGAAATGTTGAATGTTTCTGCCTCAGACACCCCCGGCTACAGTGAGCTGGAGCCTGATTTTACCTCTGCTGTTCTGGAAGAGGCCGGGAAATTGGCCACAAATGTTTTGGCGCCGTTAAATACAGTGGGTGATCGTGAGGGCTGCACATTTGAAAACGGCGTTGTGCGCACACCTGCCGGTTTCAAGGACGCCTTTACGCAGTTGAAGGCCGGTGGCTGGATGGGGCTGGATCTGGACCCGGATTACGGCGGTCAGGGCATGCCCTATGTGCTGGGCACATCTGTGGGTGAAATATTTGTGTCGTCTAACATGGCGTTCAATATCTATTCGGGCCTGACCCATGGTGCCTATTCGGCGATCCATGCCCATGCTTCCGATCAGCTTAAGGCGATTTACCTACCCAACATGGTGTCCGGCAACTGGACCGGTACCATGAACCTGACAGAATCCCATTGCGGCACCGATCTGGGGCTAATGCGCACAAAGGCAGAACCGCAGGATGACGGGACGTTTGGGGTCACTGGCCAGAAGATATTTATTTCAGCCGGGGACCATGATCTGTCAGAAAATGTTATCCATCTGGTGCTGGCGAGAATCCCCGGCGGCCCGGAGGGTATCAAAGGCGTCTCACTGTTCATTGTGCCCAAGTTTCTGGTCAACGATGATGGTAGTATTGGCGCGCGTAACGGCGTGTCTGTCGGATCTATCGAAGAAAAGATGGGCATCCACGGCAACGCCACCTGTGTCATGAACTATGACGGGGCCACCGGCTATCTGATTGGTGAAGAGCATAAGGGCATGCGCGCCATGTTCACCATGATGAACGAAGCCCGCCACGGCGTTGGTATGCAGGGTTATGCACAGGCAGAGGCGGCCTATCAGAATGCGGTGATCTATGCCAAAGACCGGTTGCAGGGGCGTGATGTGACGGGGGTAAAAAACCCGGACGGACCAGCCGATCCGCTGATTGTGCACCCGGATATCCGGCGCAGTCTGATGGATCAGAAATCGTTTATCGAAGGTGCGCGGGCATTTACGTTTTGGGGTGCCTCACTGATTGATCAGGTCAAGGACAGTGGCGACAGGGATGCCGAAGGGCTGGTGTCGTTACTGATGCCGGTGATCAAAGGTTTTCAGACCGATAAGGGTTTTGAAATGGCCGTGCAGGCGCAGCAGGTTTTCGGCGGCCACGGCTATATTGAAGAGCACGGCATGTCGCAATTCGTGCGCGATGCCCGTATCGCCCAGATTTATGAAGGCGCAAACGGCGTTCAGGCGCTGGATCTTGTGGGCCGCAAACTGGCGGCAGATGGCGGCAAACCGGTGATGGCGTTCTTTGAACTGGTGAAAGCATTCATCAAGGAAAACGAAGGGAATAAGGCGCTGAATGCCCATTTCCTTGCGCCGCTGAAATCCGCCAGCAAAGACCTGCAGACCGCCGCGATGTATTTCATGGAAAATGGTATGAAAAATCCGAACCACGCGCTGGCGGGATCTTACGATTTCATGCACCTGTTTGGCCATGTCTGTCTGGGTCTGATGTGGGCACGGATGGGGAAATCGGCGATGGTGGCGTTGGAAAATGGGGCCACGGATACGGAGTTCTATGAAACAAAAATAGCCACTGGACGCTACTATATGGCCCGGCAATTGCCTGCTACAAAGATGCACCTGGCCCGTATTGAAAGCGGTGCAGATCCTGTCATGTCTCTTGCGGCAGACTCATTTTAACAGCGGCAGCTAAAGGGGCAAATATGGCCAAAAGATTTCGACTTACCCGCCGCTTTCCGGTCGCCATGACCGAAGACGGTTATCGCCGGCTGAAACGATTTTCTTCTGATGCAGGCCTGGATGAAGGCGAAGCGCTTTCCTTTCTGTTTGAAAACTTCAACAGTGTGATTGATGAGGAAAACCTGACAGCCCGGTTGCGGCTGTTCAATTCCGAACTCGATCAACGAAAACGATAGGCAAGTATGGTGGAAATTAGGTGTTTCGAAACAAATAAGGTTGCGCCCCGGCACCCTAGACGCCGGGGCGACTTTTCCTTTGACGGCCATCGGCTCTCCAGCCTGTACCGCACATTGAATATGATCGTTTTAAGGTTAAAGATTTCTTACGCCCGGGCTTTTTCTTTGCAAAAATACTCCACGGGGGTGCGGGGGTGTGAAACCCCCGCTGCTTCCTTAAATATGAGGCTGATATGACTATAAAACTCTATTGCTTCGGTGAAAGTGGTAACGCCTATAAGGCGGCGCTGACCCTGGAACTGTCCGACCTTGAATGGGAACCGGTCTTTGTTGATTTCTTCAACGGCGCGGGCCGATCGCCCGCGTTTCTGGACCTGAACCCCATGGGGGAAGTCCCGGTGATGCAGGATGGCGATATCACCCTAAGCCAATCAGGGGTCATTCAGGATTATGTGTCTTCAAAATCCGGCAAACTCGGGGGGCGATCTGCTGCTGAACGCCGGGAAATCATGCGCTGGCAATTTTGGGACAATCATAAAATGTCATCCCCTGCCGGTATGACCCGGTTTCTGGTCAATTTCCTGCCCGAAGACAAACGACCCAAGGAAGTTATCGCGTTTACCCAGGCACGCTTACAAAAGGCATACAAGATTTTAGATGACGCATTGGCAGGCCACAGCTGGCTTGTGGGTGACAATCTGACCATCGCCGATATTTCCTGCTGCGGTTATCTGTTTTACCCTGAACCCTTTGGTTTTGAACGCAGCGACTGGCCCAATATCGATGGCTGGCTGACCCGAATATCCGAGGTTCCCGGCTGGAAAGCCCCCTATGATTTGATGCCCGGCTCACCCGCCGACCGCGCTTAAAGGAGACTGCAAATGTCTGAAGCATATATCTATGACGCCATCCGTTCGCCGCGTGGCAAGGGCCGCAAGGACGGCGCATTGCACGAAGTTACATCTGTGCGATTGTCCGCCCAAATATTGAACGCAATAAAGACCCGCAACAACCTGTCCGGCCACGCTGTTGAAGACGTGATCTGGGGCAATGTCACGCAGGTGGGCGAACAGGGTGGCTGTCTTGCGCGCTCGGCGGTTCTGGCCTCGGATCTGGATGAAAGCATTCCCGGGCTTGCCATCAATCGTTTCTGCGCCTCGGGTATGGAGGCGGTAAATATTGCTGCCAACCAGATCAAAGGTGGCGCAGGAGATGCTTATATCGCCGGCGGTGTTGAGATGATGGGCCGGGTTGCCATGGGCAGCGACGGGGCGGCTATTGCGGTTGATCCCAGCCTTGCAATGGGCACCTATTTTGTACCGCAGGGTATTTCTGCCGACATCATTGCCACTGAATTTGGTTTTAGTCGCGATGACGCTGACGCCCTGGCCGTAGAAAGCCAGATCCGGGCAAAGGCGGCATGGGACGCGGGACATTTCACCAAATCTATTGTCCCGATCAAGGACCAGAACGGGCTGACCATTCTGGACACTGACGAATACATGCGACCCGGCACTGACATGCAGACACTTGGCGGGCTGAACCCGGCATTTCAGGCCATGGGTGAGGTCATGCCCGGCTTTGATAAGGTCGCCATGATGAAATATCCGCATCTGGAAAAGATTAATCACATCCACCATGCCGGTAATTCGTCCGGCATTGTTGATGGTGCCGCTGCGATCCTGATTGGCAGCCGTGAATTTGGTCAGGCCCATGATCTGAAGCCCCGTGCGCGCATTCGGGCCACTGCCAAGATCGGTACCGATCCGACGATCATGCTGACCGGACCGGTGCCGGTGACCGAAAAGATCATGGCCGATAACGGTATGTCGATTTCGGATATTGATCTGTTTGAGGTGAATGAGGCCTTTGCTGCCGTTGTGCTGCGTTTTCAGCAGGCCTTTGAGGTTGATCCGGCGCTGGTGAATGTTAATGGCGGCTCTATCGCCATGGGTCACCCGCTGGGGGCCACGGGCGCAATGATCATCGGCACCTTGCTGGATGAGCTGGAGCGTTCTGACAAAGAGGTCGGCCTTGCCACCCTGTGCATCGCGTCGGGTATGGGTGCTGCAACCATCATTGAGCGCGTCTGATGCCGGTTATTGATGTTGGCAACCTGCCGGTAAACAAGGGTTCAGATGGCATTGGTTACCCTGCGCCGTTTGATAAGGGCTGCGATCTGTTTGAGGCGGTTTCACTGGGGGATGCCGTTGGTCTGACCCAATTTGGCGTCAATATCGAAAAACTGCTGCCCGGCGGCATGACATCACAGCAGCACTGGCACGAAAATGAGGACGAATTTCTATACGTGCTGACCGGTGTGGTTGTGCTGGTGGAAAACGGTATTGAAACCGTGCTGAAAGAAGGCGTTGCCGTCGGCTGGAAGGCTGGTGACGCCACGGCGCATCACATACTTAATCGCTCGGATGAGCCCGCGTATCTGTTGATCGTGGGCACCCGCGCTGAAGCTGAAACCGTCCACTATCCTGATATTGACCTGCACTACACGCGCAACAGCGATGGCCGTGTTTACAGCCACAAGGACGGCACATCTTATCCAGAGGGGGAAGCCGATGCCAAAGACTGAGCTAAGCACGCTACCGCTTAAAACCGGTTCAATCTATCCCGCCCCCCATGACGCGGAAATGCTCGGGCGAAGTTCACTACGGGTCGGGGACGCTGGTGGTTTAACCCAGTTTGGCGCGAACATCATTATTTTGCAGCCCGGCGCCAAGTCTTCCCTGCGTCACTGGCACGAGGAACAGGACGAATTTGTCGTGATGATTTCGGGCGAATGCAGCCTGATCGACAACGCCGGTGAAACCGCCATGCATGCCGGAGAATGTGCAACGTTCAAAGCGGGCGAGCCGAACGGCCATTGTTTTGTTAATAACTCTGATGCCGAAGCGCGTTTTGTCGTGATTGGATCGCGCACGCCCACCGAAACTGCCTGGTACAGCGATCTGGATATGAAGGTTTGCATCGATGCCGATGGCTTTGAGTTTACCAGAAAAGATGGAACACCCCTGAAGGGAGAAGAAAAATGACCGAATTTACCATGAAAACCGACGCCGATGGTGTTGCTGTTATCACCTGGGACGTGCCCGACAAATCCATGAATGTACTGTCCCTTGAGGGGTTGGAGCAGTTGGATGCCTTGATCGATCAGGCCCATGGCGATGACGCGGTAAAAGGCATCGTGATCACTTCGGGCAAGCCGGATTTCGCCGGGGGTATGGATCTGAACATCATCGCCAAGATGAAGGAAAGTGCCGGCGATGATCCGGCGCGGGGTTTGTTTGACGGGATCATGAAATTCCACGCTTTTGAGCGAAAAATCGAACTGGCCGGTATGGATTTCAAAACCAAGAAGGGTGGCAAACCAACGGCTGCTGCCATCCCCGGTACGGCCCTTGGTATTGGTCTGGAAATCCCGCTGTCATGCCATCGCCGGTTTGCTGCCGACAACCCCAAGGCCAAGATCGGTCTGCCGGAGATCAAGGTTGGAATATTCCCTGGCGCGGGCGGCACCACCCGTCTGGTTCGGATGATGGGGGCGATGGCGGCGTCACCCTATTTGTTGCAGGGCAAGATGCTGGACCCGAAGGCGGCACTGGCCGCGGGGTTGATCGACGAAGTGGTTCCGGGGGATGAATTGCTTGCGAAAGCAAAGGCCTGGGTACTTTCGGCCAAGGATGCCGATATCATCAAACCATGGGATGCCAAGGGCTATAAGATGCCCGGTGGCGCGCCCTATCACCCGGCGGGGTTTATGACATTCGTTGGCGCAAGTGCCATGGTGAACGGCCAGACCATGGGGGTTTATCCGGCGGCCAAGGCGATGCTGTCAGCGATTTATGAAGGCGCTTTGGTGCCGTTTGACACCGCCCTGAAGATTGAGGCGCGCTGGTTTACAAATGTGCTGATGAACCCGTCATCGGCAGCGATGATCCGCAGCCTGTTCATCAACAAGGGGGCGCTGGAAAAGGGCGCTGTTCGCCCGGCCGGTGTGCCGGATCAATCGGTGGAAAAAGTCGGTATCATGGGGGCCGGCATGATGGGGGCCGGCATTGCCTATGTGTCGGCCAATGCCGGTATTGACGTGGTGCTGATTGATCAAAAACAGGACGCGGCTGACAAGGGTAAGGCCTATGCCGAAGGAATATTAGACAAGGGAATTTCACGCAAGAAAGTGACGGCAGAGAAAAAGGCCGAAGTTCTGGCGCGGATCAACGCAACCACGGATTACGCTGCGCTGAAGGGCTGCGATCTGATCATTGAGGCGGTGTTTGAGGATGTCGGGGTTAAGGCCGAGGTTACCAAAAATGTTCAGGCGGTTGTGGGTAA
>VAPL010450029.1_pt1 | contig 12473 bp, 13 predicted proteins | sample 3395061 | NCBI WGS metagenome assembly VAPL01 (sample SAMN08290444, study PRJNA428436) | hydrothermal vent metagenome | isolation source: Deep-sea hydrothermal vent chimney 2 | place: Pacific Ocean: Juan De Fuca Ridge | depth 2182 m m
ACACTCTCTTGCGGCGCTTTTGCCAGCTGCAGATTTCCACTTTTCACCATCCACAGCACCACCGCCACAATGGCCAGAATGAGTAATACCGATCCGATCAGGCGCAGGGGGCGTCCCCGGCGTCTGCCATTCTTCCTGGAAAAAGTACCAGTCCGACCGGCGCTGAGCCGTGCCAAACCACCATCACCCGCAGTGGACGCCAGCATTGCCGGACGGGTGTCAAGATGGCCCAAGCCGGTAAATCCTGGAATCAGTTCATCCGCCGGCAAACCGACGATGCGTGCATAGGCACGGATATAACCCACGGCAAATACCGGCGCACCCACCCTGACAATCTCGTCAGCTTCCAGCGCTGCCACCTTGTCAACATTGATTCGTATCCGTTCAGCCACATCCTGCTGGCTCAACTTCAGGGCTTCTCTCGCCAAACGCAGACGTTCCCCGGGTACCGGTGCCGTCCCGACCTCTGTCTCAATTTGCCCGGGCGTGCTCACCGCTGCCTCGCCTCCATGTCGAGCAACAAACCCAGTTCATTGGAATCGGGAAAGTGCCGGCTCAGCTGGTTGGCGTACTCGCGCACAGCCTCCTCATCACCCAGTTGGGTCTCGATCTGTATGCCCAGCCACAGGCTGCTGGCGGTATTCGGCGCCACCGCCTGATAACGCTGCAGGTAGGCGCGGCCGCTCATGAAACGCTGGTTATCCAGGCTGATCTGCGCCATCCGCAACAGTGCGACCGGCAGACCCGGGTCGATTTGCAGTGCCCGGCGAAGATATTTTTCGGCCTTCTTGAGGTCGGGCTTCTGCATCGCGCAGACACCAAGGTTCTCGAAGGCACTCGCCGGCGTCCGGTAATTACGGCTTTTCAAGGCAATCAGGAAATGTTTTTCCGCCTCATCAAATTTGCGCGCCTGGCAGAGCATCACCGCATAATTATTGTGTGTCCGGCCATCCTCCGGTTGCAGTGACAGGGCACGCTGAAAATGTTCATCGGCCAGATCGAGTTCACCCTGGCGTTGGTAGACCAGGGCGATGGTGCCGTGTGCCGCTGCGTAGTCGGGCTCCGCCTTCAGCGCCTTCTGCAACTTTCCCAGGGAGGCCTCGATACGGCCCTGCTTCAGATAACCAATAGCGAGGTGCAGGTTGGTCTCGGCGAGCTTCTGTGTATCAATTTCTTCCTTCACACCGCCACCGCAAGCGGCGAGAAAAAAGCTCAGTACGAAAACGACAAGCAAACGAAGCAACATATCAGCCCGTCGCCTCCCGGGGCAGATTCCGTTTGGTGCGATCCATCACCTTGCCCACCAACTGCCCGCAGGCGGCATCGATGTCATCGCCGCGCGTCTTGCGGGTAATGGTAATCAGCCCGCCTTGTTGCAGAATGTCGCGGAACCGATCAATACGCTCCGGTGTGGAGCGCCGGTACTGTGTCTCGGGAAAGGGATTAAAGGGAATCAGATTGACCTTGGCCGGCACGCCACGCAGCACCTTGACCAGCTCGCGGGCATGCCGGTCCGCGTCATTCACGCCGTCGAGCATGACATATTCCACGGTGATTTTACGGCGTGAATCGAGGCTGCCGATGTAACGCGTGCAGGCATCCAGCACCTCGCGAATGGGATATTTCTTGTTCAGCGGAACCAGTTCATCACGCAACTTATCATTAGGTGCATGCAGCGACAGCGCCAGTGCCACATCGCTGGTCTGCTTGAGTTTCTCCAGCGCCGGCACCACACCGGACGTGCTCAGGGTCACGCGGCGCTTGGACAGCCCGTAGGCGAAATCATCCATCATCAGATCCATCGCCTTGACCACGTTGTCGAAATTGAGCAGCGGCTCGCCCATACCCATCAGCACCACGTTGGAGATGATGCGCTCACCCTTGGGATCACGCCCCAGTGCCTTGTTGGCCACCCACACCTGGCCGATGATCTCGGCCACGCTCAGGTTGCGATTGAAGCCCTGACGGCCGGTGGAACAGAACGAACACGCCAGCGCGCAGCCCACCTGCGAAGACACGCACAGGGTGCCGCGACCGCGCTCGGGGATGAACACCGCCTCTACCGAATTGCCGCTGTCCAGGCGCAGCAGCCACTTGTGCGTGCCATCGGCAGAGACCTGATCGATGACCACTTCCGGCGCACGGATCTCGGCATGCTCTGCCAGTTTGGCGCGCAATGCCTTGCCAAGATTGGTCATCTCGTCGAAGTGGGTCACGCCATACTGATGCAGCCACTTCAAAACCTGCGTAGCGCGAAAGGCCTTCTCCCCCCTGGCGAGGAAGAAGGCCTCCATATCGGCTCGATTCAGATCGAGCAGATTGATCTTGTCGGTCATCTCACGTTACACCGGTTACCGCTTGCCGATGATGTCAACGAGTGCGCGGGCACAGCTCGATGTCTGCGAAGAAATACTTGATTTCCTGCGCCGCAGTCTCCGGGGCATCGGAACCGTGCACGGCGTTTTCGTCGATGGAGCTGGCGAAATCGGCACGGATAGTCCCCTCGGCGGCCTCGGCCGGGTTGGTGGCACCCATGATTTCACGATTCTTGGCAATGGCATCCTCGCCTTCCAGCACCTGCACCACCACCGGACCGGAAATCATAAAGTCCACCAGGTCGTTGAAGAAGGGCCGCTCGCGGTGCACGGCGTAAAAGCCCTCTGCCTGCTCGCGGGACAGGTGCATCATCTTGGAGGCAACGATCGTCAGTCCGGCCTTCTCGAAACGGCTGTAGATCTTGCCAATGATGTTCTTGGCAACGGCGTCAGGCTTGACGATGGAAAAGGTTCTTTCGATGCTCATTCTCGTAAAACTCCGATGTAATCCAGAAAATTGTAAACCGCCTATTGTACTTGAGTTGAGCCGTAAACCCCTAATCCCGGGCGAAAAAATCAATGAATCCGGCCACCCCACTTAAGCCAGCTTTAAGACCTGCCAACTATGCTCAGACCAAACGCCACACAAAAGGAGTCTGTCATGGCCGCTACCAGCCCCTCCACCCGGCACGCATTCCTGTCCGTTCCCCTGCTGCTGTTGCTGCTGCTGGGCATCCCCCAGCTGGCCAGCGCCAACCCAGTATTCGCCCGCCAGTACGGCATGAGCTGCATCACCTGCCACGCCGCCTTTCCACGCCTCAACAGCTTTGGCCAGCAATTCGTGAAAGACAACATCCGCCTGCCCAACTGGCGCGAGCAGACCGGCGTCGACACCGGCGACGAGCAGCTGGTGCTACCCAAATTCCCGCCCCTGGCCATTCGCACCCAGGCTTACTATCAGGCCCGCCAAGCCGAGACCAGTGGCAGCGGCAGTGCCAACAGCGACTTTCAGACACCTTACCTGATCAAGCTGCTCTCCAGCGCCCCCTTGTCCGAAAACATCAGCTACTACTTCTACGGCATCATGGCGGAGAAAGGCGGGAACGGTGAATTCATTGTCGAGGACGCCTGGTTCAGCTACGACGACCTGTTCGGCAGCAAGGTGGGCATGATGTTCGGCCAGTTCCAGGTCTCCGATCTCATGTTTCCACGTGAGACCCGGCTGACCTTTCAGGACTTCATCCCCTACCGTCTGGCCGGTATTACCTACGAACGCGGAATCACCCTCGATCGCGACTTCGGCCCCGTCAACCTCGCCCTCGGCGCCGTCAACGGCAATGGCATCGAGGCCAATGCCAAGGTCACCAGCGGCGGCCTCAGCCGCCCCGATCGCAGCTTCGACAACAACAACAGCAAGAGCATCTTCGGCCGCCTCGGCAGCGATATCGGCCCGGTAAACATCGGTCTGTTCGCCCTCAGCGGCAGGCATACCCTCAACAGCACCAGCAGCGAGACTGGCAAGATGGTAGCCGGCATCGATTTCTCCGGCAGCCGCGACGACACCCTGTTCTGGTTCGCCCAGCTGCTGTGGAACCGCTGGGGCGATGCCCTGGGCGCCAGCAGCGATGCCAGCTGGAGCACCGGCTTCATTGGTATCGATTACATTCTTACAGAGCGCTGGGCCCTGTCCGGACTCTACAACTATGCCGATGCCGGTGACTTCTCCGGCGACGCCTATTATTCCGGCATCGATCTCAACAGCCTTACCGGCACCGTCAGCTATTACTTCATGCGCAATATCAAGAGTATTTTCGAAGTCAACGTGGATCTACTGGCCGGGGATGCCAATGCCTATCGGGTTGCCAATGGGCAGGCGCAGGAGGGGTATATACTGCTGGGGTTTGATGCGGCGTTTTGAGTTCGGGATCATCGTCGAACTCATCCAGCGCCAGCACCCACTCACGCAACTCGACAAAATTTTTCTCGTTACACCACTCTGCGGTGTAACGTTATGAGAGTGGATCAACTACCTCGAGTGAGGTGGAGCTGAGCGCCACAGGATGTGTGACACCGCGGAGCGATGTCACAGCTAGGAAGACCGTGCGTAAAGCAGCGAAGGCCATACAGGACAAAACGGCATCACGGTGAATCCGGCTCCTCAATGGCTCTCGGATACCATATTGATGGTGTATTTGGGGATCTCCACCACCAGGTCTTTGTCGTCCACCTGCGCCTGACAGCTGAGGCGGGAATCCGGCTCCAGACCCCAGGCCTTGTCCAGCATGTCTTCTTCATCTTCGCTGGCCTCGGGCAGGGAATCGAAACCCTCGCGCACGATGACGTGGCAGGTGGTGCAGGCGCAAGATTTCTCGCAGGCGTGCTCGATCTCGATGCCGTTGGCCAGCGCAGCATCACAGATAGTGGTGCCCGGCTCGGCCTCGATGACGGCACCCTCGGGGCAGATTTCTTCATGGGGCAGGAAAATAATTTTTGGCATGGTTTTCTCAGCGTTTACTCAGCTGAATTCCTCCAGTTTGTGACCCGCCATCGCGGCCTGGATGCCGGCATCCATGCGGCGCGCGGCAAAGTCGTCACTGGCGGCATTCAGGGCCTCGATGGCCTGTTTGATCTTCAAATGGTCGTCACCTTCGGCCTCGGCGCGCAGATCCTCGAGAGCGGCGTCGAGATGCGCACGCTCATCGGCGCTGAGCAGTCGGGCATCAACGGCCAGGGCCGATTCCACCGCCTCGATGGCGCGCTTGGCCTCCACCTGCATCTCGCGCAGGCTGCGTGCGGCGACGTCTTCCTCGGCGTGGGCCATGGAGTCGCGCAGCATTTGCTCGATCTCGCTGTCACTGAGGCCGTAGGACGGCTTCACCTGCACGCTGCTCTCGACGCCGGAGGCCTGTTCGCGCGCGGTGACGGAGAGCAGGCCGTCGGCGTCGACCTGAAAGGTGACGCGGATGCGCGCCGCGCCGGCGGCCATGGGCGGGATGCCGCGCAGCTCGAAACGCGCCAGAGAGCGGCAATCGCTGACCAGCTCACGTTCGCCCTGCACCACGTGCACGGCAAGGGCGGTCTGGCCGTCCTTGAAGGTGGTGAAGTCCTGCGCCTTGGCACAGGGAATGGTGGCATTGCGCGGGATCACCTTTTCCACCAGGCCACCCATGGTCTCGATGCCCAGCGACAGCGGGATCACGTCCAGCAGCAGCATTTCTTCATCGGGTTTGTTGCCCACCAGCACGTCGGCCTGGATGGCGGCGCCGACGGCGACGACCTTGTCCGGGTCGATGTCCACCAGCACGTCGCAGTGGAAGAATTCACCCACCCGTTCGCGCACCCGCGGCATGCGGGTAGAACCGCCCACCATCACCACATCCTCGATCTCGTCCAGCTCGATACCAGCATCACGCAGGGCGCGGCGGCAGGGTGAAAGGGTCTTCTGAATCAACGGGTCGATCAGTGCGTTGAGCTGCTCGCGGTTCAATTCGCCGCGCCAGACCTCGCCATCTTTAACGGCCACCGAGACCGTCACCGATTCGACATCGGACAAAGCCTCCTTGGCACGACAGGCTTCGGCACGTAAAGCGCGCATTTTGCGCACGGAAATATCGTCACCCAGACCAGCCTGCCCGGCCAGCCACTGAACGATGGCACGGTCAAAATCATCACCACCAAGGGCGGTGTTGCCGGCAGTGGACATGACCTCGAACACGCCACGATTGAGACGCAGGATGGAGATATCAAAGGTGCCGCCGCCCAGGTCGTAGACCACGTGCACGCCCTCGGAATCGCGATCCAAACCATAGGCCACGGCGGCCGCGGTGGGTTCGTTGAGCAGGCGTAATACATTGAGACCGGCCAACTGCGCGGCGTCCTTGGTGGCCTGACGTTGGGCGTCGTCGAAATAGGCCGGCACGGTGATCACCACGCCGGTGAGCTCACCGCCGAGGGTCTTCTCCGCGCGCGCCTTGAGCACCTTGAGAATCTCCGCCGAGGCCTCCACCGGGCTGATATCGCCGGCCACGGTGCGGATACGTGGCACCGTGGATTCACGCTCGGCACTCTCCGCAAATTCGTACTCGGAGCAGCTGCAGCCCTTGCAAATATCCGCCAGGCCGCGGCCCATGAAGCGTTTTACGGAACTGATGGTGTTGTGCGGATCCTCAATTAGCGCCGCCTTCGCCTCTTCGCCCACCTGCGGCGGCAGGCCGAGACGATAGCGCACTACGGACGGCAGCAGCTGGCTGCCGTTCTCATCCGGCAGGGTTTCCGCCAGCCCGCTGCGTACGGTGGCGACGAGGGAATTGGTGGTGCCGAGATCGATGCCGGCGGCCAGCTTGTGCTGGTGCGGGGCGGCGGCTTGTCCCGGTTCGCTGATCTGTAATAAGGCCATATTGTCTACAACTTGTCGGCGAGAAAAGGCACCGTGGTTCAGGACGTGGCCAGCTCGTCATCCAACTGGGCCAGCTCTTCGCCGAGACGGTGGAAAAACTGTAATTTGCGGCTCGCATCGCGCGCCTGCTGCAGGGCCTGCGGTGAACCGTCGGCAAACAGCGCGGACAGCTCGCTGACCAACTGACGCTCCAGTTGGCGGACGTCGTCGTGCAGCTTATGCAAGCGTTGCCCGGCGTCGTGCGCGCCCTTCACTGCGCCCATGCGCTCGCGCAGCTCCATCTGCTGCATGAGGAAACTGCCATCGAGGCGAGTGTCGGCATCGTCCAGCGCCACACCCTTGAGTTCGAGCAGGTAGCGGGCACGCGCCAGCGGCTCCCTGAGCGTACGAAGTCCCTCGTTGACGCGTGTGGCCAGCTGCATGGACAGACGCCGCTCGGCATCCGCGGCAGTGGCGAACCTGTCCGGATGCACAGCGCGCTGCAGTTCACGATAACGCTCGGCCAGCACCTTGCCATCGATATCAAAGGACACCGGCAGGCCGAATAACTCGAAATAGCTGCTGGTGAGGTCGCCGGATTGCATCAAACGGTAAAGCTTTCGCCGCAGCCGCAGCTGTCCTTGACGTTCGGGTTGTTGAACTTGAAACCCTCATTCAGACCTTCTTTGGCATAGTCCAGCTCGGTGCCATCAAGATACACCAGGCTCTTGGGGTCGATAATGATCTTCACCCCCCTGTCTTCGAACACCGAGTCTTCCGCCTCGGCCTGGTCAGCGAATTCCAGCACATAGGCCATGCCGGAACAGCCGCTGGTCTTCACCCCCAGGCGCAGGCCACAGCCGCTACCACGGTTTTCGAGAAAGGCCTTGATACGCGCGGCGGCGGCATCGGTCAGTGTAATTGCCATAGCTGCTTGCCGCCTCAGGCCGACTCGGCCTTGTCGCCCTGTTTGCCACGGAAGTCCTCGATAGCGGCCTTGATGGCGTCCTCGGCCAGCACCGAGCAGTGGATCTTCACCGGCGGCAGAGCCAACTCTTCGGCCAGCTCGGTGTTTTTGATCTTGCCGGCCTCATCCAGGGTCTTGCCCTTCACCCACTCGGTGAGCAGGGAGCTGGAGGCGATGGCCGAACCGCAGCCGTAGGTCTTGAAGCGCGCGTCCTCAATGACGCCCTCGTCATTGACCTTGATCTGCAGGCGCATCACGTCGCCGCAGGCGGGCGCGCCCACCATGCCGGTGCCGACGTTCTCATCCTCGGCGTCCATGTTGCCGACGTTGCGGGGATTTTCGTAATGGTCCAGGACCTTGTCACTGTATGCCATGATATCTTACCTCTTCTGTTCGTTTGCGCGGCTTGCGGAATCCTGAGAAAAGACCTCAGTGTGCCGCCCACTTGACCTGCGACAGGTCGATGCCGTCTTTGTACATGTCCCACAGCGGAGACAGTTCGCGCAGCTTGCCGATGGCCCCGCGCACGTGTTCAATGGTGTAGTCGACCTCTTCCTCGGTGGTAAAGCGGCCGATGCTGAAGCGGATGGAACTGTGCGCCAGCTCGTCACTGCGGCCCAGGGCGCGCAACACGTATGACGGCTCCAGGCTGGCCGAGGTGCAAGCGGAACCGGATGACACCGCCAAATCCTTCAGCGCCATGATCAGCGATTCACCCTCGACAAAATTGAAACTGATATTGAGCACATTGGGCACGCCATGCTCGAGGTCGCCATTGACGTAGACCTCTTCCATATCCTTAAGTCCATTATACAGGCGATCACGCAGGGCGCTGAGACGGGCCTGCTCGGCCTCCATCTCCTCATTGGCTATACGAAAGGCCTCCCCCATGGCGGCAATCTGGTGGGTGGCCAGGGTGCCGGAGCGCATGCCGCGCTCATGGCCACCGCCGTGCATCTGCGCCTCCAGACGCACGCGCGGCTTGCGGCGCACATAGAGGGCGCCGATGCCCTTGGGGCCGTAGATTTTGTGCCCGGAGAAAGACATCAGATCCACCTTCAGGGTCGCCAGATCGATGGGCAGCTTGCCGGCGCTTTGTGCGGCATCGACATGAAACAGGATCTTGCGCGCGCGGGTCAACTCGCCGATGGCGGCGATGTCCTGGATGATCCCCAGCTCGTTGTTGACGTGCATGATGGACACCAGGATGGTGTCGTCGCGCAGCGCCGCTTCCAGCTTGCCCAGGTCGATGAGACCATTGGCTTCGGGATCGAGATAGGTGACCTCGAAGCCCTCGCGCTCCAGCTGGCGGCAGCTGTCCAGCACCGCCTTGTGCTCGGTCTTGCTGGTGACGATGTGCTTGCCCTTTTTAACATGGAAATGCGCCACACCCTTGATGGCCAGGTTGTCGGACTCGGTGGCGCCGGAGGTCCAGACGATCTCCTTGGGATTGGCGCCAACCAGATCAGCGACCTGCTGGCGGGCCATCTCCACCGCCTCCTCGGCATGCCAGCCGTAGACGTGGGAACGCGAGGCCGGATTGCCGAACTCGCCGTCCGGGGTCAGAAACTGGTTCAGCTTTTCAGCGACGCGCGGATCCATCGGCGTGGTAGCCGCGTAATCCATGTAAATGGGACGTTTTCTGGTGCTGCTCATCGGTACCCCTTAATCCTGCAAATAGCCTGCAATTTCGTTTGTCGACGGCAACTCAGGCACAGGCCAGAGAACCGAAACTCTGTAATGTCTTCACTTGCGTCTTGAGCTGGTCGACAAAGGCGTCGATCTCCTCGCGGCGTGAATCCTTGCCCAGGCTGACCCGCACCGCGGCGCTGGCCAGTCCGTGCTCCACCCCCATCGCCAGCAGCACATGGCTGGGATCGACGTCGCCACTGCCACAGGCAGAGCCGCTGGCCACCGCCATCCCGGCCTGATCGAGGGTACCGAGCAGGGTCTCACCATCGATGCCGGGGATGGCGAAATAGGTGGTGTTCGGCAGGCGTTCCGCCTCCGCGCCAAACAACACAATCTTCGCTATCTCCGCCCGCAGGCGCTGCTCCAGGTGCCGCTGCAGTTCGCGCATATGCGTGCGCCGCTGTTCCAGTTCGGCCAGTGCCAGCTCCGCTGCCTTGCCGAAACCGGCGATGGCGGCGACATTCTCGGTACCGGCGCGGCGGCCCTTCTCCTGCCCGCCGCCGTGCAGCAGCGGCTCGATGTCCAGCGCCTTGTCGACGATCAGGGCACCGACACCCTTGGGGCCGTAGATCTTGTGCGCCGACAGACTCATTAAATGGGCGCCGCTGGCGGCAAAATCAACCGGCAGCTTACCCACCGCCTGCACCGCGTCGACCAACAGCACCGTGCCTGCCTCGCGGGTCGCCGCTGCCACGCCGGCGACGTCGAACAGCACGCCGGTCTCATTGTTGGCCATCATCAGCGCCAGCAGGGCCGGGCAACTGTCCAAAACGCTCTGCAGCGAGTCGCCATCCAGCCGGCCGCTGCCATCCAGCATCACATGTTCCAGTTGCCAACCCTGACGGGCCAAGGCCTGCGCCGGACCCATCACCGAGGCATGCTCGGCGGCGCTCAGCGCCAGCAGGCCGGGGGCGCAACGCGTGGCCACACCCTTGAGGGCCAGATTATTGGCCTCGGTGCCACCGCTCGTAAAGACCACTTGTGAGGGGTGTGCGTTGACCAGCGCCGCCACCTGTTCTCGGGCCGTATCCAGCGCTGCACGTGCGCGCCGGCCCGGCTGATGGAGGCTGGACGGGTTGCCGTATTCCTCGCAAAGATACGGCAGCATGGTCTGCAGCACGCGCTCGTCGAGCGCGGTGGTTGCGTTGTGATCCAGATAGATCGCCATGCCAATGCCCGCAGGGTGTCAGCCGCGCAGGCCGGCGACCTGCCGCTCCTGACGCAGATTGACTTCCTGCACGAATTCCCGTTTCACCAGCTGGCCCAGGGTGATGCCATCGAGGAAGTTATAGATTTGTGCACTGAGGTCACACCACAGTTCGTGGGTCAGGCAGGCTTCGCCATCCTGGCAGTCGCCGCGTCCTTCACACTTGGTGACGTGAACCTTTTCATCCACCGCGGTGATGACGGCCGCCACATTGATTTCATCGGCAGCACGGCTCAGACGGTAGCCGCCGCCCGGCCCGCGGGCGCTGATCACCAACCCCTGTTTGCGCAGACGGGAAAACAGCTGTTCCAGATAGGACAGGGAGATACCCTGGCGCTGGGAGATATCCGCCAGCGTAATCGGCCGGTCGGTGGCGTGCAGCGCCAAATCCAGCATTGCGGTTACGGCGTAACGACCCTTGGTTGTCAGTCTCATCAATCTCTCTCCTGCGGCATTGAACATCAGGCTCGGCACATACCGCATGCCTGTCCCTTGTGATTAACCGGGCAACACAAGCATATGTGCACCCCTTCGCTTGATCGAGCCAATACCTTATCTTACTACTTGGTTATTATCTATAACCAAGCAATGAAGTCAAGTTAATTCGACTCATCCATTTTTTCGCGCTTTGCATCCGTGCCGCCCATCGCTTCGGTAACATCCTCTACCTCTGCGATGGCGTCCGAAATGCTGCAATCGCCCAGTTCAGGCAGGGCAACATCCGCATATTCGGCATCCAGGCGCTTGAGCGCAGCGCACATGGTTTCCATCTTGCTGTCCATAACATGCACATGATCCAGTAGGCTGTTGATGGCATTAGCCACCGGGTCCGGCGCATCCTGGGTGGCGCCGTAGGCGTCGAAACCCAGCTTCTGCGCGGTGGCGTGGCGGCGACGCTCGGCCTCGGAACGATCCGGGCAGACCACCCGCCCCGGCACGCCCACCACGGTGGCGCCGGACAACACGTCCTTCACCACCACCGAATTGGAGCCTACCCGCACACCATCGCCAAGGATGATCGGCCCCAGCACCTTGGCACCGGCGCCTACCACCACGTTGTTGCCCAGGGTGGGATGGCGCTTGCCCTTCTCCCAACTGGTGCCACCCAGGGTGACACCGTGGTAGAGGGTGCAGTCATCACCGATCTCCGCCGTCTCGCCAATCACCACGCCCATGCCGTGATCGATGAAAAAGCGCTGGCCGATGCGGGCGCCGGGGTGGATCTCGATACCCGTCAGCCAGCGGCTAAGGGCGGAAATCCAGCGCGCCAGCCAGCGCAGCCCCAGGCGCCAGAGGCCGTGGCTCAGGCGATGGAACATCAACGCGTGCACCCCCGGATAGGTGGTCAGCACCTCGAAAATGGTGCGTGCCGCCGGGTCGCGGTCAAACACGCAGCGGATGTCTTCACGAATCTGTTTAAACATGTTCCCGTCTGAAACACTCAACATATGAACAGTAATACCCTACCCTGAAGGTAGGCTGAACAGGAGTATAATACCCCTACATGCAACTACGAAATTATTTTTGTGGCCGCGGACGCGGCTTCTGGCTGGCGGTGAGGATGCCACGGAGAATATTCATCTCCACCTGATTGGGGCGGGCGCGATTAAACAGGCGCCGTAGACGGCGCATCATCACTCGCGGGTTGTCCGGATTGAGAAAGCCGATATCCACCAGGGTCTCACGCAGGTGGGCATAAAAACGCTCCATCTCGTCGGCGCTGACCGGTGGCTCCGATTCACTCTCGACTGTCTCCACACCCGGTGGGCCACTCGCCATCTGCAGCTCATAGGTGACGACCTGTACCGCAGCAGCGATATTCAGCGAACTATAGTCCGGATTGCTGGGGATATGCATCAGATAATGGCACAGTGCCAGTTCTTCGTTGGTCAGCCCTGAGTGCTCGCGACCAAAGAT
>VAPL010366684.1_pt1 | contig 12459 bp, 8 predicted proteins | sample 3395061 | NCBI WGS metagenome assembly VAPL01 (sample SAMN08290444, study PRJNA428436) | hydrothermal vent metagenome | isolation source: Deep-sea hydrothermal vent chimney 2 | place: Pacific Ocean: Juan De Fuca Ridge | depth 2182 m m
GATATATCTAAAGTCAAAGATTATATTTCACAAAATGCTTTAATTTAAATTGTTTTTTATTAATCTATCCCAAATTAGACTTTAAATTACTAGTTATTCCTGAATCTTATAAAATATATGTGCCTCTATGTTTTCATTGTCAAATTGTTCTTTAATCCTTTAACAAGCTGTTTAGCTATTAATTTATTTTTATCAATAAATTTTAATCCTATAAAAGGATAAAGCCATAGTGGTACTTTATTCTTAACAATAGACTCAATACCGGTATCATCAATTTCAATAATAAGCTTTATTGCCATATTTACTAAAGGCAGATAGTATCTAACTCTTATTTGTATCTAATTTTTTATTGTGATTTTTTAAATTGTTTAAACTATTTCTAATATAATAGTTTGTATTTATATGTTATAATGAATAATTTGTATATTGCCAATTATGCAGCATTTCTGATAATAATATCATTGCTATAATATGAATATACTGTATTATTTTCTTTCCAATAGATTAAACTAAAATTTTTATTATGATTTTTATAATAATCTGGATTTTCTATTTTTTTTATTTGTTCAGTTATTATATCATTTTTTATTAAATTATTTAGTTTTGTAGCTTTGTTATTTAATTCTATATAGTTATCTCTTTTACCTCCCAGCCAACTTGGTACATGTTTTTGCCACCAATTCATATGCTCTATAGTATTTTTAATCTGATCATGTATATCATGAATTTTTGATATATCTTTTTTAATGTTTTGCCACAATAAACTATATCTTTCTATTTTTTTCTTAAATTGTCTTGATGCGATTTCGGCATATGCAGGATTTTCCTGTATAGCTAATTTTAGTCTTAACTGATCTACTTTTATATCTAATATAGAAGTAATTAGAGTCATATAAGCATCTAGATTTTTAAAATTTATATCATCTGTTGATATTGTATTAACATTTTTATTATTTAATTTTAAATTACTATATAGATATGAATAACGTTCAAAAATAGAATTTATTTTATCTTCTATTAAAGCTAATCTTATTATCATATCATTAGTAAAACCTTTATTTATCTTTAATCTATTTTCTATATCAGTAATGCGATTTACAACACTATTGATTTCACCAACAAATGTAGCTTCATTACGTCTTATAATACGATCTATAGATTTTTGTATGTTATCAAGTTTTTGATTTATCAAATTAAAATTATCTAATATCGTAATTGTACTAATAACTTGAAATGCCATTAAAGGCGCAACAACAGGTATTAATGCATTTGAAGCAGGGACAAAAGGAGCATGACCAATAATACGTCCATTCTTTAAAATAGCGCTACCTACACCATTTCCAATTTTCATTAAATGATCAGGACTAGCAGTTGCTATATATAAATGCTTAGATGATGTAGTTGATATTGAGATAGCTCCTCCTGCTAATGCGATTAATGACAGTATAGTATTTGATGAAGATATTCCACCATGTTTTATATGTTGACCTTTAGTAAGAAATTGTTCATTAAAATAGTTGATTATCTGTTTTTTAATATTACCATGAAAACACATAAGACAAATTTGCGAATTTTCTGCTTTATTATTAAAATTTTTTACTACTATTTGATTTTTCTCTTTTTTCTTCAAAAAAGGTAACCAAGTCATTTATTACTCCTTAAGCTTAATCAAATTAAGCGTTACATTTTCATAGGAATTATGATCTAGTATTCGGCAAAAAGATATATATCTTTATTTCTTTTAATTATGAATTATCTCCTTATCCCCCAATAATACATTTCAACACTTCATTTTGTAATTCATACACTTCCCGTTGCAGTTAACAATTAAGAATTTTATTCATAACTAAAATATTCTTCATTTGTATATGGAGGAATAATAATGGATAAAACAAGAGTAGAATGTATTAGGACCTGTGATCCTGCATCTCAAGAAATGATTAAACTTGCACAACAAGATCATATTGAAGTCATATGGGATAGACAAGATAGTCAATCCCCCCATTGTAAATTTGGGGTACAAGGCATCTGTTGTAAAAATTGTTCAATGGGACCATGTAGAATTACTAAAAAATCCCCAAAAGGTGTGTGTGGAGCTAGTGCTGATATTATTGTAGCAAGAAATTTAACAAGAGCAATTGCAGCAGGAGCAGCAGCTCATTCAGATCATGGTAGACCATTAATAATGACTTTACGGGATATTGCTCAAGGAAAAAATCATAGCTATCAAATTAAAGATATTAAAAAATTGAAAGAGGTTGCCCAAAAATTAGGAGTGAGTTCAGAGCAACCAGCTGAAAAGATAGCACAAGATATTGCTAAAATAGCAATAGAAGACTATGGCAAACAGGATAACCTTCCTACAAAATTTACATTATCTTATGTACCTAATAAGCGAATAAAATGTTGGAAAAATGCTGAAAGAATCCTGTTTGATCTCTCAGGTAAAAAGATGGGAATTTTACCTAGAGGTATTGATCGAGAAATTGTTGATATATTACACAGGACCCACATTGGAGTTGACAACAGTCCTTTGTCTTTACTTGTTCAGGGATTAAGGACTGCTATAGGAGATGGTTGGGGTGGTTCACTCATTGCCACAGAAATACAAGATATCTTATTTGGTACGCCTAGTTTAAAGACGATTATGTCTAATCTAGGCGTCATTGAACCTGAATATATAAATATTATTGCACATGGCCACGAGCCAATCCTCTCAGAAAAACTAGTGGAATTGTCTCAAGATCAACACCTTATAAAACTAGCTCAATCAAAAGGAGCCAAGGGGATAAATATTATAGGGATGTGTTGTACAGGAAATGAATTGCTTATGCGTCAAAGTATACCTGTAGCCGGTAATGTACTACAACAGGAACTAGCTATTATGACTGGGGCGATAGAGGCGGTAGTAGTAGATGTCCAGTGTATCTATCCTTCATTAGGACAACTTACTGAGTGCTTTCATACTAAGTTTATCTCCACCAGTGAACAAGCAGGATTTCCTAAAGCAATACATATACAGTTTGATGAACAAGAAGCAGATAAAACTGCAGAACAGATTATAACATTAGCAATAGAGGCATTTCCCCACAGAGATATTGAGAAGATATATATCCCCAAACATAAAACCAAAGCCATAGTTGGGTTTAGTACAGAGCAAATTTTAAGTCTATTGGGTGGGACTCCTGAACCTCTCATAAATGCTATCTCAAACGGACAGATCAAGGGTATTGCTGGGATGGTAGGATGTAATAATCCCAAAGTAAGACATGATTATAATCACACAACAATTGCTAAAGAGCTTATAAAAAAAGATATATTAGTGATTGGTACAGGTTGTTGGGCAATAGCATGTGCTAAAGCTGGATTAATGAATGAAGAAGCACGATCTCTAGCAGGAAGTGGATTAAAAAGACTATGTGAGAGCTTAAATATCCCCCCCATATTACACATGGGTTCTTGTGTAGATTGCTCTCGTATGCTTACACTTGCTGGAACAATAGCAGATTACATGGATGTTGATATATCAGATCTACCTATAGTGGGTTCTGCTCCAGAGTGGATGTCCGAAAAGGCAATTTCTATAGGGACATACTTTATAGCATCAGGAATACCTGTACACCTATGGCCAATACCCCCAATATCTGGAAGTAATAATGTATTGGAAATACTTACTAAGGATTTAAACCGACTAATCGGAGGATACTTCTTTGTAGAACAAGATCCCTTAAAAGCAGCTAATATAATGGAACAGATAATCATGGATAGAAGAGCTGATTTAGGAATATAAAGCAAATGAAGTATTATAAAATTATTCTTACTGGCAAGGGTGGGGTTGGTAAAACGACTATTACTGCTCTATTATCTAAATTGTTAACTCAACAAGACTATAATGTACTTAGTGTTGATGCAGATCCTCAGATAAATCTTCCCGCAACTTTAGGGATACCTAGAAAAGTTTGCCAAGACATAAAACCACTAAGTGAGAATTTAGACTATATAGAGGAGAAGATTGGAGCAAGACCTGGTACTAATTGGGGAAGTCTTTTAAAGTTAAATCCCACCCTTGAAGATGTTACAGAGCGTTTTGGCATTAAGTTAGATAATAAACTAAGCTGTTTGGTAATGGGGACTGTAACACATTCAACAGGTAGATGTTTATGTCCTGAAAACGCTCTACTTAATGCAGTAATTAGAACTATTTCTATGAGAAATAGGGATACAATCCTACTTGATACGCAAGCAGGGGTAGAACACTTTGCTAGAGCACTTTCAAAGGGTTTTTCACATTGTTTAGTTTTATCGGATGCTACATTTAATGCTCTTTCTGTAGCCAAAAAAATTATAACTCTTGCAAGATCCATTGATATCAAAGACATTTATTTGCTCATAAATCGTATTAATTTTCAAGAAGAAAAATACAAGGTTAAAGATTTAATACACGAGCTAAAAATAAAAATAAGTACAAAAAAGTTGGTCTTTTTACCATATGAGGAAAGACTTTCTCAACTAGAACCTAATGTTACCAGACTTCTTGATCAAGATCCCACATCTTTACTCATTAAATCTCTAAAGGAACTCATCACTAAATTGTAAGGTTAAATATAAAACAAAAGAAGGTTTCATGATTTCTAAATATTAGTGTTATGAATATTATATTCTTGACACCTATTTAATTTTTTATTTAAATAACACTCCTCTAAAAAAAGTAATACCATATTTGAGGGGAGGAGTGATACAATGTTTAAAAATCCTTTTATAGTATTCATCTTATCTATTCTTTTAGCTATCTGTTTTTTACAACCCCGTGCTTTGGCAAAGGATAAAGATAATTCCCTAACCATCTCCCAAATTGTTATTACTGCTACAAGAACCCCAATAAATGCTACATCTGCCCCATCCTATATAAACATCATTACCTCTAAGGATATGCGTTATAAAGATATTTCAACTCTAGATGATGCCCTTACAAATGAACCAGGAATTATTGTTATAAGAAGAAAAGGTATTATGGATTCCGTTGCATCTGTAACCTTAAGAGGGCTTCCTTATCAGCAACGTACTCTTGTATTGCTAGATGGTGTACCATTAAATGGAGGCTATGCTGGAGTTGTAAAATGGGCAAATCTATCCACAAGTGATGTATCAAGAATAGAAGTTATTCAAGGACCTGCCTCAGCACTTTGGGGCGGAAATGCTATGGGAGGAGTTATCAATATAATAACTGCTACCCCTAATACATTCTTCTTTTCTGCAACAGGTGGACTTGGAAGCCACAACACCAAAAGAGGCATTATAAATGTTGGGGATAAGCTAGGACTTTTTTCCTTTTTAATCGGTTATGAAGAAGAAAGAACTGATGGATATGTAACAACCCCTGTCATCCTTACTCCAAAGAGTTCAACAGGTACACCTATTCTATATGGAGGTTACTCTACAACAGATAAAACAGGACAAGAATTAAAGTGGGTGGTTGGTGATAAAGGTAATAATGGAGGTAAGCGTTGGAATTACCACATGAAAGGCGTATTTGACCTAGGAAAAGCAGGAAAACTTTCCTTAAGCTATCAGACAGGAGTACTTCGTTATTTTTATGGACATCCCCACACATATCTCACTGATGCAAATGGCAATGAAGCATTTAATGGCTATGTAAATCTGCCAAATGGCCAAAGTGTACACGTAATCCCTTATTATTATATTTCCTATGCTGGTATTTCTTCAGATAGAACAGATATATGCAGTGCCAATTATAAATTAAATATAAATCAGGTCTCAACAAAGTTAGTACTGGCATATCTACATAGATCAGGATTTTGGACAAAACCAAACTATGGTGGAGACTATGACTCTGCAACAGGACAGAGAAACAACACATATTCCGAGACATATTATGCGGATGGACAGGCATCTTTCCCAATATTTTCAAATCAACTTATTACAACAGGAGTAAGCCTCAGAAAGGATTGGGCAAATGTAGCCACCTATTACATCCCGTTCTATAGAGACCCTGATCCAACAGGTGATAAGACCTATGCTGCTCAAGGCTCTTCTTTTAACCTTGGACTCTTCCTACAAGATCAAGTTGAACTCCTTAACAATTTAGATATGTACTTAGGTCTAAGATATGACCATTGGTGGACTTATCATGGTGCATCTGGAAGTCCTGGAGCAGAACAAAGCTATCCCGCTAGAGACAAAGGCGCCTTTTCTCCTAAGATTGCTTTTGTATATAAGCCACTAAAGTCCACTACAATAAGGACTTCTGTTGGAAAGGCATTTAGAGCTCCTAATATTTATGAGCTCTATAGAACGTGGCAGTTTTTCTCTACTACTTATGAAGGAAATCCAAACCTTGATCCTGAAACAATATGGAATGCTGAAATAGGAGTCTCACAGGAACTATTGAACAATAAAATTACAGTAAAATTTACATACTATCATAGCTGGTTAAACGACTTAATTTACTCTAAAACAATATCTAGCTCTACAGGTACTATTAAAGAAAAGATAAATGCTGGAAGTGCAGATATAGATGGATTTGAAAGCGCACTTATTATAAGACCTATAAGAGATATCTATTTTGAAATAAATTACACAAGACTTGATACTAAAATGACAGACAATCCAGCAGACCCTGCTTCAGAGGGGAAACGCCTTATAGAGTGCCCACCTTGGATATGGAATTTTATTGTCAAGGGAAAGACTCCTAGTTTCTATGGGATACCGTCAGTAAAACTTTCATTTTTTGGACAGTATATAGGCAAGATGTATACAGAAGATGATAACTCTGATGTATCAAATGTATATGGCACATTTGAAAAACACTTTATCGCCAATGTAAAGGCATCTATAAAACCAGCTAAATGGGTAACCCTATCTTTTTCTGTGAGAAATCTGTTCGACAAACACTACTATAGCTATTACATAGCACCAGATAGAACATATATGACGCAAGTAACCCTTTCCTTTTAAGAGGTTTAGATGAGATATAAAAATAGTATAGTGGCAGTAGCACTCTCTTTGTTGATATTGTTAAGTGCTACTGCCTCAAATGCCAAGACAATTTGTGTAACAGATGCCCTTGGACGAAAAGTCTTTGTCCATGAACCAGTAAAAAGGGCTGTATTTTTAATTGGATATGAATTAATCCCATATCTTGGTATATGGAATAGGGTTGTTGGAATAAGTCTTTGGGCTAAAACCCATGATGACTTTATGAATAGGATTGGCAGTGCTTGGTTAAAGAGTGTAGCCTCTGTAGGAACAGCTACTCAGATCAATTTTGAAACCCTTATAAAACTAAATCCGGATCTTGTAATAACTTGGAATTATAAGCCTCAAGCAGTAAAACTTCTTGAAACGCTAGGGAAAAAGGACGGCTTTAGTGTAATCACTATATCCCCTGAAGGTCTAGATTCTCTCTTTTCAACACTTAGGATGTTAGGAAAGGTGTTTGAAGTAGAAAAAAGGACAGATTGTATTATAAAAAAGATGCATTATGTGTTTGATACAATAAGAACAACTCTAGCTAAACTAAAAAACAGACGCATACATGGAATATGGCTATGGGATTCTATAAACAGGGTTGCAGGATCAACAGGAGTTGTGCCAGATCTTATGAACATAGCAGGTATTATAAACTGTGCAGCTTCTATAAAAGCACCTTATCCCAGAGTCTCTCTTGAACAAATTGTCTTATGGAATCCTGAGATAATATTTATCTGGGGCAATGCCAATTATGGGACAAAAAAGATTCTTAATGATCCTCGTCTCTCTACTTTGATTGCAGTAAAAGAAAAAGCGGTCTTTAAGTCCCCAAACTGGTCAACATGGTCACCTAGAGCGGCATTAGTCTGTCTATGGATGGCTTTAAAGGCATATCCAAACGCATTTCATAAAGGCTTTTTGACTAAGATGCAAAGAGATTTTGATAGCCAAATATCATACTATAAGCCATGAAATCAAAAGATAGAGTAGTGCTTATCAATGCTTTTATCTCACTTTTGGTCATTGTGGTTACATGGTTATCGTTCTCTTTTGGAGCAGCAGGCTTTTATCCTATTTTAAGCATTAAGATATTTGTACATAAGCTCTTTAAACTTAAAAGTCCTTTAACCCCTATTTCAGATATTATTTGGCAGATACGTGCCCCGCGTATCTTACTTTGTTTGTTGGTTGGGGCAGGACTTTCTGGCTCTGGTGCAGCTCTTCAAGCTACATTTCAAAATCCTTTAGTTGACCCTTATTTACTCGGGCTTTCTGCTGGTGCAGGGCTTGGTTGTGCAATATCTGTTGCATTTTTATCTGGGAGCTACACACCTTTTTGGGCATTTACAGGTGCAGTTTTAGCGTGTATTCTCACTTATTTTTTAGCAAAGACCAAAAGGGGTATATCTAGGTTAGGGCTTATACTCTCTGGAGTGGTAGTGTCTGCATTTCTTATGGCTCTTGTGTCTCTTATAAAATTTATTGTAGATCCTCATAGCCTTACAAGTATTGTAACTTGGCTTATGGGAAGCTTTTCTCTAAGCAGTTGGGCTAGGCTAAAGGATGCCTTTCCTATGATACTAGCGGGGTGTTTAATAATCTTTTTAATGAGATTTAGGATAAATCTTCTATCTCTTTCAAGAGAAGAGGCTATTAACCTTGGAGTAAATCTTGAGAAAGAAAGAGCTTTTATCATAGCAGGGGTTTGTCTGGCAACAGGTGCTAGTGTTGCAAGTGCTGGTATAATCGGATGGATTGGGCTTATGGTGCCTCATCTTATAAGGCTTATGATTGGTCCTGACAATCGCTTTCTTATCCCAATGTCTATGATTGCAGGGGCAGGGATTATGGTAGCATCAGATACCATTGCAAGAAGCCTCTGTAGTTTTGATCTCCCTGTTGGTATAATAACATCTCTTTTGGGAATACCATTTTTTATATATCTACTTAGGAGTAAGACACAAAGCGGATGGATATAGCTTTAAAAACAAGAAGGCTAAGCTATAAAGATATATTAAAATCTATTGATCTTGATATAGAAAAGGGAAGCCTTAGCTGCCTTTTAGGTCCAAACGGTGCAGGAAAGACCACTCTTTTTAAGAGTATTTTAGGGATTTGTAATGTAACAGGTGATATCTTTATTGAAGATAAACCTATAAGAAGCCTTAGTCCAAGACAAATAGCAAAAAAGATTGCATTTGTACCCCAGCAAATTTCAAACACCTTTAACTATAAAGTAATAGATGTTGTCCTGATGGGAAGAGCTCCATACATTGGGATATTTTCTGTCCCAAGCTCTAAGGATTATGAAATAGCATATTGGGCATTAAAAGAGCTTTCCATAGAATCCCTAGCACAGAAAGACTTTTCAAGCATATCTGGTGGAGAAAGACAACTTGTACTCATAGCAAGGGCTATTGCACAAAGGGCAAATATCTTGATTTTTGATGAGCCAACAGCACACCTTGATCTGCCCAATCAATTTAATGTGTTATCTTGCATAAAGAGATTAACAAGACAAAAAAAGACGGCCTTTATAAGCCTTCATGATCCAAACTTAGCAATATTGTTTGCTGATTGGATAATTATGATAAAAGATGGAAAGATTATATCTAAACTATCTTCTAAGGATTTTTCCTTAAAGGGCTATTTAGAATCCCTTTATCAAATAGAGTTAGAGAGCTTTAAAGGTAAAAGCCACTATGTAGTATATCCTTCAACAAAATAAAGGAGCTAGTAAATGAAGGTTACAGCAATTATTTGGTCATCGTATTATCCTATTTTTAAGGCTGCTTCTCAGCAACAAGACCTTATTGATATAACAGTATTTTCTTCAAAACTTCTTAATAAAGACAAAGAGCTATTTAAAAAGGCCCTCATCTCAATAAAGGAATCAAAGCTTTTGTTTTTTTATAGAACATCCGAGGATTTTTGGGATGAAATAGAAAAACAGGTAAAGCAATTGTCAGATAAAAAGATCATATCTCTTGGATATGACCAATCTTATTGGAGTCTCTCAAATGTTGATCCAGAGATATTAAAGACATGTTATGAATTTATAGTATATGGTGGGGAAGAAAACTTTAAAAATCTAATCTCATACATAGCCAGTTCTGTACTTAACTTAACAACAGACTATGAACTTCCTAAAAAACTTCCTTGGGAGGGGATATATCATCCAAGAGCAAATAAACATTTTGATACAATAGATTCATATCTAAGATGGTATAGACCTAAAGATGCACCTACTATAGGGTTAATCTTTTCACGACACTTCTGGGTTACAAAAAACCTCTTTATTGAAGATGCTCTTATAAAGACAATTGAGGATAAAGGCTTTAATGTAATCCCAGTCTTTACCCAGTCTATTAAAGATAAGGCTTTAGGAAATAAAGGCGCACTTGATGTCATAAAAGAGTATTTCTTTTATAAAGATGGTAGATCTCGTATTGATTCGCTTATAAAATTGCTAGTCTTTTTTGTTGGGCTTAATAAGGGGGAAGATGTCTCAGATCCATCAAGTGCAACAACAGGGGTAGAAATATTTAAAGAACTTAACTGTCCAGTTTTTCAGCCTATTGTCTCATACTATAAGAGCATAGATGAGTGGGAAAAAGACCCTCATGGACTTGGGCAAGATGTTGGTTGGAGTATTGCAATGCCTGAGTTTGAGGGAGTAATTGAGCCTATTATAATCGGAGGGACCAAAAAGAAAACTGGCAACGAGGCGGGGTTAAAGGAGGAAAAGGGAGATAAAAATAAGGACAGGCAAAAGATTCAATCTAAAGCTGCTCTATCAAGCGATGATGAAACAAGAGAGCCTATTATAGAACGCTGTCAGCATCTAATAGAGCGCGTCTCTAAGTGGATAAACCTAAAGAAAAAACCTGTATCACAAAGACGGGTAGTATTTGTATTACACAATAACCCTTGTGCTTCATTAGAGGCTACAATTGGCTCTGGTGCACATTTAGATACACTAGAGTCTATAGTTAGGATATTAAGCCAGATGAAACAGCAAGGCTATAGGGTAGAGGTGCCTACTAGTGGTAAGGAACTAATTGATGAAATATTATCGCGTAAGGCAATCTCAGAGTTTAGGTGGACAACAGTTGAAGAAATTATCAAAAAAGGTGGCGCAATATATCTTCTCTCAAAAGAGGAATATCTTAAGTGGTGGAACAATTTCCCAAAAGAGTTAAGAGATAGAATACAAGATACTTGGGGAGATCCTCCAGGTAAAGAAGTAAACGGCGTTCCTGCGGCAATGGTATATAAAGATAAGATAGTTATAACAGGTATAAAGCTAAAAAATGCCTTAGTTTGTATACAACCTAAAAGGGGATGTGCTGGCCCAAGGTGTGATGGAAAAGTGTGTAAAATTCTACACGATCCAGATGTTCCACCACCTCATCAATATATTGCTACTTATAAATTCTTTGAGCATATCTTTAAGGCAGATTGCATTATTCATGTAGGTACACATGGAAATCTTGAATTTTTACCTGGAAAATCCGTAGGGCTTTCAAATAAATGCCTTCCAGATATATGTATAAATACAATACCACATCTCTATATATACAACGCTGATAATCCCCCAGAAGGAGTTATTGCTAAAAGAAGAAGCTATGCTACGTTAGTAGATCACATGCAAACTGTAATGGTAAACTCTGACATATATGATGGTTTAGAAGAGCTAGATGAACACTTAGAGCAATATCAACAAAATAAACATATAAATAAATCAAAAACCCACGCATTAAAGCACTTGATATTAGATTCTATAAAGGAGCTAAACTTAGAAAAGGAATTAAACATATCTTTAGAGGATAAAGAACATAGCTTATCGGATGATGAATTTGATCATATTATAAAAAAGACTCATGAAGTTTTAACCCTTATAAAGACTACTCAAATCCCTGATGGGATGCATATCTTTGGTGAAATACCAAAAGCGCAGGACAAAATCAACTTTATATACGCTATCTTAAAAACAGGTTTTAATGACATCTCCATAAAAAAGGCTGTGGCAGAAATCTTAGGTGTAAATATTAAGAAGCTAAATTCTAATCCAGAAAGAATAGATTCTATTTTGGGGCTAAGAAATACAAAGCTACTTGATATCATAGATAAAATTGCACTTAACATTATAGAAGCTGTCATAAATAAAAGACTAACATTAGCTAATAAGGATCAGATATTAGAGATATTTAATGCACACATTGATCTTCCAACAGATATTGTCCCTAAAGGCTTAAGTCAACTTACTTATCTTATAGAAAAGATAAGAGATCTAGATAGGCGTATAAATGAATCAAAAGAGATAGATTCTTTACTTAGTGGATTTGATGGTTCTTTTATACCAAGTGGTCCCTCTGGGCTAATTACTCGTGGAAGAGATGATGTGTTACCCACAGGTAGAAACTTTTACACTCTTGACCCTCAAAAGGTGCCCACAAAGGCAGCATA
>VAPL010253691.1_pt1 | contig 12452 bp, 10 predicted proteins | sample 3395061 | NCBI WGS metagenome assembly VAPL01 (sample SAMN08290444, study PRJNA428436) | hydrothermal vent metagenome | isolation source: Deep-sea hydrothermal vent chimney 2 | place: Pacific Ocean: Juan De Fuca Ridge | depth 2182 m m
CGCTCACGAGGTGCACACCTTCACCGGCCTGAGTGACACGCCACCGCGTGTCATGATCATCTCGAACCCGGCGCTGATCTGACCATGACGACCCGAGGCCCCGAGTGCAACCATCTGGCAGGCCTGGCGAGCGAGGTCGGTCGCAGGCTGCGCGAACGGCGCGAAGGGCTCGGCATGTCCATCCGTCGGGCCGCTGCCGACGCCGAGATCTCGTCGGGGCACCTGAGTGACATCGAGACGGGGCGATCCAACGCGTCCCTTGCAGTGCTGCTGCGTCTTGCACGTGCCCTGTCGCTTCCGCTCGCCGAGTTGCTGCCTCGTCTTGGGGGGCATCGTGTCCGCCAAGACCATCTCGGGGAGACCCCAGAGCAGGAACGCACAATCTCGCACCCGGATCTGCTCCTCGACGTGTCGAGCGTGAACCTCCCCGTGGGGGGACAGCACGCAATGAGTATCCGTGACGCTGAGGATGTCTTCATCTACGTCCGGGAGGGGACCGTTGCGATCGTCGTCGACGGTGTCGAGCATCACGTTCTCGGCCACGGCGACGCCATGGACGTCGAGCAGTCCTCGAGGATCGAGATCACAGCCAAGACTGCGGGCCGTCTGGTCGTGTGTCGGGGAAGTCATCGCATTCAACGCTGATCACAGTGCTGTACACAGGAATCGGACCAGGTTGTCTGCCATGACGGAGCGAGCAACCTCGGCGCCGAGCCTCCCCGACAGCAGGTCGGCAACGGCCGGGTAGTCACGAGGAGAGCGCAGCTCCTCGATGACGGGGATGGTGTCGACGAGTGCCCCCTCCATGATCGGGTTGATGATCTCCATCAGATCATCGATGAAGTCTGCTCCGATGCCGACGGACCCCTCACCGACGACGGAGACGGCGTGTGCGATGTGATCGATGTACGTCGAGATCGTCGGCTCATCGGATAGGAAACCACCGAACGCGTTCACACACACGATCCCGCCGGCGTCCACGATGCTCGTCATCTGTGCGTCGGTTAGGTTGCGTGGGTGATCGTGCAGCGCCCGGCAGGACGAGTGTGTTGCCATGATCGGGCGGGTCGCGACCTCCAACACGTCGCGGACACCGGCGTCGGCGAGATGGCTGACATCGATGATGATGCCCAGGTCCTCCATCGCTGCAACGGCTGCTCGCCCGAGCGACGTCAGGCCGCCTCCGGTGGCTCGCTCACCGACGCCATCGGCGAGCATCGTCCTGCGGTTCCAGGTCATCGACGCGATCCGCACGCCGAGGCGGGCGAACCCGTCGATAAGCCCGAGGTCGGAGCCGAACGGTTCCCCACCCTCGAGGGCGAGGACGAGGGCGATCCTTCCCGAGTCGATGATCTGGGTGATCTGGTCACCGGTCTCTGCAATCGCCACGTCCTGGGGGTGGAGGTCTGCCATCCAGCGTGCCGTCTCGAGCACGACCATGGCGCGGCGCAGCGTGTTGCCGCCTGCAAACTCCTCCTCGATGTACACGGGCAACACCTGGAGCTCGACGTTGCCGTCACGAAGCTGGGGCAGCCAGAAGTCCCCGAACGGATCGGCGTGGCCGCGACGTCGCTCGAACTCGACACCGAGCAGCAGATCGTTGTGTGCGTCGGCGGTACCGATCCGTGGCGACGACATCACTCTGCCAGTGGGCCGGCAGCCTTGACCTGTACCCGGCAGCCGCCACCAGGGACGTACGTCATGGGCACCTCGACGACCGATGTGATACGGATCTGGCCGGGGTCGGCACCGGCCTCTGCCGCAGCAGCGCGGGCTTCCTCCCGAGCCTCTGCGAGGCACTCGTCACGGCTCGACGAGTCGTACTGGTACACACGATCGACGACACCGGAGGCTTCCGCAATGGCCGCCCCGAAGGCGTTCGCCACGGTGAAGTTCTCGGGGCGGATCACCTCGGCTGTTCCCGGCACTGTGTCGGGAACGAGGTGGGCACCGCCGCCGACAGCGATCAGCGGGAGCGGATCCTGGCTTGCCTTCATCCGCTCGCACCGGGTGGTGATCTGATCATCGACCCACGCAAGGGCCTGCTCGATGATCGTCTCGTCGACGTCGGCAACCAGTGTTGGGTCGCCGAATCCACTCAGGCGGCCCACAGCGACTGACACGTCGGACAGGGTCAACGTTCTGCCACCACGAACCAGAGCATCCTCGGTCACGCGGTACCCAACCGAGTCCGGGCCGACATCGACACCGGCTTCGACGGGACGCACGATCGTGCCACCGCCGAGACCGATCGAGATCAGGTCCGGCATCCGGAAGTTCGTGCGCACACCCCCGACGTGTACGGCCGTTGCCGACTCGCGAGGGAACCCGTTGATGAGGATCCCGATGTCGGTAGACGTTCCGCCGACATCGATGACCAGGGCGTTGGCGAGTCCTGCGAGGGAGCACGCTCCGCGCATCGAGTTCGTCGGGCCCGACCCGAGGGACAGGACAGGCATCTCGAGGGCGTAGTCGGCAGTCATCAACGTGCCGTCGTTCTGGGTGATGTAGGCGACTGCGTCGAGACCGTTGTCGGTGAGGGCTCCGTGGAAGCCGTCGACGACAGAGCGCGCCACACCGAGGAGCGACGCGTTCAAGATGGTCGCGTTCTCACGCTCCAAGAGCCCGAGCGTCCCCACACGGTGACTCAACGACACGGGGAAGTCGTCACCGAGCTCCTCGGCGATGATCGCCGCTGCACGCAGCTCGTGGTCGTAGTTCGCAGGGCTGAACGCACACGACACCGCGAGGGCCTCTGCGGTCCCGGCGATGGAGGCTGCAAAACGTGCGATAGCGTCCTCGTCGAGAGGGGCGATGACCCGTCCGTCGAACTCGTAGCCACCTTCGACGATGGAGTACCCCGCAATGGCGTGGTCGCGAAGATCAGTCGGCCAGTCGGCACCGGGAGCCACGGCAAGCGACGACGGAGCAGCGAGACGCAGCACACCGACACGCCCGAGGCCCTTGCGCTGGATGATCGCGTTTGCGGGGTGGGTGGTACCGAGCATGGCCTGACGGATCGACGCCCGGTCGGCATCCCCCACCACTGCGGCCATCGCAGCGCTGATCCCATCGAGGGGGTCCGGCGTGGTCTGTGCCTTGTGGCTTGCAACCACTGTTCCGGTGTCGTCGACGAGGACCGCATCCGTATTGGTCCCTCCGACATCTATTCCCAGACGTAACATCACTCACCCAACCTTGTGTACTCGAGGTCGAACCCGAAAGCCTTCGGTCCAACGACGTCCAACATGCCGTCACGGTGCCACTCGGGAGCACACGGCATCGCGACGACGTTGACCCGTTGCCCGTAGCCGAGGATCTCGGTCGTGATGGGGGTTGCCGTCTCGGCATCGAGGATGCAGATCAGGTCGGGAACCGTCACGACCGGTTCGCCGTCTTCGAACGCCACGAGGAACTCGTTCTGGATCTCGACCTGCATCGTGCGGCTCGAGCCGTCCCTCGCTTCGATCGTCACCGTGCCCTTCGAGAAGCCGTCGGTGGTCCGCCTGTCGACGTCGATGATGGTTCCCGAGAACACGACACTTCCCTGTGCCTGATCGAGGAAACGCTCGTACGCACCTGCTTCGCCCCTCTGGACCGCTGCGAGCAGCCCGCCGAGCTGCATGCAGTAGGTGAGTGAGCCGCCGATGGCGTGCTCGGCCACCTCGGCGGCCGTCATCGAGTAGCTTGCAAACGCACTGGCGAGCCCGAGGGACATGACTGCGCCGCGCACGAGGCTCTCACCGAGTTGGTTCGTGTTCGTCTCGAACACGCACAGGTTCCCCTTCTCATCGGCGACTGCCATGGGGGCCGCCTTGATGCCTGCGAGGGTGAATACGGTCATCTCGATCTGGGGGAACGCCCGTCGCATTCCGTCGGCATCGACGACGGGGAGACCCATCTCGGCAGCCACGGCGAGGGGCAGGAGCGTGTTGAGACCGCCGACCTCGATGGGCATGATCGCAACCGGCTCCTTACCGAGGTACTTCGCCAGAGCATTGACCGCCCCGAGGAACTCGGTGCCTGCAGGGATCTTCTCGAGCAGCACGGTGGGGGCGCCGACGATGGCGACCGTAACGACGAGGCCGTCGGGCGGCAGATCGGCCGGGTCGACAAGCTCGACGGGGCCGTACGTCTCGATCGCCTGCTTCAACATGAGGCGAGCAACGTACGGGTCGCCGCCTCCACCGGTGCCAAGCAGTGTGGCACCGAGTGCCAGGTCATCGACCTGGTCCAATGTGACCGATCTCATGGTTACTCCCTTCGACTTCTCGTCCAGTTGTCCGCTGCTACCGCTGCCAAGATGACTCCTCCTTGGATGAGCCGCTGGATGATGGGATCGACCTGGCGGAGGTTGAATCCGTTGATCATCAGAGCGATGAAGAACGCTCCGAACACGGTTCGCCACACGGCACCCTGTCCACCGGCAATCGATGTACCTCCTACGATGACTGCGGCAAGCACGGCGAACACGAAGCTGAAGTCGTCGCTCGGCTGGGCCGAGAGCGTCCTGGCCGCCGAGAGGGAACCGGCGAGGCCGGCTGCTGCACCCGTGAGGATGAATGTGCTGATGACGACCCAGTCGACACGGACACCGGCCATGCGGGCCGCGCTCGAGTTACCGCCTGTGGCAAAGATGTGTCTACCGAAGCGGGTGCGCTCGAGGGTGAACCAGAAGAGCCCGACGACCACGACGGCGATCCACGTTGCGTTCGTGATGCCGAACGTGCGGCCACGGGCGATCTGTGAGAACGCGACGTCGGTGATGCGGATGATGCTGCGATCCGAGAGCAGGAACCCGATCCCGTAGAACACGAAGGACGTTGCAAGCGTCGCGATGAACGAGTTGATGCGGCCCCATGCAACGATCACCCCGTTGATGACTCCGAAGAGTGAGCCGATCGCGATCCCTGCTGCGATGCCAAGGATCGCCGAGTCGGTTGCGTTCACCATCAACGCCGTAGCGATCGCCGCGTTGATGAAACTCGCCGAGATGGAGATGTCGAAGTTGCCGCCGATGAGCGTCAAGGTCATCGCTGCGCCCGCGATCAGCAACAGTGACTGCTGATCCAGAACGTTTCTGAGGTTGGGAACCGACAGAAACGCGTCCGTGCTGACGGCGAGCAGGATGAACAGGATCACCGTCACCCAGACGATCCCGTAGTTGGCGAGCCACGATCGGCGCCTGGTGGGGCTGCTCGGTGCGGTAGTGGGTGTCTTTGCCGTGGTCATGCGACCGGCGCTCCAAATGCGAGGATCATGACGTCAGCCTCCGTTGCTTGTGATCCCTCCAACTCTCCAACGATGCGGCCCTCGCGCATCACGAGGATGCGGTGTGCAAGCCCAAGGACCTCCTCGAGCTCGGACGACACGATCAGGACGGCCATGCCCTCTGCAGCGAGGTTCACGAGCAGGTCGTAGATACCTCGCTTGGCGCCCACATCGACACCGCGGGTCGGCTCGTCGGCGATGAACAGGCGTGGTCGTGAGACCAGCCAACGTCCGAAGAGTGATTTCTGTTGATTGCCACCCGAGAGCTCGGCCATGGTCGAGTCGATCGTCGCCCCGGTCAGCCCGACGTCCTCGGTGGTCTTTGTGGCTGCGGCGCGCTCCTGTGCCGTGCGAACGACGCCAAAGCGTGTCACGAACCTGTCGAGGTGCGCCAGGGTCATGTTCTCGCGCACCGAACGCTCGGGAAACAGCCCGTCCTCCTTGCGTGATTCGGGCACCATGGCAACACCTGCCCGAATGGCACTGCGGGGCGAGCGCGGAGCGAACGGCTCTCCGTTCAACTTCATGGCGCCGCTGGTCGGCTGGTCCGCTCCGAAGACCGCTCTGGCGACCTCGGTGCGGCCTGATCCAACCAGGCCGGCAAGGGTGACGATCTCCCCGGCGCGTACGACGAACGAGATGTCCTCGAACGCTCCACTGCGTCCGAGACTGCTCACTTCCAAGACGACGGGTGCGTCGGGGTGAGGTGGGCGACGCTGCGGGAACGCGGCGTCGAGGCTGCGCCCGATGATGCCCTCGATCAGGGAGTCGTGCGTCTCGTCGGCGACCGGCCCGGTGCGCACGATCGATCCGTCACGCATGATCGTGACGGTGTCGGCGATTGCAAGGACCTCTTCGAGGAAGTGTGACACGTACACGATCGTGACACCTTGGCTTGCCAGATCACGTACGGTCCGGCGAAGCGTCATCGCCTCATCGGACGTGAGACGCGCCGTCGGCTCGTCCATCACGACGAGGTCTGCGTTGCGCGCAAGCGCCCGAAGGATCTCCACCTTCTGCTGGTCTGCAACAGAGAGCGTCTCGACGATCTGGTCCGGCGGTAGGTCGATACCGAACCGGGTGACGAGTTCGTCGAAGTTGGCGTGATTGGCCGTATCGATGACCAAGGGCCCCCGGTGGTGCTCGATGCCGAGGTAGACGTTCTCGACGACGGAGCGTGCCGGTACGAGCGACAGCTCCTGGGCGACCATCGTGATCCCGAGGTCGAGCGCTGCCCTGGGAGACTTCAGACGGACGGGACGTCCGTTGATCTCGAGCTCCCCCTCGTCTGGAGACAGGACTCCGGCGATGACCTTGCCGAGTGTGGACTTGCCTGCACCGTTCTCACCGACGAGCGCGTGGACGGTGCCGGCGTCGATTGTGACATCGACTGCGTCGAGCGCCACGGTGCCACCATATCGTTTGGTGACACCGTGGACGGCGACGTGTGGCTTCACGAAAGGACTGATCCTGTGATCATCCGTCCCACTCTGCTGTGAACTCACCAACGTTGTCCTGAGTCATCAGGCCACCGTTGGGCAGCGTGAGGGATGGATCGATACCACCGGTGTCGACTCCGTCGAGTGCCGAAACCATGGCTTCCATGGCGAGCTTGCCCTCGGTGTAGGGAGCTCCCATGAGCCCACCGAACCAGCGGCCGTCGGCCGTTGCCTCTACCGAGTAGCTGCTGCCACCGAACCCGATGATGTCGACACCCTCGACGCCTGCGTCGTTGAGTGCGATCTCGACACCCTGCATGGACTGGTCTGCTCCGATCACGACGTCGATCTCGGGAGTAGACACCAAGATGTCCTGCATCGCTGCAAGACCGGCATCGGGTCCGAGGTAGAGGCCTTCACCTTCGGCGACGACCACGACGTTGGAACCTGCAACGGTTTCGTCCCAGCCTGCACGGATGGCCTCATCGAGGGGGATACCCCGGATGCCGTAGAAGTACACGACGTTGCACGGGTCGCGATCTGCGCACGCCTCGAGGGTGAGCTGACCGATTCTCTGGCCACGCAGGAGCGGTGGCTCCAACACGGCTGCTGCGATGCCATCGACCTGTGGCTCTGACGTCGAGAGGTCCTCACCGACGACCTGGTTGAGGACGACGACTTCGATCCCGGCGTCGAGTGCGTCTTGCACATCGGGGATGGCGGCTGCTCCGGTGAGTGCGACCAGGATGATTCCTGCGTACTGGCCCGATGCGATGGCGTCCTGGAACTGCTGCTGCTGGAGAGCGGGGTCGAACTGTGCGTCGAACTCCACGATCTCGATGCCGTTGTCGGCAGCGATCTGCTCCATTGCGTCACGCGATGCTGCGAGCCACGTGTTGGCCGAGCTCGCCGACAGGTACGCGACCTGAACCGGATCGGACGGCGCCTCGGTCGTCGTTGCCGCAGCCGTCGTTGTCGTAGCGTCCGTTGCGGGCGCCTCGGTAGTTGCCGTGGCTTGGGTAGTGGTTGTTTCGGTCGGTTCACTCGTGCTGGAGCACGCACCCGCTATGAGAGCGAATACGGCGAGCATCGCGAGTAGCCGCCATGTCGTTGTCAGATGTTTCACGTTTCCTCCTCCATGCTGTGCGCTTGAACGGTCAGGGGACCTACGCACCCGGTATATCTTAAACCAATGTACTTCTACCGTACAACGCGGTGGTGTTCTCTTCTCGGGCTTCTGTCTGTTTCATGTCCAGGGTCGAGGTTCGGATTCATATGGCCGCCAGCGGCCCAGCGGCCTTTGCTCGGATGCGTAGACGTGTCGTTGCGACGTACAGGACGTTGAACTGCTCGATATCGACGATCTCGGTACCGTCGGGATCGGCTCCGAGGCGAACCGCTTCACGGATGGCATCGCCGCGGGCCTGTTCGAGGGCCTTGTCCCGGCCGCCGTCTGCAATGTCGTAGAGCCGATCGACGTGTCCCGAGACCGATGCAATGGCGGCGCCGATGGCGTTGGCGACGTCGTGGTGGTCGGGGCGGTGTGTCGAGCTGATGCCAACCATGCCGTCGGGGACGAGGAAGTTCCCACCCCCGACAGCGACGAGGGGCTGGTCGGCACGGGTCGTCTTCACCCGGTCGACGGCGTCGGCGATCATTGCATCGGATCGTGTGATGGCCTCGGCGAAGAATGAGGGGTCACCAGCGGGATCGAGTCGCCCGAAGTCGGCTCGACCTACGCTCATGGCAGCGTCGGTGACCGTGGGGGTGTTCCCGCCGAACGTGAGCGCCTCTTTCGTGATGCGGTAGCCGACGCTCTGGGGTCCGAGGCAGAGATCCCCAGAGTCGCCGGACAGGATCGTGCCACCGCCGAGAGCGATCGCAACGAGGTCGGGCATACGGAAGTTGGTCTTGACACCACCGATCTCGACGGGGATCGCCGACGTGCGGGGGAATCCGTTGACGAGTACGCCAACGTCTGTGGACGTCCCCCCGACGTCGACGATGATCGCATCCTTGAGGCCAGAGAGGTACGCGGCCCCTCGCATCGAGTTCGCCGGGCCCGAACCGATTGTCAGGACAGGGAGGCGGTGCACGTAGTCGAGCGACATCAGTGTTCCGTCATTCTGGGCAAAGTAGGTGACGGCTTTGATGCCGTGCGAGATCAGCGCATCGCGTACCCCTTCGGTGACCTGTGCCGCGACCTTGGAGAGGGCAGCGTTGAGGATCGTCGCGTTCTCTCGTTCGATCAGGCCGATCGACCCAACGCTGTGGGACGTGACGATGGGGACGTCGTTGCCGACGAGCTCGGCTACTGCCTTGCGTGTCTCGAGCTCGTGCAGGTTGGAGACCGGCGAGAACACGCCGACAACCGCCACAGAGTCGAAGGGCCCCAGAGAGGCGAAGAACCCTTCAAGTGGGGAAACGTCGAGTGGGTACAGGTCGGTGCCGTCCATCTCGGTGCCACCAGGGATGATGATCTCGCCTGCCGAGACGACCTCACGGAGATCCTCGGGCCACTGCGCCATCGGCGGCAGCATGTGGGTTGCGGGGCCTCCCACGCGCACGACGGCCACGCGCCCGAGATCGTTGCGCTCGAGGATCGCGTTCGTGGCGTGGGTCGTTCCGATCATCACGTGGGTGATCGTCTCTGGGTCGATCTTGTTCGATCCACACAGCTCGCCAACGGCGTTCGTGATGCCCGTGGTGGTGTCGGGGGTAGTGGGAACCTTGATCTTGGCGATGACCTGATCGTCGGTATCGAGGACGACCGCGTCCGTGTTGGTGCCCCCAACGTCGATTCCGATGCGCAGTGTGGTGTGGTGTTGGCCGGTCATAGTGGTTCTCCCACCGGCGTGTAGTCGATGTCGTAGCCGAACCGCCGTGGCCCGACCAGCTCGAGACCGCGCTCGGTTCGCCAAACCGGATCACACGGGAGGGCGACTGCAGCGACTCTTTGCCCGTAGCGGAGGATCTCGGTGACGACCGGGCGCCCCGTGTGGATATCTACGAGTGTGATGATGTCGGGGACCGTTGCTGCGGGCTCCCCATCGCGTATTGCGACGAGGTTCTCGTTCTGAAACTCGACCCGCAGAACCGACCCGGTATCGGGCCCGGTTCCCTCGACGATGGCCGTTCCCGATGCCCATCCGGCTTCGGTACGTCGTTCGACGTCGATGAGCTTGCCCTCTATCAGCTTGACGGCTCCGGTGGACCTGGCGAGCGCATCGAGAGGATCATCCGGAGAGTCCAGCAGAGCACGTCCAACTTCGATGGATCGTGAGATCGATCCCCGCACCGACACGTCCCTTGCTACCTCGGCGGTCATTGGATAGAGGCCCAGGCTTGCAGAGCCACCCATTGCAACAGTGACCGAGCGCACGAGCTTCTCTGCCCACTCGTTGGTCTCGGTTCGGAATACGCCGACGTTGCCTCGTTCGTCGACCAACACGACAGGGCTGATCTCGCGATCGAATATCGTGGGTGTCACCATCTGAAGTTCGGGGAACGCGCGGCCCATGAGGTCGGCGTCGGCGAGCGGAATTCCGTGTCGTGCACACCACGCAACGGGGATGACGCCGTTGAGTCCACCGAGCTCGGCAGACATGAACGCACCGACGGGGCGATCGAGGAGCCCTTCCATCGCCTCGAGGATCAACTTCCCCTCGATACCGTTGGGGATCTTCTCCTGGATGACCGTCGGAGCCCCGATGAAAGCGATCGGCACGATGAGGCTGTCGTCGTCGAGATCGTCGAGGTCGATGAGGTCCACCGGACCGTACTTGCTCACGGCGTGGGCAGCCATCAACTCGCCAAGTGCCGGGTCACCACCCCCACCACCACCGAACACGGCGGAACCTGCAGCCATGGAGGCGACGATTTCAGGGGTGATCTGTATGCTCATGTCTGAGCACAGTACGGAGATATGGAGGATTGGGCAATGGGCACTTTGCTGTAGTCTTCGGTGGTTTCTGGTCAGATTGCTACAGTATCGAGGTGACTCACGCAAACGAGCTCCTGGAACACCCGTGGCTGCGTGACGTTCTGTCCTTCGTCGGTGGTGATCCCCAGGCGGGCCCGATTCGTCGGGTGAGCGTCCTGGATCACCTCGCGGCAGTGGAGAACGTCGACACGGACTCCATATGTGTGTGCACGTCGAGCGCCTCAGATGAGGTAGATACGTACCGTCTTGATCTGGCGATCCGTACCGGAGCCAACCGTGGCGTGCGAGCCTTCATCTTCAAGCGGAGTGAGGGTGAGAGCCTCGGTCCGACCGGTCCGGTGCTTGCCCAACGGGGGAACGTGGCGCTGTTGGTCACACCCAAGGGCACGGATACGGCCAGGCTCGTGGGCGATCTGCTCTCTGCTCTCGAGGGAGGCCTCGCGGATGTTATCGCCGGTGCGCGCGTGCTTGTGGAGGATCTCGAAGAGTACGCTGTCGAGGAGGATCCAGATATCGAGCGCTGGGCAAGGCGTGCGGGTTCTCTGCTTGGGAGGTCGGTTCGCATCAACGACCTCGCTGCTCGGCTGCGAGTGGACGTCGATATCGAAGACGATCGCAGCTTGACTTTCTGCGCTGATCGTGAGAGCCCCGACTCGGACGTCATCGTGGAACTGGCGCTTCGCTCTCTTGCTGATGCAGCTGCAAGGGCAACCGGTCGTCAGGCTCCTGCTCTCGACCGGCCCATCGCGAGCGTCATCGCCGAGCTCATCCTCGCCGACCGGGAGTCAGACCAGCTCGTTACCCACGCCGAGCAGCTCGGCTACCGCGTTGGTGCCTGGCACGCGGTTACACACTTTGCACTGGACATCGATCAACAAGGGCTCGATCCGGCACGACGCCTGGCCGCGACGCACGAGATCGCGCGACGTGTTGCCCGCAGAGTGCTCCCGGGTCACCCGGCGGAGGGAGCGTGGTACCCGGTTGGGCTCGTTGAGACGATCACCTTCGCATGGAACGGGGTGAGCCCACCGACACCGGCGCGCTCTCAGGCGCTGCGCCGCGCGATCGAGGCTCTCATCGCGGCGTTCGAGATCGAGCTGCGGCCGAACGCCGTGTGGTGCGGGGTCGGGGGGATCCATCAGGACCTCCACGGTCTGCGTGCGAGTGCTGCTGAGGCGCGTGCCGCCATGTCACACGCACAAGCCATCGGTACGTGCGGTGAGCCGGTCATCTACGACGCCATCGGTCTGCGACGCATGCTGCTCGATTGGACGACGACCGAAGCATCCCGCAGAGCCTTCCACAGGCTCTTGGCTCCCTTGTCGTTGGTCTCAACGACCAAGGGCAAGAAGCTGCTCGAGACGGTGATCTCGGTCTTCGAGAACCAGGGGAGCATCACGGCAACGGCTCGACACCTGGGAGTGCATCGCAACACTGTCGACGCTCGTCTCAAGACCGCCTACGACCTTCTAGATCTGGACCCGAGCGATGCCGACCATCGGCTCATGCTCTACCTCGCTGCCCGGGCCTATGACCAGTCCCGGTAGCAGGGAGCCTCACTCCAGTCGCCAGCACCGACACGATGCTCTGGCATGTGGCCCCTCTAGTGTTGACAGTGGTGAGGCAGGTGGAGCGAATCCGTGCTCCCACAGCAGCGATGTTGCACTGGACGTGAAGGAAACTCTCGAGATGCTCGATCGATGATCGGGGGTGCCAGCCGTGCGCAGAGCGCCACAGAGAACTCAGCCGGGTTCCCTCGTGATGTGCAGCCCCGCCGTGGGGAAGCCACGGAGCCAGGC
>VAPL010106870.1_pt1 | contig 12450 bp, 12 predicted proteins | sample 3395061 | NCBI WGS metagenome assembly VAPL01 (sample SAMN08290444, study PRJNA428436) | hydrothermal vent metagenome | isolation source: Deep-sea hydrothermal vent chimney 2 | place: Pacific Ocean: Juan De Fuca Ridge | depth 2182 m m
ATATTTCAACAGCCACGGGTTTAAGTAAAGGAAACCTCTATTATTACTTCAAAACCAAAGAGGATGTATTACAGGCTGTTATTGGATATAGAATTAATGCGATGAAGTCAATGTTAGATAATTGGGAAACAACTCTGGCAACTCCACTTGAGCGCTTACAGCGCTATGTACAAATAGCCAATAATGAAGCTGCTAATGTCATACATTATGGCTGCCCAATGGGCAGCCTAAATACCGAACTGGCAAAATCACAACCGAAATTACAAAAAATTAGTAAACAACAATTTGATGTTTTTAAGAAATGGTTAAAAAAACAAATGAAACTAATGTTACCAAATGAAAATGCAGAACACCTAACAATGCGTTTATTGGTTCGTACACAAGGTATTGTTATTATGTCTCAAACTTATAACGACAAAAATTTAATTTCACGTGAAGTTGAAAATGTTAAACTTTGGTTGATTGAAATCAATAAAACGTTAAATTAAAAATGTATATAAAAAGTATTATTATAAAAAATTAAAAATGCATGTAAAAAGTATTATTAATAAAATTTAATAAACATACATCACACTAAACTATTCACTTTTATAATTTATATGTGAGAAAAAAAATCACACTTAACACTATAAATAAAGGCTCTACATTGTAAGTACTAACTTACGACACTAATTACAGATTAATAATAAATATATTATTCAATCACAAACCTGCATCACATTCTCATCATTTTAAATATCAAATTTAAAACAGAGTAAAAAATTTTATCTAATATATTTAGAGATATATTTTTAAAATATGTCTAAAAAAAATAGAAAAATGAAATAATTGATATATAGTTATATTTTATTTTTGAAAAATAATTGAGTATTAATTTTTACAATAATTATAACTATAAATTTTTTATATAATAAGGGAGTTGCAATGTACTGGATCACACGTTTTATTATATCAGCTGTTTTTTTTATTTTAGTAATCAATGCCAATGCTAGAGAAATAGAAATGACCGGCTACGCCTCATTAATCGGAGGATACACCGACGAAAAAGATATCACTTATCTAAATGAGTTTGCTCAGAACTATGTCGATTTCACACATCACAGTCATATCGGATTACAATTCAACACTGAAATTATAAAAAAACTAGAATTATCGTTAACTTTATTGAGCGAAGGAAAAGAAGATTATCAAACACGAGCCGCTTGGTTTTATGCAACTTATGCCATCAACAGAGATGTCTCATTCCGATTTGGACGTTTAAAACTACCATTTTACTTGGTTTCTAATTATATTGATATTGGTCATGCTTATCCTTGGGTTACACCTCCGGAAGAAGTTTATAATACTAATATTATTAACTCACCAGAAGGAATTGAGTTTATTTATGAAACAGATTTTTACAGTAGCATACTTACCTTTAATACTTATATTGGTAGTGATAGATCAAAACAATATTTAGCACCCTCTTTTATTGATGACACGACAGTCAACATCTCGAATAAGTATGTTAGCGGTGATAAAATTAAATATGAATCTCATGAATTATTTGGAGCGGCGCTAAACATATCTACTGATAATATCACATTTCAAGTGACTCATAATCAGGCAGTGATAACAGCACACGAACTTAACATCGATAAATCTCGTGTTTCATTAGGTAGCTTCGGATTAATTCTTGATTATGGTCAATTTATTTTATACTCAGAATTAACCCACCGTGATTCAGATGCTTCCTTACAACCCATATTTCCAGATCAAAGCTCTAAATACATAACTATCGGTTATAGAATATCGAAATACATGCCATACATAACTTACGCTACTATCGGTAAGGGAAAAACTGATAGTAAATATTCACTCGTACAGCAGTCAAGTACCATAGGACTTCGTTATGATGTAAACCCTAAAATGGCTATAAAATTTCAAGCAAGCAAAATTGAACCCGATTACTCTGATGGTAATACCGGACGTTATGGATTGTTTGATAAAACATTAGTTGCGGACAAAGATCCCACTGTGGTTTCAATGTCCGTTGATATTTTATTTTAATCTGTTAATAGGTTAAGTAATGGCATGATAAAATCTAAATACAAAAATCATACTATCGCGATATTTATACTGGTCACCATCAGTATACTCGTCTCTGTCGCTTATTTTTATACTGTTGAGAAACGTAAAACATACTTAAGCAATATGGTGAAATACCATACCAAAATGATTAAATCTGGCAGTATTAGCTCGTTAGTCAAATTAGGCGAGATGTATGAAAAAGGTGAAGGTGTTAAAAAAGATTTAGTAAAAGCCAAAGAGCTATTTAAAAAAGCCATTAACTATAATCAATACCTTGATGAAATAAATCCATCTTACAGTAATAACGCCAAAACTGACGAAGACTTTACTGACTCAGATATTAGCATTGATATTGATATTAATAATATAGGCTATATAGAAACTAGTGAAAGCATCGATTCAGAAACAAATCTTGAAAATGAAGCAACAATACCTGTTGAATCTGAAATCATTACTGCTCCCTCTCAAAATAATTCAACTGTAAAAAATAATAATATAAAATACGTCCCCTACAAAAAAAGTACTTTTAGTAATATCCTTGTCAGTGAGGATACAACGTTAAATAAAAAATTAATTAAATCTGGCGAATCAACAACAACACGACAATTTAAATTACGAGACAACTTAACCTCAAAAACAAAACCACAACAAAAAAAACAAAACGTTCAAAAAATTACTAAAGCCATAGCTGAAATCAAAAAATCCGAAAAAGAAATTTTAAAAAAATCCAAAGAAATTGCAGAAGCAAAAGAAAAAGCATTAAAAAAATCCAAAGCAATTGCTGCAAAAAAGAAAAAAGCTAAACGCCTAGCCCGTAAAAAAGCGCGAAAAAAAGCCAAAGCAATCGCAAAGAAAAAGGAAAAACTAAAAGCAAGGAAAATAGCTAAAGCGAAGGCACTTGCCAAAGCTAAAAAATTAGCCTTAGCACTCAAGAAAAAAACGCTTAAAACCAAATATAAAAAAACCAAACGTTTGAGCAAACGTAAGAAAAAGACTAAGAAAACCAGATTAGAAGCCAGACGCGCACCAAATCTGAATGAACAACGACCCGATACAAATTTTGATTTAGGACTTGATAATGATGAAAACCAAACGAACTCAACCACTGACACTTCAGCACAACAAGAAGTTATCGAACAACAAACAGTTGATAATAACTTTACATCAAATCCCTGTGATACTGAATCTGCTCGATACATAGCAAAATGTCGCCGAGCAAATCGCAATAAATAACGCAGTTGCTAAAAAAACATTATTTTTACTTACGAGCAATTCCAAATGAAGCTACGACGAACGCGATGCTTATTCATTGGATATCAGCCCTAACGCTAATGCTTTTGAGTGATCTCCAAAAATTGCCATCGCGGTAGTCATGTGCTTAAAACCAATTTTTTCATAAAACGATTCACTACCCGGAATAGTATATAAGATAATTTTATTATGGCCCGTAGATAAAGTAACTAATTGTTCCACAATTTTCTTGCCTAACCCCATGCCCTGATAATCGGGTAATACCGCAACATCACAAATATAGGAGCAATCCACGCCATCAGCTAATGCTCGACCAACGCCAATTAAGCGTCCCTCGTCTAAAATAAAACATTTATACCGACTATTTGAAAATACCGTTTCTAACGCTTGTGCTTGTTTATTACCTAAAGGCGCAGCTTTATATAAATCGGATAATTCAAACCAGTCGATATCAAGTAGATCGTATTTCCAATCAAATGACATACAATTAAATTCCAGGCTCAGCAATGGAACGGTCGATTTGAAGAAACTCAATTGGCGCACCATTATCTTCAATAAATGCCACAATAACACCAGGACTTGGCGAATTCGGTTTGATTATGACATTTTTATTTTTTATGGCATGTTCAATATCATCTACTTCAAAAGCAACATGAGGTATAGTTTTCACAATATCAGGATATGTAGCATCGTCTTCATAGCGAACCCACTCGACACCATAGCGATTTTTGCCATAACCACTAACAAACATTTTCAAATGCTTAAGGTGAATTTCGTCTTTTAATTTTTCATTCGTAGGAATACCCAGATGATGATATTTCATTTATAATTTTATCCTTTAGTGTTATTTTTAGCTTAACGGTAATTTAGCAAACCATAATCCAAAATTATCCCAAGTGGAACTGTCTGTCCAAGTAAGATTGAAATATTGAAATATTAAAAATAGAACTAACATTATCGGAAAAACTTCACGCGCTTTTGATTGCTTACGATCCATAACAATAAATATTAGTAAAATTATATCGACAAGTCCAAAGGTTAATATCTGGTAACTAAAGGGTAGCTCAGGAATATTTAACGGAATTCGGGCAACAGCCGGATCAATTAACGTTAATGACGTACAAATCATATATCGTGCATGATGACTAGCGGACTTTCGATAAAAGATAGCAAGACTATAAGCGATAATAAAAAGAACAAGTAATGATAGTTGTAAGAATAATATGTATAAGCGTGAATATGATACACCATACTCATTAATTGTTATTTGACTGTGAGCTAATAAAATCAGAGAGACCACTAATATCGGAACCAAACCATAAGAAAACTTTCCAATAAATTTGTGCCATTGATATTGCTTATATTGAATTAAAAATGCTTGAGAAATCAACATAAAAACCCATAATAACATCGTAATCGCATGCAGATGAACATACGGATTAATGTCACTAAATAATTTTGAAAAATACGATGCCCAAAAACCAATGAATGCAAGGAGCAATAATAAAATAAAGAAATATCCAACTCTTTGATATAGCATTGATTTTCCTGTTCTCGTCATTATATTGGTTTATACTGTGACAGGTTAAATCATGCAAAGTTCATTATGAAAAAATGATTATTATTTTTCTTCTATAATTTTGTCAAAGTCCATCAACATTGTTAACAAATCTTGGGCATCGTTAATAACGGTTTGATTTTTATAATAATGTAGAGCCATAAATCCAACGTGACTAATACTGGGAAATTGGGCTGATTTAGCACAATCAATTACATTTGGAATAAAAATACACTGTAACCATAATTCGAAGGAAGGCGCATCGAGATAGGATTTTATTTTACCTGATTTTACCTCAGCTAAAAGATCTGGCGGTTCTGACGACCAATAGTTTATTCGCTTCATCTCTGCTTCAATACAGTTTAACTTTTTCAACACAACTTGACTTTTAGTTTGTTGCTGTACATTAAACTGTGTTTTTTTCATCATTAATATTTTTTAACAATTAACTCGATTGGAGCCAAAATTTCCGAGGTAATATTATCAATCATATTTTTTATTTTTTCGCTGGTTGTTTCTTGCATTAATGTATGAAGACCTAATGCAGTCGGCTCACCATTTTCTCTATTTTTTTCTTGCAACTGTTTAAAATATTTTAACGAATAATCACGACGATTATTTTCAACCGTAACTTCAAACCCTGCATTAGCTAATGCTTTTTTATAGTGTTCTGGACTTGAGACAAAACTAGTGCTTACCGTTGTAGCCCATGGTACTGGATAAATTATTTCACCAGAATTTATTTGCATAACATCGTAAATCCCAAATGTTGAACCAGGTCGAAGTACTCTAAATATTTCTTTAAACAATTTATCTTTGTCTTCAATATTCATGGCTACGTGCATCATAAAACCAACATCAAAAGTGCCTTCTTCAAATGGCATTGATAGTGCACTACCCTGTTGCAAGCTTACTTGGTTATTTAAATTTAACCATGAACAAATAGTATTTCCAGTATCAATATACTCTTGAGTTAAATCGATACCAGTAATTTTATTTTTGTATTTATTTGCAATATAACGCGAAGTACCACCAAGACCACAACCGATATCAAGCATGTGATCTTGCTTTGAAACTTTGATTTGTCCAAAAAAATGTTCAGTTGCTTCACGACCTCCAATGTGAAATTCATCTACAGCGGCCAAATCATCAATAGTAACTGTTTCAGTCGTTTTGCCAAGTTTTTCAATTGAATCTTTAATTGCATTTAATAAATCACCGTGGTAATAATGATCTGATACGGCTTTTTCACAAGGCATACTTCAACTCCTGAGTTTATCTATTTAATGAGTATAGTTATGCAATGAATAAAATAATATTTTTTAACTTAATTTAACCAACGTTTAGCTTTAACTCACTGTTCCTAAGGTTTTAACTTTCCATGGATACAAACTGAAACATTCAACTATTGCAAGATGGCTAATACTTAATTATCTTGTGTGCTTAATATTTTTATAAAGGAGAATATAAAATGATGTTGAAAGGATACCTTATTATCTTTGCGGCACTAATTGCAAGCCAAACGCTTCAAGCTGAAGAACTACCAGCTAAAACCAATATTAATGATCAAGTTCAAGCATTTTTTACCGAATTTATGAAAAGTGATGCAGCAAAAACCTTGGACAAAGAGGATTGGGCAATATTTGAAAAAGATAAAAAAGAGTTAGCCGCCAAAATGCCTAACCCGGGCTTAAAAGTGGGTGATAAGGCTCCTGACTTTACACTTAAAAATGCTTTTGGTAAAAATGTTAGCTTGTCATCATTAACGAAAAAAGGACCGGTCATTTTGGTTTTTTATCGCGGCGCTTGGTGCACTATTTGTAATATTCAATTGCATGCCTTAAACAGCAGTTTGCCAACGTTTAAAAAATACGGTGCGCAATTATTAGCAATAACACCTCAAAAGCCAGATCGATCAAAAGAGCAAATTAAAAAAGATGGTTATCCTTTTGAAGTTCTCAGTGATTTGGATTATTCTGTATTAAAAAATTATAATCTCTATTTCGAAGTACCACAATATTTAACTAAATTATACAAAGAAAAATTCAATATTGACGTGGCACAGTATAACGGTAAAGGCCGCTACGGTTTACCGGTGCCAGCTACCTATATTATTGATAATAAGGGTATCATTCGTGCTGCCTATGCTCGAACAGACTACACCAAGCGTATGGAGCCAAAAGCTATTTTGGCTGCACTTAAAAAATTGTAATTTAACAAACATAGAGCAATAAACAGTTTATTGCTCTAGGGTTCCGGCTCATCATCGGCATAGAAATAGATAAGTTCAGGGCCTCCAAATTTATTCATACACGTTAAATCATGAGATTCTTTTTTGAAATAGCGTATCAAGTTAGTCACTCGACAGACTGAATCCATACCACATAAATTAACACCCGAAGCAGATGGAGATTTTGCCATGCATTGTGTGTATTTAATATTGATATTTTTTATTTGTAATTTTAAATTATGTGTTGCAAAAATGGTATTTGATAGTGGGCTAATAACTAACAATAAACTTAATATTTTTAAAAACGATACTGGTCGCATTTTTAAGTCCTTATAGTTTTAAACTAACTTTATGTACTAAATAAAGTTAGTTTCCAGTATGAGTAATATCTATAAGTGCAAACCAAAGGAACAATACTCAATTACCCTGACATAACAAATACAATTTATAATTCAATGAATTAGGACGAATGCTGCTGTTTTTATAAAAGCATGTTTTTTATGTGGAATATAAAAATGATGAAAGTAAAACTAAACAATGGATCACATTAATTGCGTTTTATGATAAATTATGTAACCTTTAAGGCTATTAAATTATTTATGTCTTGCACTAGAAGATAAAACTGCGTCACTGATATTATTAGTGAAATACGTAATACTACTTAACTTGATAATAGTGCTTTATTTAATGGAGGATATGATGGGAAACATTGGAGGTATCGATAGAGCAGGCCGAATTATTATTGGATTAATATCAATTTCGTTGGTATTTGTTGGGCCACAAAATATCTTTGGTTGGTTAGGTGCTTTGCCATTAGTAACCGGTTTATTTGCATATTGCCCAATATACAAACTACTCGGTTTAAGTACCTGTAAATTTCATTAAAATAATAACGCTTCTAAATTCAAATTTGATTTAATTCTTTTGTAACTGATGTTTTTTCCACAAGTAATACAATACTGGAATCAAAATCATCGACACTAATGGTGCTGTTAACATACCGCCTATCAATGGAATTGCAATCGGTTGCATCACTTCCAAGCCCACCCCATAACCCAGTACAATTGGAAGCAAACCACCGATAATAACTGCCACGGTCATGGTTTTTGGTCTAACCCGTTGCACCGCACCTCGAATAACAGTTTTTTTCAATTCATTTATATTTTTTGGTTTTAATTTATTGTTAGCCTGATTGAGATAAACCAACATAACAATACCAAACTCAGTAGCGATACCCGCGAGCGCAATGAAACCGATACCAACAGCAATGGATAAGTTTAACTCATACCAATACAATAACCAGATTCCACCGAGTAAAGCAAAAGGAACTGAAATCATAACAAGTAATGGCTCAACGACACTATGAAAGCTTAAATACAATAAAATAAAAATAATAATAAGTGCCAATGGAATTATAAAAAATAACTGTTCTTTGGCTCGCTCATAATATTCGTATTCACCTGTCCAATCTAAACTATAACCTGTTGGTATTTTCACATTTGTTGCTATAACGTGCTTTAGCTCTTCAACATACGAGCCTAAATCGCGATCACGCATGTCGATATAAATCCAAGTGCTCAACCGACCATTTTCACTTTTAATCATACTCGGGCCATCAACCAAATTAATATCAGCCACTTCACTTAGTGAAATATGTTCTCCACGTTCGGTGATCACCGGTAAATTTCGAATATCGTGCAATGAATCACGTAATTCACGCGGATAACGCACATTAATCGGATAACGCTCTCGCCCTTCAATAGATTCACCTATTGTTATGCCACCTACGGCACTTGCGATAATTTCTTGTATTCCAGCAATATTCAACCAATGCTGTCCGGCATTATATCGATCAACGGTTATATCAATATAACGTCCAGCAGCAACACGTTCAGCAACGACCGAACTTGTTCCTGGCACTAATCGAACTTGTTTTTCAACTTGCAATGCTAGTGCTTCTAAACCACGTAACTCGGAACCAGAAATTCGGATACCCACTGGAGTTTTAACGCCGGTGCTAAGCATATCGATTCTCGCTCCTATCGGCATTAACCAGGCATTAGCAACACCGGGGACATTAACAACGTTATCTAACTCTTGTTTAATTTTATTAATAGTCATACCATCACGCCACTGATCTTGAGGCTTTAAATTTATGGTTGTTTCTATCATCGTTAACGGTGCAGGATCAGTCGCGCTATCAGCTCGACCAATTTTACCAAACACCAGATCAACTTCATGCACGGTTTTAATTAATCGATCAGTTTGTTGCAATAACTCACGCGCCTTGCCTATTGAAATACCGGGGAACAAAGTTGGCATATACAATAAATCACCTTCATTTAAAGTCGGCATAAATTCAGACCCCGTTTTTGACCAAGGCCATATGGCAGTGACAAAAACCAATAACATAATAATAATGACTTTTTTCGGATTATTAAGTGCTTTAATAATAAACGGAGCATATAGCGACACGATATAACGATTGATAGGGTTACTATTTTCAGACTGTATTTTGCCTTTTATAAAATACATCATTAACACTGGAACCAATGTTATTGATAACCCAGCCGACGCAGCCATAGCATACGTTTTGGTAAATGCTAAAGGTGAAAACAACCGTCCCTCTTGTGCCTCTAATGCAAATACTGGAATAAAACTGAGCGTAATAATTAATAACGAGAAAAACAATGGTGGCCCAACTTCAATTGCTGCCTGCGTTAAAGCACGCACACGTTGTTTTTCTGTAAAGTCACCATTGGCCAATGCACGGTGGCCATTTTCAACCATAACAATTGTCGCATCTAACATTGCACCAATGGCAATAGCAATGCCACCTAAAGACATTATATTGGCATTAACACCTTGATAGCGCATAACAATAAATGCAACCAAAATACCAACAGGTAAACTTAGTATAATAATTAATGATGAACGCAAATGCATTAAAAATACTAAACAAACAATCACAACCACAATAATTTCTTCGATTAAACGTTCAGTTAAGGTTGATATAGATTGTTTAATTAATTTTGAGCGATCATAAGTTTCAACAAGTTCAACACCTTCGGGTAAACTTAATTTTAATTCTGCTATACGTTTTTTAACTGCCGATATTGTGTCTAATGCATTTTCTTGCCAACGCATAATAACAATACCACCAACCACTTCACCATCACCATTAAGGTCAGCAATACCACGACGCATAGCTGGACCTTCTCGAATCTCGGCGATATCTTTTAAATAAAGCGAGGTTCCTGCTGGGCTTAAACCAATAGGCCCTAATTGTTCTAAATCTTTTATCCCTGAAACATAACCGTGCACACGAATCATATATTCCGCTTCGGACATTTCTATTACCGAAGCACCGGTTTCTTGATTGCCTTTTCGTATCGCTTCAAGAACTTTAGATAACGGCAATAATTCACGGCGCAGCAATACCGGATCGATTACCACTTGGTATTGTTTAACCATACCACCAATTGCGGCAACTTCTGATACTCCGGGAATTGTTTCAAGTTCATAACGCAAAAACCAATCTTGAATACTGCGTAATTCAGATAGATTATGCTTACCCGTTTTATCAACCAGTGCATATTCATATACCCAACCAACACCACTAGCATCTGGTCCTAATGACGATTTTGCACCTGCAGGCAAGTCTGCCTGAGCTTCACTCAAATATTCTAATACACGGGAACGAGCCCAGTATGGATCAGTATCTTCATCAAATAAAATATATACAAAGGAATCTCCAAAATACGAAAATCCTCGAACCGTCTTCGCACCCGGAACACCTAACATTGCAGTTGTAAGTGGATATGTTATTTGATCTTCAACAACTTGAGGCGCTTGACCGGGATAACTGGTTTTAATAATAACTTGCACATCAGATAAGTCGGGAATGGCATCGAGTGGAATTTTTTTAAGCGATTGCACGCCCCAAATAACTAATAATAAACTAATTAGTAAAATTAACGGTCGATTGTTTATCGACCAAAGAATACTATTTTTAATCAAGGGAGAATCCTATTACGGTTGCATCCGTTGTAGTTCAGCGCGTAACTGACTCTCTGAATCCAATAAAAATTGACCTGATGACACGACTTGCATGCCTTGAGTTACTCCGTCAAGAATTTCAATTCGACGGCCATCTTCTAAACCAATTTTTACATCCACGGCTTTAAATTGACCATTACCCAGTGACAGCATCACTCGAGCTTTATTGGCAGTACGAATTACTGCATCTTGTGGTACAAAAAGCACTTGGGTTTTTGGTGCTGCAAATATAGTAAAATTTGCCTGCATACCGGCTTTTAATAAAACATTGTCTTGCACTTTAAAGCCTAATTTGGTTTTTATTGTTCGTGAACGATTCATTAAAATATCATCAACTTCGAGCACTTCACCTTGCCATGCTATGTTTGGAACACTATGAATGATCATTTGTGCCCGGTGTCCCTTTTCTAACCACCGCCATTGACCTTCGAATACTTCAGCATAGCCAATAATGGGATAAACCGGGGCAAGTGAAAACAAAGTGGATTTTTTTTCAACTTGTTGACCAAGTTTAATCTTTAAGTTTTTAATAAGGCCGCGTTTATCAGAATAGATATTAAATAAGCTACTTGCTGTTCGAGTATGTTTCAACTCTTGAATTTCTTTTATTCGAAAATTTAAAGCCGATAGCTCTCGAGTAATGTTGCGTAGTTCTCTAACTTTTTTGTTGTCCAAAGCATCCAAATAGGATTGCTGTAATTTTTTCCAATGACTAGAATCAATAGTAACGAGTAACTCATTTTGATTGGTTTCACGATCATTTGATTTTTCGGTTAGAAACGTGATTTTACCAGACACGGGTGCGGTAAATTTTTTTTCTGCGACAGTTTCAACTTTATTGACATAACCATAAGTTAACAACTCTCGATACATAGTGCCTCTTTTAACCGTTGCAGTTTTTATACTGAAATTATGCAACACACTAGGATTAATTAATATCGTAGAGCCAGAATTAGTTGTTAATTTTTTCACCAGAGACATATTACAAATCGGACACTGCCCTGCTTGCGTTTGATTCACATGAGAATGCATTGGGCAAGTATAAAACTCTGAATTTTTGCTATGTTGTTCGTTATTGTCTGGTAGTTTCGATACTGTATTTGCAATAGCCGGGTTTTTCCAGTCCGATAAAAAATTACCAGCTACAAAACTAACAGCCGAAAAAACTATAATTAATATTGAGTTTTTATTCATAATTCACATTTTAAAAAAATGTTATGCCAGCACAAAACTGGCATAACAAATACAACAAAATAACATCTTTACATCTTTACATCTTTAC
>VAPL010131507.1_pt1 | contig 12450 bp, 14 predicted proteins | sample 3395061 | NCBI WGS metagenome assembly VAPL01 (sample SAMN08290444, study PRJNA428436) | hydrothermal vent metagenome | isolation source: Deep-sea hydrothermal vent chimney 2 | place: Pacific Ocean: Juan De Fuca Ridge | depth 2182 m m
CACATTGAATCGGGTTGCTCAGTACCTGCACGCCGGTGAGCACGCCTTCGATGCTTTTCCGGCGTTGTATCGGTCGAAGATTATCAGGAAAAGTTTGATTAATACTTTTTCCGGTTGCAGCGCGCAGATATGCGGTTACCTGCATTCAGGTAATTGCAGTAATGATCTGCATATGTTGATTGATGTTGGTGCGAGCACGATCAATATTGCAACCTTTATGGTTGAAGATACAGGCGAGGCCGCGCACGAAAAAAAATGCACACTTTATGCCTGCGCGGTTGAACCGGTCGGTGTTAACTACCTTCTTAAAAGAAGGTATGAGAATTTACAATTGCCCGATGATGAAATAAATCTGTTTAAAAATATTCCTGATAATGTCACTTTCTCTCAGATGCATGAGCTGACAGAAAAAGATATAAAATTTGCAGATACTTTATACAGCGGTGATGCGGCCAGATTGATTAACAAGATAATGGATAAAACAAAGAAACAGTATTGCCCAGATCCCGCCTGCTGGGAAAACGGTGTGCAAACATTTAGCTATGGCGGCGGCGCACGTCTGGAAATTTTGCAAAACATTATTCACCGTCTTGAAAATAAATTGCCACCGCACAAAATCACGTCGATAAAATTAAACGCGCCGGATGATTTAATGGTTGAGAGTTTGCCGGAGGATTCATACGACAGGCTCTCGCTGGCATATGGTTTGTCCTTTGAAGCGGATAAGATTGCCAGGCTGAACAGGGAAGAGTTGCCTCGTGATGTTGAGAATGTGGCCGCCAGCTGATTTCGGTTATCACTGGATTCTGTAGCGCAATACTTGTGTAAAGGTTCCATCGTTGTTATTGGTCGATGTCATCTCACCGCGAATACCGGCATATTTACCCGTGCCGCCAACGATGCTGATATCTGAACTTCCTTTTTCAAATTCACGTCCTGCAACCTGAATACTTTCGTTGCCGATTGTTAGCGTCCACTGGCATTGAAAACTGTGAGCGATGCGAGTGCGAATACAGTAACCGCTGTTATTACCGATGGGTTTTTTTGTTTCGTCCAGTAGCGGTTGATCGAAGACCAGAATGTCGCCGGCTGAATCTCCGGGTTTACCTGTATCAATAAACTGTGCGGGGTGTTCGCGAGCGTCGGCGATGGTGGTGAAAGTTTGAGTGCCTTGTTGTGAACAGGCGGGCAGTACAGATAAAAAAATGATGGCCAGCGTGATATTTTTGTAAAGTGGAATCATGTAAATAAAACAACCCGGTGCAGAGAATAGTATTCTGTAGATACTACTCTCTGCACCGGGTTTTTAGTATCACGTTTTATCTGAGCAATACAGCGGCACCGTTAGCGCCTTTTGTCTGGTTAAGGCTGTCACCAATTGAATAGGTGGTGATTACGCCTTGTGCCTGGTTGCCAATGAAGGCTGCGGACGCTCTGCCGGTGCAGGTAGTGCAACCAGTGTCATTGCTGATTAAATCAAATTCACGCATAACATTTCCATTTGCGTCCGGTGCGAAAAAAGGAATGTTCTGTTGCGCTGACATATCCGCAGACATGTTGAATGCGGGGCTTCCGTTTGCGTTATCTATGACTACGGTGTAATCGGTGACTGCCTGTGCAACAAAATCCGTTGTTATATTCAAGCTGTTTAATTTTAGTTCATTACCCGCCGGGTCAGTTGGTGTTGTATTACCTGCCAGTAAATAGGTTTGTGACTGTAAACCACCCAATGCAGCAATCTGTGTAGGAGAGCTTATTTGATCACTATAAATATAATGCATATCTCCCTGGGTTGGCAATGGTGTACCATTTTCGGTCAGCACAATATTGCCCGTCCAGCGACCCCAGTTCACCCCGACTGGATTACCTGCGATAAAGTTTACATCAGCGGTTGCGCTGGGTAGAAAAAGTTCATGAACCTTGCCAGTGATATTATCTATTTCACGAATGGCAACCGGGATGTTTTTAATAATGGAACCATCAGGTGCCTGTTTTTGCCCCAGTATGATACTGCCGCTGCTGCCTGGAATAACGAAAACGGAAGCGGCGATATGATCCGGGGCACCAGTGATATCTGTACCCAACAGGCCGATCAATACGGCAGAGCCGTCGGGTGCAGGAACAAATACCGGCTTATCTTTGATCACATCATTTACCTGATCAGGTAATACCAGTGGTGGTGGTCTGTTGCTAACGTAAGACCTTACCAGTGAGCCAAGTCGATTACCGCGGGCTTTTTTTGTATCGATGTTGCCGGTTAATGATTTCGCTTTGCCATTTAACGCGGCTTTTAACTCACGTTTTTTACCGTTGGCTATATCCTGTTTCGTTTGCGCCTGTTTTGATTCTTCAGCTTTTTCTTTTCCCGTATAAACCCGGTCATTGCTGCCGTGGAAAACAGGTGGTGGTACCAGTTGCTCGACGGCGGTAGAGGAGGCGTTTGCTACGTGGAAATATTGATCATTGTTAAACGTATATTCGCCACTGTCGTTTGACACATTGATGCTGCCATCGACTACACCGCCATAAACACCATCTTCCAGTGGTTCGGCTTCGTTACTGCAGCTGCCGTTTGTGCAAACCATCAGACCATAATGTGTGCCGCGAATACCAATGGTAGCAACTGCGGTTTTGACGCGGTAGTTGCTTTTATTTTTATGGCCGATGTAACCGGTGATGGTTCTGAAACCACCGCGCACCAGTTCCATAAAACTTCGCTCGGTGCCATCTTGCTTGCCATTAAAATTATAATCGGTGATGACCAGTTCTGTGTTTGGACGCAGTGATAGCAGGGCACCGTCTTTCATGCGAACCTGTGTGTAAGAGTTTTTGGCGGTTTTAATAGTGTCGCCCTTGAACACTTTTGAATTGCGTAACAGGTCACGAAAGGTGCCGCGATTGCTGGCCTGCATTTTTCCGACACTGATGACCACGTGTCCGATGACTTCTTCAGGGTCATGGGTTGCGATTTTGGTTTTCTCAGTTTCGACAGATGCGGTGATGACTTCAGCCTGAACCGGTTTGATTTTTTCCTCGATTGGCTTTTTGCTTGTGACAGGTTTGCTGATGGCAAAAGCCGGCAAAACCAGTTTATCGCCGATGTTAATTTTTGCAGGATTACCTTTGAACACGGCGGTGTTGTTTGCAATCAGCTCTTTGCGAAACTGGCGTTGTTTGGCTCGATCATCGGGAAAAACATTTCTTGCGATGGAGTAAACACTGTCGCCGCTTTCAACAATCCAGTAACCATCACCGCTGATGCCGGCGATGCCATAATTGCTGAATACAACTACGAAAAAAGTGGCGGAATGAGTACACAGTTTTTTGCGGATGTTTTTTAATCTGTCCATACGTTTAATCTCGGGTATCTTTGCTATCACACTTAAAAATTATAGTTGATGTTGATGCTGGCCAGCAGGCGGTCGTATTCACGCAGTGGCACGTTGCTGTCATTTTTGGAATAGGCGACGCGGGTATCAATGCGCCAGTCTTTATTTAATACCCAGAACAGGCTGAGATCAGCCGTGTTATAGGTGTCACTACGTTTTACGCCCACAGGCGTAGTGATCTGCTCACCCTTGTAGCGGCTGCCCTGTGAGCCGATGGCTGCCTGTACGATAAGGCGTGAGGAAAAACTTAGTGCGACACCAAGGCGCAGGCTGTAAATATCACGTGAAGTATTGGCTTCTGCACCGGCTGAATCACTCTTTGCATCTTCATTGCCCAGTTTGAGATTACTGAAAAAAACCGGTGCCAGTCTTGCGCTGAATTCTTTTGAATATCCCAGGTTTAATGTCATCAGATCTGAATCGAGAATCGAATAAGTTTCATAACTCAGCCGGGCAAATTGAAAGCTGGAGGTGAAACTGGACTGTTCGGTAATTTGATATACCCAGCCGGCATTAGCACCAGTCAGTGTGCGATAGCTTTCGCCGTCCAGCAGAAAGGCCTGTGCAACCAGATCAAAATTGTACTGGCTGGCTTTGGTCTTTAACGAAATCCCGGTTTGCAAGGTACCTGTGGTGGTGTCGTACTGGCTGAAGTCCTGATTCTTTTTCAGGTTGCCGATGCCGATGATGTTGAGCTTCCAGCCCGGTGCAAACGGATAAGCCAGTTGTGCACTGCCGGACAGGTTGTAAAAATTATCTTCCTGTGACGTGCTCTCCGGTGTCAGTAAACCGTTAAAGGTGTCGCCGGGTGCGCTGTTTACATTGCTGTCATAACCTGCACCCAGTTCAACAAAACCGCTGATGGTGGTTTTGTAGCGGGCTTCTTCGATGCGGATACGATCAAGGTATAAATAGGCTGTTCGTTTCACGCCGTCAGGCGGATTTGTTTTGAGCACCGCTTCAAACTCCTGACGCGAACGGGCGAATTCTTCGAGAATGAAATAACCCCTGGCCAGTTCCAGCCGGGCGACACGATCTTCCGGAAATTGCATCAATACACGCTCCAGGGCAAACACCCCCTGACTGGCAAAGCCGGCATCAATAGCCGAGACACCGTAGTAATAGTCAAAATACGGGTCGCCTTCCAGCTCACTGAGATACTGGCTGGCATATTCATATGCCTGCTGGCGCTGATATTTGTTGAACATGTCCTTCATCTGATTGATGTCAAAATCAGCTTTTGCCGATACTGAAAATGACAGGCTTAAAATGGTAAGGCTCAATATGAATTTTGAAACAATAAACCGTGAGGCAGTTTTCATTTTTATTCTTTTATCCCTTTATTTTTATTCTGATCAAACCTTTCGACTGATCTGTCTGAAACTTTATAAAGATTATTTTAGTCCAAATTCGCATAATATCTTTATCTTGCGTTTGAAACAGGATGCCTGCCAATAAGGATACAAAAGCCGGTGGCGTGCTGGTAGTATCAGTAATTAATGATGTCGATATACAAATGAAACCTGAGGTTATGAATGAAAATTGCCCGGCCGCACAGTGATATAAACTGTCTTGAATCTGAGATATATGAGCCGCTGTTAGCGCTGGACGGTAAACATATTCTGGAACTGGGTTGCGGCAGTGCTCAGCTCACCCGCAATATCGCCACCGCTGGCAGCAAGCGAAAAATCACCGCGCTGGAAGTCGATCAGATTGCCCATGAGAAAAACATGCAAATCAGTGATTTGCCCAACGTGACCTTTGGCCTTGCTGGCGCACAGTCTATTCCGCTGCCGGATGAATCGGTTGATGTGGCATTAATGTTTAAGTCTTTGCATCATGTGCCGCTAGAACTGATGGACGCGTCAATGCATGAGATTCGACGGGTGCTGAAACCGGGTGGGCTGTTGTACATCTCCGAGCCGATTTTCGCCGGCGATTTTAATGAGATTCTGCGTTTGTTTCATGACGAACAAAAAGTGCGTGAAGCAGCATTTAACACGGTAAAAAAAGCCGTCAATGATGGTCTGTTTGACTTGCGTGAACAGCGATTTTTTAATTCACCGATGAATTTTGAAAACTTTGCTGAGTTTGAAAGCAACACCATCAATGCTACACACAGCCATCACTCGCTGGATGATGCGTTGTATCAGCAGGTGAAACAACGTTTTGAGCAACACCTTGGTGATGATGGCGCGCATTTCTGGATGCCGATGCGGGTTGATCTTTTGCAGCGTCCGCAGCAATAAAACAGCGACATTTTATTATCAGGAAAATTTATGGCCGACAACACTTCCGATCAGGAAGCAAAAAACTGGAAGCAGCAATATTTTGACCATCTCGATCTTCTCGACCAGAAGGAGAAAGAATGGCGTGCATTGGAATCGATCCTCAAAAAAACCGTGCTGCGACTGAGCATTGCTGCCGAAGGACAGCACGCGACCATCGACCGCCACCTTCAGGATATCCGTGGCGTGGTGAAAAAACAGCTCAACGCTGTGCGCCTGGAAAATAGTCTGGAAGAAATTTCAGCAGTGTTATTAAAACTGGGTGATAAGCAAAATGTTGTTGATAGAAAAATTGCGGCGACTTTACAGCAACTGCTTGAGTCACTGGATTTCCCTGGAACGCTCAGTAAACAAAAAAATAAACTGATTAAAAAACTGGCGAAAGCATCAGATGAAAAAGCTGATGTGCTTGTTGGTGAATTTCAAAACCTGTTGTCAGCCGCTATTAAACACGAAACAGGTGAAAGCCAGGTTGCGACGAAGCATGGTTTGCTGCACAACCTGTTTGGTTCGCATGATTCTGCAGAAAATAAAACGAAGGATATTCGTCCGGCTCGTCACGATGAAAAACAGGGCAGCAGCAGTGAAACCATTGCGCCTGCAAATTTTTCTGCTGAACGAATTGTCAGTGAGCAAAAAACGCATAATAAAAGCAACGAGTCTTCTGCACAGGAAATTCTGGTTCGCCTGCTGGAACAGTTATCTGTGCCGCCTGACCTGCATGAAGTTGTCGACAGTTTGAAAAAGCGCATCAAGGAAGAAAGTGCCAGCTCGAACTGGAAGCCGTTATTGAAAGATATTGCGCAGTTGATCAATACATTGCGCAGCCGGATGCAGGAGGAAAAACATGAGTTTGAAACCTTCTTGCAACAGGTTACCGGTCGCTTGCAGGAAATGGATGGTTTTTTACTGCGGGAAAACGCGGCACTTACCGAGGCGGAGCAGGCGGGCGGGGTGTTCGATGCGGCTGTTAGCGCGCAGGTGCAGGATATTCACGATGATATGAGCACGGCTGATAATCTGGACGACCTTAAAAATAAAGTCGAAAAACGCCTGAGCGTGGTTTCAGATCACATCAAACAATATCGTATCAACGAGCAGGCACGTTACAGCAGCGCGCAGCAAAATGTGGAAAACATGCAATCGCGTTTGCAAATGCTGGAACAGGAATCGGGGGATCTTCGTAAATTAATTCTGGAGAAAAATAAAGAAGCGATGATGGATGTGCTGACCGAGATCCCCAACCGGCTGGCCTACGAGAAAAAGGCGGCGGAAGAAATTGCCCGCTGTAATCGTTTTTCTGTGCCGCTGAGTATGGCGGTGTGGGATGTGGATTATTTTAAACAGGTGAACGATACGCATGGCCACAAGGTTGGTGACAAAGTACTAAAAGCGGTCGCACAGCTGCTCAACGCACGCATGCGTGAAACAGACTTTATCGCACGTTATGGGGGGGAGGAGTTTGTCATGTTTCTGCCCGGTGCCGATGAGAACAAGGCGCTGGAACTGGCGGATATCTTGCGTGAAAAAATTGCGGCCTGCAAATTCAGTCATCACGATGGTATCGTGCGCATCACCGTATCCTGCGGTGTTACTAGCTTTGTCGCAGGTGATAGTCATGAGTCGATGTTTGAACGTGCTGATCGGGCGCTTTATGCTGCCAAAGACAGCGGTCGAAACCGGTGTTTGACGGCATCTTCCATTGACTGAAGAAGGCGAGTGCGTTGATGTTTTTCTGTTGCGTGATTCCGGTAAAAGTATTCGCGCAAAAAATACGGCGACCATAGTAGTCGCCGTAGTGGTTGCTCAAGTAGTGGCTTTTATCTCAAATAAAACGGCCACTCTTAGATTGATGGTCCTAGACCAAATAATACGAGTACGAACATCGTCATGTAGATAACTACAAAAGTAAGTCTCCTCGTTTCATTTTCTTCCAACGGTTTCTTTTTATCCATACACATCTCCTTTTTTCTTCACATTTAGCGCCAGACTTATCATCCAGCACCTGCGATTGTACGCCTGTTTATTTGTAATTTATATGATTTTTGTCAAAAAATTGACGCGCTTTTCATTTTATTTGAAAACATATTATTCTTCTGCAATACAAGCATATTCTAATGTTTTAACTACCTTTAATTCTTATTTGAACTATGGTTATTCAAGCGCTATTTTTATAAAAAATAGATCATATTTTTCAGCAACTTTTGGAGTGAATTTTGATCAGGCTCAAACAAATTGTTAATAGCACGGTGGTTTCAGAACTTGAAATGAAACCGGGTGAATTCAGTATCGGGCGCAATCATGGCAACAGCTTGCAGCTGGATGACGGGGATGTCAGTGGTGAACACGTGGTGCTTATTTGTGTGCCGAACCATTACCTGCCCGAGCAACTCGATATTACGCTTAAAGATCTGGGCAGCACGAATGGTACCTATGTAAATAATATTCAGGTGAAAGAAAAAGTTATTAAACACGGCGACGCGATTCGTATCTGTAATTACGAATACCGGGTGTTTGACGATCAGTCAAATGTTGGTACGCAGACTGAGTATTTTATTCCGGATGAGTGAGTATATTTGGTTACCCTGACAACAAAAAGCCGGGCATTTGCCCGGCTTTTTGTTGTTCAGATCATTATCTGGTGAACAGCTTATTCTTTCTCTTTGTCCTGTTCCTGAGGTTGACTTGTAACCTCGGTTTCTTTCTCTTTGTTTTTATCCTGATCATTTGTATGATTAGGCGCTTCACCGCCACAGCTACCGCAACAACCCATATCTCTGTCCTCGTGTGACACAATTAATTGAACGAAAGAGTCTAGCAAAATATGTTGCCCGGCTACTTGACCTGGATTAAGAACAGGTCAGACAGTTTCTGTGGCATTCTGTCTGGCGAATGGGCAATCGGTGTGGCCGGTTTCATTGTCGCCATAAAAATGTTGCTTGATGAAAGTAATGCGCTTGTCTTATTATTTTTATGAGTTAAATTAAGCGATGCATAAATTACAGGCGTATTGAGTTTTAAATGCAGCCGGTTTATTCTGAAGCAGGATGATGACAAAAGGTCGATGATGTGACGTTAATCGGGTTAATCAGTGATGTGCATGCCGCGCCGGCACCGCTGGCAGAAGCGTTTTCGATTTTCGAAAAAGCTGGTGTTGATCAGGTGCTTTGCGCCGGTGACATTGCCGGTTATATGAATGAGCCGGAATCGACCATCGAGCTGTTGCAGGCGCATGATTGCCGTAGCATTATTGGCAATCACGATTTGTTATATCTGGACCACCATGAAGACGACCGTGATAATACGGCGGTGGCTTTTCTGAAAACTTTACCCGCGTTTTATCAAACCATGGTTGAGGGAAAAAACGTGTACATGGTACATGCACAGCCACCCGATGGTTGTCACGGTGGTATTAAATTGCTCGACAAACACGGTGCCTTGATGGCTGACAAGGTTGAATTATGGACGGAAAGATTGCAGGCTTTTGATTATGATGTGCTGGTAGTTGGCCATACCCATCAGGTATTTATCGAGACTTTAGGTAATACGCTGGTGGTGAATCCGGGCAGTTCGGTGTTCAATAACAGTTGTGCAATTCTGCATCTGCCGGCGATGACGGTGGAGTTATTCGCGCTCTCGGGTAAAACAATTCTGAAGACCTGGAACTGGGGCGAGCACGTGATCTACGGCAAGTAGCCGTGCGGTCTTCGCCGGTTTCTTTAACTGGCAATACTCTGATTATGTGGAGCCAGAATCAGACACAGTGCCTGCGCGTGTTCGGCAGCTGTTCTGCCCAGATCGGTGAGATAACCGCCATCAATCGCTGTCACCAGTCCTTTATCAAACAGACGTTCTACGGCCTGCACCTGTTCGGTGTTCGCGCTGGAGTGGACTTTGATGCCTTGCTGGGTGGTTTGCAGATTGTAACGAATCAGAATATCGATTTCTGCTATTTGATCTTGTGTGTAGCGCATGAGAATACCTTTGTGCAGCCGTTGCTGTGTTAGCTAGCGTGAATCTCGATATTACATTATATTTCGTAATGATTCAGTAACAATGTGCCGGCTATAACGACTCTTTTCAGATTGGTTTCAGGCGTTTTCAGAGTGCCGGATTTTTTGCGAGATGAAGTCATCAAATATTGCTTACCTGCGACCTGTCCGGCGAACAAGGTGGAAAATCAGCAACGTTGAGACGGGGTATTTACTCTGTTGATATTTATATCGTCAGGCAGTCTCAATTGTGTAAAATCACTATGCATCCCAACGTGCCCGTCAGGCAGGACAGTTTATGTACAAGACAGCGATATTATTTTTAGCATTGATTATTGGCAGTACGGCGTTAAACGCCGAATCGAAAGTGGCGCCTGCTGTTGACGGTGTTACTCTGCGCTCTGAAGGTTCATTGTACTGGCTGCAATTTGATAAAGATGCGGGGGCTTTATGGCCGACATTGAAAAATTTCTGGTCAAACGAAGGCATCACGTTGAAAAAAGAAGAACCGTTGCTCGGTTATATGGAGACCGACTGGAGTAAAGATCTGCCAACTGAACGTTTGCTTTCGGTTCTTTTGAGTAATCAGGCGCCCGAACGCAGGGAGCGCTTTCGTCTGCGCGTTGAGCGCCTGCCGGATAATCAGGGCACACGTGTTTTCATCAACCACAGTGCTTACGGTACCATGATAGATGAAGAAGCCGTGTACACCGGTTATCTTCCCGCCAGCCCGCAGCTGGAAATAGAAATGTTATCGCGCCTGGCATTATACAGCGGTGCCAGTGCAGAGCAGGCTGACCAGATGGTTTCAGCCTTTTCTGTGGCTGAGTTGAAGGCTGAGCGCATCACTGCCGATCGTTATGACATCGACATGCCCGGATCGCTGGATTTTGTTCGCAACAAGTTGATCAGAGTGCTGGATCGTATGGATGCCGAAGTGGCGACCGAATCAGCGCTCAGGCTGATAGCAACATTTGATAAAACGCCTGAGGTGATAGACGAAAACGCCGGTTGGGACATTGATGATAGCAGTGACCTGGAAGAATCTGGTTTTGGTGATTATATACAGGGTGCTTCAAATAAAAATCAGCCGGAAAAGCTGGCTTATCAATTTGACCTGAGCGAGAAAAACGCCCGCATTATTATCAGTGTGAGCAGTGCACCGGATAATTCAGACAAAGGCTTCGGCCTGAGCCAGTTCAGTCAGACCATTGCTAAAAAACTTCAGGCGAAATAACAAATTTTCAGTTATCCGGAAGCCACAGGCGCTTACCATCAAACAGCAGTAAGGTGCGCGCCACCGGTTCGGCAAAAGTGAATTCGAATTCAGGGCCGGGCGCACTGACAGATACCTGTTCATAGGTATCCATTTCATAGTTCAGCAGGTTTTTTTCATTCAGTGTGAGTTTTATCTTGATCGGTAATGTCAGATAATAGTTGAAAGTTCCGCCGCTCTGATCAACATCAATCTTGCATCGTGTGATTCTGATTTCTAAAGTAGCCGTGTCTACGTTTTTCCCCGTTGAAGTTTCCCCGATTGCCAGAGCCAGTGGGGCGATTTTTCCGGGCAGCTTTTCAAGCAGCTGGCTGTAAATCTCATCACGCGCCTCTTCACATGTTGCGGCATAGTTCGGGTCGATGGCTTTTATGCCGAGTTGTACCGTGGTGAGATTAATGGTGGACGCATCCAGCTGCATCCACTCGCCATCGGGGCGCTGGTAACCGCAGCTGGTGAGCATGAGCAGGCACAAACTGCTCAACAGGTGGTAGTGGAAGTGTTTTGATAGATATAATGGCATGATCGTTTTCCCCGTGTTTCTGCCCGGCAGTAGAAATTCTACGGCTAAAACGATGTATTTACGGATAATAATTATCCGTTTCGTTGTTGAAAAAGTATAACGTGAGTCATATCTAACGATAAGCAGTTTTGAACACTATATGTGTCGTGTGTGTTAAATTGAAGTGAAAACAATGGTTTATAAGCCAGTTCAGCGTGGTAAACCCGGCTTTTCCAGGGAGGGGGATTTGCCGGTTTGTACGGACAGATATTTTTTCAATTCGATGGAACCATTTTGACGTTTTTGACGTGTACCCACTATGGCAATAATAAAACTCTGGTCATCAGGGAAATCGGAACACGAACAGTTTGAAGCCCTGTTGCAGCCGCATCTGCAACAGCTCTACAAGCTGGCCTACCGCTTTGCCGGGCAGCGTGCGGATGCAGAAGACCTGGTGCAGGATGTTGTTGTCAAATTGTATCCGCGTTTGCAGGAAATGCAGAAAATCGAAAAGTTGAGTCCCTGGCTGGCACGTGTTTTATATCGTCATTTTGTTGACCGGGTGCGCAGCAAGCAACGTTCACCACTGTATCTGGTTACTGACGATGAGACTGAACTGGATGAACACTACGACGAGACCCCGGATCCGGCAGGCAACACCGAAAATGCTTTATTGCAGAGCCGCCTACAGGATGCTCTGAGCCAGCTCAATGAAGACCAGCGTGCGCTGATGATTCTGCACGATGTCGAAGGTTATACACTTAACGAAATCCATACCATGCACGATGTTTCCATCGGTACATTGAAGTCACGCCTCAATCGTGCACGCACCCGTTTGCGTAAATTATTAAACAATATGGAACCTTTTGATGCTGTTAGACGTGTTAATGAGTAACAGGTGATAATGATGAAATGCACAGACATACAAAAATATTTAGACGATTATCTTGATGATGCTATGTCGCTGGGCGAACAGAAAGTCGTCGAATCTCATTTACAGCAA
>VAPL010515670.1_pt1 | contig 12448 bp, 8 predicted proteins | sample 3395061 | NCBI WGS metagenome assembly VAPL01 (sample SAMN08290444, study PRJNA428436) | hydrothermal vent metagenome | isolation source: Deep-sea hydrothermal vent chimney 2 | place: Pacific Ocean: Juan De Fuca Ridge | depth 2182 m m
GAGCCAAAGCTCACTAGCACCTGAAGCTAGCGCGTCTACCAATTCCGCCACCTCGGCTGAGTGTTGCGTGGATCGATTGATCCGAGACGGCGCGAACTTTACCTTCAATCGGTTTTTTTGTCAATTAAAAGCAATATCATTCGATCTAACGGTATCTAATAGGCGCATTATCTGGCGGCTTTGTGTACAATTGGGCCTCGAAAAAATTAGATAGCATATATATGTCCAAATTCAAAAACCAAGACAGTCAGAAAAAAGCCGGCAATCACAATCCTAATCGTGAAAATAAGAAAAATAAAAAGCGACGTAATAAGTCACGTAATAAGTCTCACGCTAATCCAAATGCAAAGTCGGCTAAGGCGGGTGATCCGCTGGTCGATCCGCAAAGAGAGCGTGAAGCGAGTAATTACGAAAACCCGATTGCCAGTCGAGAACTGATTCTTGAAGTGATTCATGAAGAGGGCGCTATGTCCCATGATCATTTGCTGTCACGTCTTGAAATGAATTCGCCGGAGCAGCAGGAAGCATTGCGTCGTCGCCTGAATGCGATGGTGCGGGATGGTCAACTAATTCGCAACCGCCGGGACGGGTATGTGCCGGTGAATGAAGAAGATCTAATCAGTGGCCGGGTGATTGCGCATCCTGATGGTTTTGGTTTCTTAGTCCCAGACGAGGGTGGTGATGATTTATTCTTACACGGTCGTCAGATGCGTACTTTACTGCATGGTGATCGTGCGGTGGTGCAGGTTTCCGGTATTGATCGTCGCGGACGCCGTGAAGGTGCAGTAATTAATGTCATAGAGCGCGCCAATGATCGTCTTGTCGGACGCTTATTTATAGAGTCCGGTGTGTGTTTTGTGGTAGCGGACAACAAGCGCATTACTCAGGATATTATGGTGCCGCAGGATCAGCTGGGTGAAGCCACTCATGGTCAGATTGTTATCGTCGAATTAACGCAGCAACCGACTTTTAGAAATAAAGCATTAGGTAAAATCACTGATATCATTGGCGACCACATGGCGCCGGGTATGGAAATTGATATAGCCATTCATTCTCACAGTTTACCGTTTTTATGGCCGGATGAGGTTAAAGAGCAAGTTAAGGGTATTAAGGCGGAAGTGTTAGCCGAGGATAAAAAAGGCCGTCGAGATATTACCGGCTTACCGCTGGTGACTATTGATGGTGAAGATGCCCGTGATTTTGATGATGCGGTGTATTGCGAAAAAACGGCCAATGGCTGGAAACTGCTGGTAGCGATTGCAGATGTTTCCCATTATGTACAACGGGCTTCGGCACTTGATGAAGAAGCTTATAATCGTGCCACATCAGTGTACTTTCCGGAACGGGTGATTCCGATGTTGCCAGAGGTGTTATCCAATGGACTGTGTTCATTAAATCCGAAAGTGGATCGTTTGTGCATGGTGTGTGAAATGCACTTTAATAAATCCGGTAAAATGATTAGCAGTGATTTCTCAGAAGCGGTGATGTACTCCCATGCGCGTTTAACCTACACCCAGGTTTCTGCCATGCTCGAAGATAACGATCAGGCGTTACGTGCAGAGTATAAAGATGTGCTGCCACATATTGAAACCCTGTATTCACTTTATCAGGTATTAATCAAGCAACGTAAAAAGCGTGGTTCGATTGATTTTGAAACGACTGAAACCCGTATTGTTTTTGAAGATCAACGCATTAAAGAAATTGTTCCCACCTCCAGAAATGAAGCTCATAAAATTATTGAAGAGTGCATGATTTCTGCCAATATTGCCGCGGCGAAGTTTATTGAAAAGCATGAAATTCCAGGTTTGTTCCGTTCTCATAAGGGACCGAAAACCGAAAAAATTGAAGACGTAAAAGATTTTGTCAGTGGTCTGGGTTTAAAAATCAAGCGCAAAGGCGATATGGAAACACTGGATTATGCCAGTATTATTAATCAGGCTAAGGGACGTCCCGACTTTCACTTAATTCAGACGGTATTATTACGCTCTATGCAACAGGCCGTGTACTCGCCGGAAAATGATGGCCACTTTGGTTTGTCGCTGGAAAACTATGCGCACTTTACATCACCAATTCGTCGCTACCCGGATTTATTAGTACACCGTGCAATCCGTCATGTGGTACAGGGTAATAACGTGGCGGGTTATTTTTATCGTGAAAGCGATATGGTGCATCTGGGTGAACATTGTTCGGCTAATGAGCGCAGAGCAGATGAAGCGACTCGTGATGCGGTGTCTTCACTGAAATGTGATTTTATGCAGACGCGTATCGGGCAGGACTTCAAAGGTACTATTACTTCTGTGACTTCTTTTGGTTTGTTTATTGAACTAAAAGATATTTTTGTAGAGGGGCTGGTACATATTACTAATTTACCAAAAGATTATTATAAGTATGAGCCGGTATCGCATCGTTTATTTGGTGAGCGTACAGGTCAAATTTTCCAGTTAGGTGATGCCGTTACCATTAATGTTGCGGGTGTCAATATGGACGAGCGCAAGATTGATTTTGAATTACTCAGTCATGATGAAGATAGAAAACTGGCGCCAGTGGTTTCTATTGATTCTGCAAAATCCAAGAAGAATAAGAATAAAGATAAGAAGAATAAATCAAGAAAGGCCGAGAAGAAGCAGAAGCTGGCCGCTAGCAAAAAGACAGCTGAGAAAGTGAAGCCTGAAAAAGATAAACCTGAAAAGAATAAACAGAAAAAGAAAAAGCCAGCAAAGGCCAAAGCTGCAAAGGCCAGGTCAGAAAAGACCAGGTCAGAAAAGACTAAGCCAGAAAAGACCAGGGCTGAACAGAAGCAAAGCGGTAAGAAAAAACCAGCAGCTAAGAAAAAGCCTGTAGTTAAAAAAGCATCGACTAAAAAGCCTGCAGTTAAAAAGAAAGCAGCAGTTAAGAAAAAAGCTGTCAAAAAGGCCGTGCCGAAGAAGAAGGTCGTTAAGAAAAAGGTAGCGCCTAAAAAGGCTGTACCGAAGAAGAAAGTCGTCAAGAAAAAGGTAGCGCCTAAAAAGGCTGTACCGAAGAAGAAAGTCGTCAAGAAAAAGGTGGCGCCTAAAAAAGCCGCGCCGAAGAAGAAAGTCGTCAAGAAAAAGGTAGCGCCTAAAAAGGCTGTACCGAAGAAGAAAGTCGTCAAGAAAAAGGTAGCGCCTAAAAAGGCCGCGCCGAAGAAGAAAGTCGTCAAGAAAAAGGTAGCGCCTAAAAAGGCCGCACCGAAGAAGAAAATCGTTAAGAAAAAGGTAGCGCCTAAAAAGGCCGCGCCGAAGAAGAAAATCGTTAAGAAAAAGGTAGCGCCTAAAAAGGCCGCGCCGAAGAAGAAAGTCGCTAAGAAAAGAGTAGCGCCGAAAAAAGCCGTGCCAAAGAAGAAAGTCGTTAAGAAAAAGGTAGTGCCTAAAAAGGCCGTGCTTAAGAAGAAAGTCGTTAAGAAAAAGGCAGCGCCTAAAAAGGCCGTGCCGAAGAAGAAAGTTGTTAAGAAAAAGGTAGCGCCTAAAAAGGCCGTGCCTAAGAAGAAAGTCGTTAAGAAAAAGGTGGCACCTAAAAAGGCAATGCCGAAGAAGAAAATAGCTAAGAAAAAAATAGCGCCTAAAAAAGCCGCGCCGAAGAAAAAAGTCGCTAAGAAAAAGGCTAAAAAGAAGTGATACTAGCTGCTGTCCCGTTAACTTAAAAAGTGTCGTTATTTCTGGTTGGCAGTTTCAGGAATCCAGTGGCTCTGAGAGAGCTGCAGACACTGGGTGCCAGTCTTCGCAGGTATGACGGAGTAATGAAGTTAATTTTCATGTCCAGATTTTTGAAAATTTTCACATAGTTCGGTATTAAGAGCTTAATTGTACTTATTAGAAAATTTAACGGGTCAGTAGTGATGACTAAATTAATGTATTTGTTTAAATTGCCGCTGCTTGTTTTTCTGCTTCTCCTGTCCAGTCATCTGCTGGCAGAGGTACAGGTGCAAACGGTAGAAGATTTGCGGGTGCTAAAACAGGATGCAGAAGCTCGAGGTTTACCGATTCTGTTAATGTTTACGGCGGAAGATTGTGAATATTGTGATGCCATTCGAATTAACTATCTGCAGCCGATGGTTAAGTCGGGTGATTATGAATCCAGTATTCTTATCCGTCAGGTCTATATCGAAGATTATAGCTATTTACGCAATGTTAAGGGTGAGCTGATATCAGGCGATGTGCTGGCGATGAGATATAACGTTGATGTCACGCCTACGATTTTGTTTCTTAACGCTTCAGGCATAGAGCTTACCCGGCGTATTATCGGTATTAGTAATATATATTATTTTGGCGATACACTGGATAAACATATTGCCATGGCTAAATCGGCACTATCTAATTGAAGGTGGCTAATTGAAGGTGGCTAATTAAAGCGACCTAATTAAAGCGACCTAATTAAAGCGACCTAATTAAAGCGGCCTAATTATAGTCACCCTAACTACATCACTCTAACTACAATCAGTCACACTTATTAATTATGCAGTCAGAAATTATTTTTGGTTTTCATTCGGTCGAGTCGATTATTCGAAATGATCCGATAAATATTTTGCAGTTAATGGTCGAAAAAAATCGCCATGATAAACGTATTACTCAGTTAATCAGTTATGCAGAGTCCCAGGGTATCTCGGTTGAATATCTTAAAAAAACGGATCTACAGAAACAGGCCGATAGTCATAAAACCCAGGGAGTGGCAATCCGTTATAAATCATCGGCGAAAATAATCGGTCATTCGCTTGAGGATATACTGGAAAAAGACAATGTTTTTTTACTGATATTAGATGGCGTTACCGATCCACATAATCTGGGTGCCTGTTTACGCACCGCTGATGCAGCAGGTGTCGATGCGGTAATAGTACCAAAAGACAGGGCCGCCGGCCTCACTCCCGTTGTTCGAAAAGTGGCCTGTGGTGCAGCAGAAAGTGTGCCTTTTTTTCAGGTAACCAATCTTGCACGTACCTTAAAGCAGCTTAATGAAAATGAAATCTGGATTGTGGGCACGGCGGGTGAAGCGGAAAATATTTTGTATGATATAAAGTTAACCGGCAAGCTGGCACTAATAATGGGCGCAGAAGAAAAAGGCATGCGTCGTTTAACCCGTGAGAGTTGTGACCAATTGGTGAAAATGCCCATGTTGGGGCAGGTTGAAAGTTTAAATGTATCAGTGGCAACGGGTGTGTGTCTGTTTGAAGCGTTGCGGCAGCGTAGTCAGCAGAAAGTTTAAAACTTATGACCCAATTACATCTTGTTGTGCCCGGGTTGCTGGGGCCATTTTCAGACGCTTTACCCGATTATGTTCAACAACAGTTAAACCAGTCTGAGTTCAATCTGCTTAATAAAGTTTTTTCTCGAGCAAGATTATCGGCACTAAGTGCAACTAATTACTTTGACACTCTGACTCATCTAATTCATCCGCAATGTGAATTATCGTTATGTCAGCTAACGGCGGATATTGATGGCATTGATATTGCTGAAGGTTTTTTCTACCGCGCTGATCCAGTGCATTTCAAGGCAGAGTCGGACCATGCGCTGTTAATGGGTGCGGATTTGCTATTACCGACATATGAAGAAGCAGCTCAGTTAGTCGATAGCTTCAATCAACACTTTGCTGAAGATGATCTGAGTTTGCATTTTACAGCGCAGCACCGTTGGTATTTAAAAAGCAGTCGTCCACTAGCATTAACTTTTACTGCATTAGATTATGCGTTAGGGCGTGATATAAAACACTTTATGCCAGAGGATAGCGCTTCTGCTAAGGATGCTTTATGGTGGCGAAAAATTCTAAATGAAGCGCAGATGTTGTTTTTTCAACATGCTGTTAATTTACAACGGGAAGCCAGCGGTGAGCTGAGCATTAATGGGTTATGGTTGTGGGATATAAGCGCAAATTCTAATAGTGTTGAAAGTTTACCTGTCAATCAGCTTTTTTCAGATGATGTTGTTGCTAATGCTTTAGCGGTTCAATCAGGCGTTGCTAACCTGCCTGTGAGTGATTTTGAAAATATAAGTGCACCGGCTGTGCTGGTGATTGATTCATTATATAAATCAGTTTGTTATGCAGATATTGATGCATGGGTTGAAACGTTAGAGGTTTTTTGTATAACCGAGCTACCCGCAATTATTCAATTATTGATGACAAAAAAAATTGACGAGATATGTTTCTACCCGTGTGATGGTCAATCGTTTAAAATTAATCGTATGGATTTATTGAAATTCTGGAAAAACAAACGGCTGATTAGTGAGTGCATATTGGTTGATTAAAAAATTAAAGCCACTGGATCGCAGTTAGAGACGCGCAGGGATGACGAGAGTTTTTAAGTTAACAGTTCAAGGCAGTATTTTATAGAATCTTAATTTTGAATCATCGGCGATTCAAAGGAAAAAATGCAAACAAAAAAAATAAAACGAATTTCCAGTGATATATCCGATTCGCTACGCCAATCTGATTTACACCCGATTATGCAAAAAGTGTTGAGTAATCGAAACATACACTCGCCTGCAGAAATTGAATATTCGTTAGCTAAGCTAATGAGCTTTGACAAACTAAAGGGCATAGACTCGGCGGTTGCATTGATTGTTAACGCTATTAAAAATCAGCTGAAAATTTTAATAGTGGGTGATTTTGATGCAGACGGTGCAACCAGTACGGCGCTATGTATTCGGGCATTAAAAATGTTCGGGCATACCGGGGTTTCCTATCTGGTGCCGAATCGTTTTGATTTTGGTTATGGTCTGAGTCCGGAGATTGTAGCGGTAGCCTGTAAAGAAAAACCCGATTTACTGATTACGGTAGATAATGGTATTTCCAGCATTAAAGGTGTGCAAGCAGCACGTGATGCGGGGATTAATGTGCTGGTGACGGATCATCATCTGGCTGGCAAAGAATTGCCCAATGCCAATGCTATTGTAAACCCGAATCAGCCCGGTTGTGATTTTCCATCTAAAAATCTGGCGGGTGTCGGGGTTATTTTTTATGTGATGCTGGCGGTTAGAGCTGAGTTGCGTAACACCACCTATTTTCATGACGAAATTCGCGAACCGAACCTCGGGCAACTGCTGGATCTGGTAGCGCTGGGTACGGTTGCCGATGTTGTACCACTGGATGAAAATAATCGCATTTTAGTATCTCAGGGTTTAAAGCGTATGCTTGGTGGAAAAGCCTGTGCAGGTATTCAGGCAATTCTAAAAATTGCCGGCCGTGATATAAATAGAATCGTGTCTAATGATTTAGGCTTTGCAATCGGGCCGCGCTTAAATGCAGCGGGGCGTTTGCAAGATATGTCATTGGGGATTGAGTGCTTGATTTGCGATGATGCTAATCAGGCAATGGGCATGGCAGAGCAGTTAGATCAACTCAATAAAAACCGACGTGAAATTGAACAACAGATGCAGGAACAGGCTATGCAGAGTCTGCAACATCTTGAGCAGACAATGAACGAGCAGCAATTACCCTATGGGATGTGTCTGTATAATGCGGACTGGCATCAGGGTGTAGTTGGAATTCTGGCATCGCGAATTAAAGAAAAATTTAATCGACCGGTTATTGTGTTTGCAAATGATAAAGGCACAATTATTAAAGGCTCGGCACGCTCAATAAAAGGTTTACACATAAGAGATGTGCTGGAGTCTGTGTCGACTCAGTATCCCGGGATATTAATCAAGTTTGGCGGTCATGCAATGGCAGCGGGTATGAGTATAGATAAAGCCGACTTTGAAAAATTTGAAACTGCGTTTAATTTGCAAGTACAGAAACAGCTTGATGATGATGCGCTACAGGGTGTAATTGAATCAGACGGCGAGCTGACAGGTGATGATTTTGGTTTAGTGCTTGCAGAGTCCATTAGAAATGCCGGTCCCTGGGGACAGTGTTTTTTAGAGCCAACCTTTGATGGCGATTTTGAAGTGATCGACTGGCGCGTGGTTGGTGAAAAACATTTAAAAATGGAGTTGCAATCAGCGGATGCGGAACAACCGATATCGGCGATTGCATTTAATGCGCCAGCAGAGCTATTGCAGGATGGTGATGGTTATATACATGCTGCATACCGCCTGGATGTAAATGAGTTTAGAAATAAAAAAACACCACAGCTAATTGTTGAGTACTTTGAAGCGATTTAGTTTTTTAATGTTTAACAGTATCTGCGTTTTTAGGTCGTGGTTATAATAAATGATAATACCTGTTTTGGAGGGTCAGCAATTATGGCATTAGTGCCGTACGGTTTAGTAAGAAAGATTTTATTTATGTTTAATCCGGAGACTGCTCATGAGTTGTCTCTGAAAAGTTTAAACTATGCATATAAATTTAATTTAATCGGATTTTTATTTGGTAAAAGTAAACTAAAACCGGTTAATGTTATGGGAATTAGCTTCCCTAACCGGGTTGGACTGGCTGCAGGGCTGGACAAAGACGGTGAATGCTTCCAGGCTTTATCTGCCTGTGGTTTCGGCTTTGTTGAAATTGGTACCGTTACACCACTGCCGCAGACGGGAAATGATAAGCCCCGTTTATTCAGGCTGGTTGCCGCGCAGGCGATTATTAACCGGTTGGGCTTTAATAATAAGGGTGTCGATAATTTATTAGAGAATGTTAAGCGCTCGGAATTTAAAGGTGTGCTAGGTATTAATATTGGAAAAAACAAAAATACTTCAGAAGAAAATGCGGCTAACGATTATTTAATTTGCCTTGAAAAAGTCTACGCCCATGCGGATTATATTACGATAAATATTTCATCGCCGAATACACCAGGGCTGCGTGATTTACAGTTTGGTGAGTCATTAAATAATTTATTACGTGATTTAAAATTTAAGCAAAGGGAGTTGACTCAGCAACAGGACCGTTATGTTCCACTGGTTGTGAAAGTCGCGCCGGATATGGATGATGATGCTATTGAGTCACTGGCAAAGACTTTTATTGAATATGCGATAGATGGTGTGATTGTCAGTAATACCACATTATCCCGTGATGGTGTAGAGGGCTTGACGGATGGTGATCAGCAGGGCGGTTTAAGCGGTATGCCGCTTAAGGCTAAAGCTGATCATAGTTTGCAGGTAATGGCAGCGCATTTACATAAAAAAATTCCGGTGATTGCGGTGGGTGGGATCAGTAGTGCCGAAGACGCTGAAAACAAAATTCAACTGGGTGCGAGTCTGGTGCAGATCTATACCGGCTTTATTTATCAGGGGCCGGCACTGGTACATGCATGTGTTGAGCGTATTTAATTTAACTGTGCTAACAAACTTTTTTGTTGTGTTTCATCCAGTAGTTCTTTCAGCGCTGGATGTAAATCTGAGCGCTGTTCATTGAGGCAGTTGATGGTAAAAGTCGGTAGTAATCTGCGACTGGCATTTCCATGCTGGTCATGTTGAATCTGTTTCTGGCTTTGACATTGAAAAACTAGTAACGGGCCGTCATCAATCACTTCGATAAGAACACAGGGCTTATTGTCGTGGATGATTTCTTTGCCAATGAGATTGTGTAGTTGCGTGATCATAATTTTTCTATAGTATCAGTAATTCATATTACGGGTAAAAATATATGAAATGGAAATTACTTAAGTCTGAGCCAAAGTACGAAGGCTTCTTTAAAGTCGACTTGTGTCATATTCAGCATGAAACCTATGAGGGTGGAAATGTTGAAGTGAAGCGTGAACTTTTTCATCGTGGCGATGCGGTGGCAGTATTAATGTATGACCCGTCTAAAGATAAAATTGTTTTGCTGGAGCAGTTTCGGGTGGGGGCTATTGACGATGATAATGGCCCGTGGCTGGTAGAAATTGTTGCCGGTATGGTTGAAGAGAATGAGACCATTACAGACGTGGCACGCCGTGAGTGTCTGGAAGAGTCGGGTCTCACGGTACATAGTTTTGAAGCAGTACATAGTTTTTATTCCAGCCCAGGTGGCTGTTCGGAAAAGATACATATCATGTGTGCTCTGGTTGACAGTGACCAGGCAACGGGAATTCACGGCGTCGACAATGAAGGCGAGGATATAAAGGTTTTTGTGATTGATTATGATGAGTTGCACGATTTAATGACCTCTGGAAAAATCTGTGCAGCGATCCCCCTGATTGCTCTGCAATGGTTGCAGTTAAACCGTGAACGTTTGCGCATAGAAAGCTTTGTTTTGTAAATGCGGGTGAGACACAGAGGCGTGCAATTAATAGAGATGCTCATAGTGTACAAAGACACTGGATCCCCGACACAGGCATTCGAGGATGACAGCGATTTTAAATGCATGGCTTTTAACCGGTTCCTCACCTTAGGACGTGGATTTAGTTTTTAATAAAATACAAAAGTCTCTAGAAAGTCAGGTTTTAAAATTTAAATTTCTATGAAGTGCTAATATTAAACATAATTCAGTAATAAATGTTAATAGCAATTGAAAATGATATTACAGGGTAGTTTAACAGTCTAAGTAAATAACTTGTTGAATTGATTGGACTAAATCAGTAAGTCGTAGATGTTGATGCGTATAAACATTGCGTTTTGGCCCAGGATAAAGTTATGTCTGATAGAACATACCGGACACTGATTGGTTTTATACTATTAGTGGTCTTATATTTCGAAATAAATTATGCCCTGTACGGCCTGATTACGTTGTTGTTTGTCGAAGCAATAACTAATTTTCGACTGCCTATGGTTGTCGCAAAGGCTCGCAAGCAGCTATTGAAGCAGGACTATGAGTATATTGATGCCGCACTGGTTGAAAATTCAAAATTTAATTTAGAGTCTGAGCGCGTCTGGCGGGTTGCGGTTGGCATTTCTCTCATCATCGGCTATTTTCTGGTTGATGCGCTGTGGTTTTTCCCCTGGTTTATGGGGTTTGCGATATTCGGTGCAGGATTGAGCGGAGTGTGCCCAGTGTTACTTGCGATTCGCTGGCTTGGGTTTAAATGACGCAGATACAAAATAAAAATGATAAAAATCAATCTGATAGTATGTCCTTGTCTACCAAGGTCACGGGTATTGTATTCTGGGGTATGATGCTGGTTGGTCTGTTGGTGGCGACCTATATTCTTAAGCAGGAGGAGGCCCAATTAACCACGCAATATAATAATAATATTATCCATGTAGAGCATGAGCTGGAAAATCTCTATTTATTTCATCGTGACAAAATTTATGACCATGAATACATGTCTATTCTGGTTGATGAACTGTTTCAGAAGTTATCTAAACAATACCCCATTGAATATATTCGCTATGCGTTTTCCGGACATCTTTATCAGTTTGGTGAATTTCATGCTGACCAGGTGTCGATAACGGCTCAGCTGGTGATGCGAGTTAGTCAGCAAGTGGATATTAAGGTGGTGGAACTGGATGTTCGTATGCGTAGCTTTGAACAGACGATCAAGGAGTCGCGTAAAAAAATGCTGCTGATTATCGGTGGTATGGTGTTCTTATTTGGCATGATACTGCAGCAAATTTTGCAGATTGTACTGTCACAACCATTAATGAAAATGGTGACGTCGGCGCAGAAGTTTACCAGAGAAGACCAGTCTGCCCGCTTCAATGAAAGTCGAAATGATGAATTCGGCTATCTGGCAAAATTCATTAATCAGGCGCTGGATCTGGTTATCTCTCATCAGCGACAGCTGGAAGCTTCTCAGAAAGCGCTGGTAGAAGAAAAAATTCAGGCCGAAGTGACACTGCACTCGATTATGGACGGGGTGATTACCACGGATTCCAATAATATGATTCGGTATTTAAATCCGGTTGCAGAACAGCTGGTGGGTTTAAATCTGAGTCAGGCAACCCAAACCAACTTAAGTGAAGCCATACACCTGGTTAATGAAGACAGTGGTGAGCCGATTCCCGGCCCCACCGAATCGTGTTTAAAAAATCGTCAGGTAGAAGTGATGGAAGATCACTCGGCACTGTTAAGGCATGATGGTCAGGTTATACCTATAGAGGCTACCGCCGCGCCCATGCGCAATACTAAAGGCGAATTAATTGGTTCGGTAATGGTTATTCAGGATGTAAGCCATGAACGCCGGTTAAGGCGTCAGCTATCCTATCAGGCTAGCCACGATATGCTCACCGGCTTGCTAAACCGGCGTAAGTTCGAAGAGCAGCTGGAAGCAATACTACTGAATCTTGATGGTGAAAATCGTCATCATGCCCTGTGCTATCTCGATCTGGACCAGTTTAAAATTGTTAATGATACCTGCGGACATGTTGCCGGTGATGAACTGTTGCGCCAACTCGCAGAATTATTGAAAAACTGCACCCGGGAAGGTGATGTTCTGGCACGACTCGGCGGCGATGAGTTTGGTCTGCTACTGGAAAATTGCGGCCTGCAGAAAGCCGTAGAGATTGCGGATAAGGTTAGGCAGACGGTTAAGAGCTTTCGATTCGCCTGGCAGGACAGGAGTTTTGAAATTGGTGTCAGTATCGGCGTTGTCGGTATCAATTTAGAAAATATGGATCTGGCAACGATTCTTGCATCAGCCGATATGGCC
>VAPL010338917.1_pt1 | contig 12444 bp, 12 predicted proteins | sample 3395061 | NCBI WGS metagenome assembly VAPL01 (sample SAMN08290444, study PRJNA428436) | hydrothermal vent metagenome | isolation source: Deep-sea hydrothermal vent chimney 2 | place: Pacific Ocean: Juan De Fuca Ridge | depth 2182 m m
GTTATATCGATATGCATTACCTTTCACTTTCGCCCTCTGTCTCATCACCACCCCCGTTTCCATGTTCAGAATTCCAGCCCACGCCGGACACGCCACTTTCTTTTACTTTATACATTATGCGGTCTGCGCTCTTCATGAGCTCGTCTGCACTCTGTTCGCTATCAAATCGCACTCCGCCTATGCTCGCTACAGAGCGCAAAAAATCCTCTTCCGGTATTTTCTTTTGAGCAGAAGAATGAAATTTATTCCATAATTCACTTTTGGCAGACAAAACAGCACGATATATACGCCCAGCAATCGCCTCCGCCTCTTCACCACGCTCAAGTGGCTCATCAGCTGTTTCGCGCGGATTGCGCAAGAAGATTGTTACCGCAAATTCATCGCCACCCAAACGCGCAACCATATCATCCGGACGAAGCTCCATTGTAATATAATGCCCGATAAGTCGCAGATATTCATCACCGGCATGATGTCCAAGAATATCATTTACCTCTTTAAACTTATCAATATCAATATAAAGCACGTAAAGCTCCGTTGAATCGTTTTTACTTGCTCGTTCTATTTTGGTTTCAAGCGCTTCTTCAAACGCACGACGGTTTGGTAATTTTGTTAGTGAATCCATGCGCGCCTCTTCTTTCGCCTTTTTGTATTCCTCATACAAAAAAGCGATATCCTTTTCTATACTTTCCAATGTTCTCACCTCTTTAAGAAGTGCCTCCTGCACATGCGGTGCCGTTGTTTCTTCTTCACCAAGAGTATGCAGGCGCATCAGTGATTCATGAAGAGCAACTTGTGCTTGCTCACGACGCTCTTCAAGAGCTCGCTCATTTAACGCTTCTCCTTGCTGCTTATCCTCGTGGCGGACATCTTGATCGTTCTGATGTGCCGGTGATTTATTTTGCTTTTCAAAATCTTTCATACGTCGATTATTAGTGCGCCGTTCCAAGCAACGCCGCAACCCTATCCTTTACGCTCGGGTGTGTGGAAAAGAGACGTGTTCTCCAATTGGTTTTTTTCACACCGAATGGATCACCGATAAACATATGCGCCGTCGCGTGGCTCGGCTTTCGCATCGGCATTCCGGATGCCTCTATTTTCTGCAACGCTGATGCAAGCCCTTCCGGATAGCGAGTAAGAAGTGCTCCGGATGCATCTGCAAGAAACTCTCTTCTGCGCGATATGGCAAGCTGAATAAGCTTTGCGGCAAGCGGGGCAACAACAACACCAACCACCACAAGAATTATTGTGAGCTGATTATTTCCCTCTCTGTCTCCTCCGCCGAACAGAGAAAATCTCCAGGAAAGGTCAGCGATGATTGCCAAGAAGCCAGCAAGAATAACCACGATAGTCATAAATAAAATGTCTCTGTTTTTAATGTGAGAGAGCTCATGCGCGACGACACCCTCAAGCTCTTTCCTGTTCATTATTGAGAGTAGCCCAGTGGTTGTGCATACCACAGCATGTTTTTCATCTCGCCCGGTTGCAAATGCGTTTGGGGCGGGATCATCAATAACGTAAAGCCTGGGCATCGGAAGCCCCGCGGTAATGGCAAGATTTTCCGTCACGGTGTAGAAATCAAAATATTTCTCACGCGTTGCCGGATGCGCGCGCGACATTGAAAGCACCACTTTATCGGAATACCAATAACTCCACACATTTACAAGAAGCGCGAATGCCACCGCAATATAAAGCAACATCGGTGATTGATAGTACCAAGAAACACCATATCCCGCCGCAATAACGAACACCAAAAACACAGACATGAGAAGCCATGTTTTCCAAATATTCGCCGATTGTTGTGAGTAGAGTGTCATGGTTGAAAATCGGTGCGGAGCGAGCACACTATTAGAACTTAACCGCCACAGGGTTCTGCGCCGCAGAACCCTCTTCAAGCTCAAAAAGCTCTTGTCCTGATATGTTGAACATGTGCGCCATAGTATTTGTTGGGAATTGCTGTACCGCTATATTAAGGTCTCTGACATTGGCGTTGTAAAAACGGCGCGCCGCCTGTATTTTGTCTTCCGTGTCAGTAAGCTCTCTTTGAAGCTGGAGGAAATTTTCGTTCGCTTTGAGATCAGGGTATGCTTCCGCAACCGCAAAAAGTGATTTTAGCGTACTTGAAAGCATGTTTTCCGCCTGCGCTTTTCCTTGTGTGCCCGATGCGCCCATTGCGGCACCGCGTGCTTTTGTTACATCTTCAAAAACAGTCTTTTCATGTGCCGCATACCCCTTTACCGATTCCACCAAATTTGGGATGAGATTATATCTGCGCTTTAGTTGCACATCAATATCAGCCCACGCTTCCTTTGCACGATTTACTTTTGACACTAGCCCGTTGTACATCACTATCATCCAAATGATGATTATTGCGATGATACTTAAAATTACAATAAGTGTTGTTGACATAAATATTATGATTATGAGTAAACTTGGTATGTAGTATAGCACACACCGCGCGCCGTTCCGGCGCGCGGTGTGTGCGTATCGTACTGATTACAAACCCAACTAAAAACCCATTCCACCGGGCATGCCACCTCCCATACCCGCGTCCGGCGTTGCCGGTTTTGGTTCAGGAATATCCGTCACCGCAACCTCGGTTGTAAGCAACATTGCTGCTGCCGACACTGCATTTTCAATGGTGCTCCTAGTAACTTTTGCCGGGTCAATAATTCCGGCCTTTACCATATCAGGCACCACTTCATCCTTAAGAGCATCATAACCGGCAAAGCCTTTCGCCTCCTTCATTTTGTTTACGATAAGAGACAAATCTTCTTTCCCGGCATTGAGCGCTATTTGACGAAGCGGTTGCTCAAGTGCGCGCGCGACAATGTGATACCCGATGAGCTCATCTTTCCCAAGGTTCTTACGTGTTGTCGCGGAAAGTATACGAGAGATATTTGCAAGAGTGGTTCCACCTCCGGGAACAATACCCTCCTCAAGCGACACCTTGGTTGCCTTGACTGCATCATCAATCTTATCCTTAAGGTATTTCATTTCCGTTTCCGTTGCGGCTCCCACACGAATAACAGCTACTCCGCCGGAAAGTTTTGCTATGCGCTCCTCAATCTTTTCCTTATCAAACTTTGATTCGGTTTGGTCCGCAAGAGTGCTCATTTGTTTTACACGCGCTTCAATATCACTTTTCTTTCCTTTGCCCCCAACAAACACGGTGGTGTCTTTTGTGGCAACCACTCTGTTTGCTTTCCCGAGCATTGTAAGAGTTGCGCTTTCAAATGTTTCGCCCAAATCGGAAGAAAGCACCTGCGCCCCGACAACGGCAGCTATGTCTGCCAATAATTCTTTTTTACGGTCACCGTATCCGGGCGCCTTCACTGCAAGCACATTGAATGTGCCACGTAGTTTGTTAACCACAAATGTGGCGAGTGCATCTCCTTCTATATCATCTGCAATAATTACTAATTCTTTTTTCCCGGCTTGTGCAACTTTCTCAAGAAGAGGAAGAATTTCTTGTACACTGCCGATTTTTTTATCAGTGATAAGAATGGACGCATCACGATATTCCGCTTCCATGCGCTCCGGGTTCGTTACCATGTAAGGAGACACATATCCCTTGTCTATCTGCAGTCCTTCCACCACATCATAGGAGAGTTCTGTTCCCTGCGACTCTTCTACAGTCACCACACCGTTCTTCCCGACCTTATCAATGGTGTCGGCGATTATTTTACCAAGCTCTTCTGATTCCGATGATATACTCGCAACTTGTCGTATATCATTTTTCCCGGAAATTGGTTTTATTATTTTCTTCAATTCAGAAACTGCATCTTTCCGTGCCTCATCCATACCGTTGCGAATTGCCATAGCACCCGCACCCTTTACCAACTGACCGAGCCCTTCGTTTATCATTGCCTCAAGCAATACCACCGTGGTAGTGGTGCCGTCTCCAACCCCATCACTTGTTTTGTTTGCAACTTCTTTTACTATTTCCGCTCCGATGTTTTCAAAGGGATCTTTGAAAGAAATCTCTTTTGCGATGGAAACTCCGTCGTTGGTAATGCGCGGACCACCATATGACCTACTCAATACCACATTTCTTCCGCGAGGTCCCAGAGTTGCCTTAACAGCCTGTGCCGCCTTGCCGATGCCGTCATGTAATTTGCGACGTGCTTCTTCACCAAATAAAATTTGTTTAGCCATAGTGTTATATATGAATTATGCGTTAGGAATAATCGCCAAAATATTTGACTCTGAGAGTATGTAGTATTCTTCATCGTCTACTTTTACCTCATCGTAGCCATACTTGGAAAACAAAACTGTGTCCCCCACGGAAACCTCAACGGGCTGTCTGGCACCGTCTTCATATTTACCCGAACCAACCGCCACAACCGTACCGCGCGCCGGCTTCTCCTTGCTTGCGGATTCCGGAATGATAATACCTGAAACCGACTTCGTCATTTCATCTTTGCTGACCGGCTTCACCACCACTCTGTCTCCCAGCGGTTGAATAGAAATTTTTTCGTTTTTTGCCATACGTTATTATTTATGCTTAAAGCAATATCAAATAAAATTGTTGAAAATCAAACCCCCACAATGCGAATGTTCGCATTGGATAAATATAGTATAAATAAATCCATACATGAATGCAAGAATCTATACATGCCGAGGGCACAGCTCTTCCGCCCCGTGTGGTGGACTAACAAAAGATTGAGAAAGTGATATGCACTTGTTACAAGTACTATTGTATGTAATTTGTAACTTATAAAGGTAAAGAAAGGTCACAAATTTTAGAATTAAAAACAACGAATTATGATTTTAAATTTAATTTATGTGAGCGTAGAAAACATGGAGAGGGCTTCGGAGTTTTATATAAAGCTTTCGATAAAAAACCGTAAATGTAGGCAAGCATTTTACAAGCTTTGACTTGGAAGGCCTTTCTTTCAATCTCTATGCCCTGGTGGCGAATGATGAGGAAACACAAATTGGCAGTAATTGTGTACCTAATTTCAAAGTAAAGAATCTTAAGAATAAGCATAAAAGAATAAAGCAGTTTGCATCTACTATTGACGATGTAATACAAAATTGTGGAGACGTAAAGCTTTCCCAATTCAAAGATAGTGAAGGAAACTTATTGGAGATTTACGAGCGGGTGTAAATTTGTAGCCACTGAAAAATTTCCACCACGAGACGAGAGGCTGAACTAACCCTAGCATTCAACACTCAGATTTTATTAGTACAGTAAAAGTAAGATACGAAAACGTACACCAGTTATAAGAAAGCCCCGCGCAAATGGCGGGGCGTGGGGCCCAAGAACTACAACCTCCAAGCAGACGTAGCCCCAATTTCGTTATCGATGACTGTGTCCGGGCATGTTGAAATAAGGAAACGATCCATGCCATTGACCTTACTGACATTAATTGTGACATGTCCATTCCCGACAACAGAAGCACACCTGGCACTACTGCCACTAAACAGGCAAATGCCGTTTACTTTGTAGTAGATGGCGATAGCGTACGCCACCTGGGTTACATTTGGAATGTACTCATTCTCGGAAAGTACAGACCGTTGCTCCACCCACTCCTTGGAAAACGAATCCTGATGGGGTGTCTTACGGATAGCTATCCACCCACCCCCTTCAACCACCTCGACATCCGAATCCTCTCGTACAAATCCATGAACATCGTCAACGAAGAAATGAGAAAAAAGATCGCCGTCAATTTCATACACGCCAAAAAGATTTAGCTCTTTGCGTGGCCCGGGAATCAGCGCAATGTTGTGACGACGAAGCTCCCGAAGAATTCCTACGTTCGGAAGCGTATCTCCAAAATGTTCGCGTTGTTCTTTGGTGTAGCTCACGTTGAATTTTTTTGCCATATCCTCCTCCGGTGAGATGAAGTTGTCGCCCAAAATTAGGCGCGCCACCTTGTACTTCTTCAAAATAGTAGCATCGCGCGCGATGGCTACTGTTTCTGTCATTTTCTGATTGTTGTCAATCAACTCCTGAAGCAGATCCGTGCTCCCCCCTCGCCTCTTAAACGTGGCACAAAACTCATAAGCCTGATCTATTGAAATGCTACCTGTTTTGCTCATCACAGCACCCCTTTTGGTTAAACATAGGCATATCTCTCAGAGTAAATAAGTCTTTCACCGGATGCCGGTACCCATATTACTACCGGGTCCTTATATCCCACTCTCTCCGTCTCTTCATATACCTCAACTACATTTTTGCCGTGACAAATCACGACCTTGCTGCTTTCGGTGGATACAGTGACGTATTCGCCTCCGTATCCCACGAAATATTCTTCGCCAGGATCGCTCATAGCACGTTTCCTCACAGGTTTTATGTCCACTAAGACACTAACGCCAACAATACAAGATGTCAATTAATATATTGGGTTAAATAATGCTTGCATAGCCCCCGTGCCGGTGCCTATAGGCACCGGCACGGGGGCTATGCACAAAAAGTTGCACAACGTACCACATATATGGTAAACTCATATGTACAGATGGAAGCAGTCTCTACATTATTGCCATATGCGGAAATTGTCTTGTCACTCCTTGTGATAGTAGGCGTCGTGCTCCAACAGCGCGGTGCAAGCCTGGGAGGTGCCTTTGGCGGGGATAATTTCTCATCAACATTCTACAAACGCCGCGGGGCGGAACTTTTTCTATTCCGCGCGACGATTGTATTGTCAATTTTGTTAGTACTTGCCGCACTGACAGGCTTCTTTCTGCAAGGAGCATGAAGAATGTTTTCTCGCGGGCGGTTAACACCGTAACACAACATCGTTCTTGTAAACCGCTTGTAACACTTTCTCAAACGCTTCGCGCATTGCCGTCGGGAGACAGGTTTATAGTCTATGTGCTTGCGGTATTGGTAGTAATTGCAAGCATTGCCTCCGTACGTGCAGCTGAATATAAATTATTCGTATCTGTTCCCGCATATGGAGGAACCATTATTGAAGGCGACTTAGGCTCACCGCGATATGTGAATCCACTGCTTGCATTTACCGATGCGGACCGAGATCTCACAGCACTTACATATGCCGGACTATTAAAGTTCTCCGGGGAAGGGAAATTCATACCTGTGCTTGCACAGTCGTACACAATCTCACCGAACGGGAAAATATACACATTCATCATTCGGAAAGATGCTCGCTTCTCTGACGGCACACAAGTAACCGCAGCTGATGTTGTGTTTACCATCAAAAGAGCGCAAGACCAAAATCTTAAAAGTCCATGGTTCCAAGATTGGCACGGTATAGTCGCGGTTGCCGTAAATAAAAAAACCGTGCGGTTCACGCTCCCGCAACCATACGCTCCGTTCTTGCAAAACACGACCATGGGTATCTTGCCGGAACATCTGTGGAAAGGGATTTCAGATGCACAGTTCCCTTTCTCAAAACTGATGACCTATCCGGTTGGAGCCGGTCCGTTTGTGGTAAGTCGCGTAGTGCGAAATACGGGTGGCGGACCGGCGGGCGGACTCATATCCGAATATGATTTAACAGCATCAAAAAATTACGTGTTTGGAAGACCATATCTTAATGGCATAGACATACGATTTTATCCAAACAATACGCAACGCACACAGGCGCTCTCGCAAGGGGAAATTACCAATGCGTACGGAATAATAACCGGCAATAAAAATGAGCGCGTTCTTGGGGCGCCAACGTCAAGTGTGTTTGGAGTGTTCTTTAATGAAAGTAAGGACTCCGTTCTTACCAACATTGCAATACGCAAGGCATTATCACTAGCGATAAACCGAAAACAACTTATACAAAATGTCTTGGACGGAAACGGATTTCCAATTATGGGACCGGTTCCTCCAGGCATGGGTACAATACAGACGCCAATACCTCCAAGCACACACACTGTTGCACAAGCAGCGAAAACTCTTAAAAATGCAGGGTGGATATATGACGGCAACACGAGGGAATGGAAAAATAAAACAAAAAAACTCGTATTTGGTTCCATAACCATTAAAACGTCAAATGTATCTTCCCTACGCACAACCGCAACGGAAGTACAAAAAGATTGGAAAAAGCTCGGAATAAACGTAACTGTTGAATTGTACGAACCTGGTGACTTAAATCAAAATGTCATTCGCCCTCGCGATTACCAAGCGTTGCTGGTTGGGGTTGCTATAAACCACGGGCAAGATCTATTTGCATTTTGGCATTCATCACAACGTACCGACCCGGGGCTTAACATCGCCATGTACGCAAATAAAACAGTTGATACACTTTTGGAGGATGCAAGAACCGTGCAAGACCCAAAAAAGCGACTTGCCGACTTGAACACCATTGAAAAAGACATCAGCGCCGACTACCCCGCCGTGTTCTTATATAACCCGAAATTCATCTATACGGTTCCAAATGATTTGCGCGGTATTACTCTTCCAATTATCAACACCATGTCAAATCGTTTTGCAACGGTAAATAAATGGTATACTACCACTAACCTCGTGTGGCCGTTCCTAGCTTCGCAGAAAATGCCTTAATATAAAAAGAACATCTCTTTTGCGCTACCGCACGATAAAAATACATTAATAACTTACACATTCATTTATAATAAATAATATGACCTCAGCACCAGCACCAGCTCCGGCACCGGAGCCACGACAAGATTCGCAACATACAAGACCACCACAGAGAGAACCGCACGCGGGTACACACTCTCATTTACCACATGGACAAAACCGCGCGCACTCTCCTCAGGCACACGGGAAACCGCGCCCGGGAGCAACCGTGCGAAGAATTCAGCGTGTACTTCGCAGGCCAACCATTACATCTCGTCCAAGAAATAAAGTCAACTATTTCCCCGACACGCCCGATAAAAACATAGTGCGTATAATACCAATCGGTGGCGTTGAGGAAGTTGGGCGTAACATGCTCATCATTGACGTAAACGGAGACATTTTTGTGATGGACGTGGGCTTTGATTTTACTTCCGATGACAGTGCCCCCGGCGTTGACTATACTCTGCCAAATACAAAATTCCTGGAAAAAAATAAAGATCGTGTACGCGCGGTTATCATTACTCACGGACACCTTGACCACATTGGCGGTATCCCCTTTCTTCTCCCCCGTTTTGGAAACCCACCAATCTACACACGCGAGATGACCGCGGTGATGATTGCCAAACGACAAGAAGAATATCCAAATGTTCCAAAGCCTGAAATGGTGGTTGTTGAGCCTGGAAGCAGTCACACGATAGGCAATACAAAAATAACATTCTTTCCGGTTACTCACTCAATCCCAGACGCAATGGGTGTTTCCATAAGCACTCCACAAGGTAACGTGGTTATCACCGGCGACCTGAGACTACGACACGAAGACGGCGTACCAACTGAAAAAGAACAGGAAGTATGGGGAAAAATCGGGAAAGAAGATAACCTGTTGTTTATAGCAGACTCAACCAACGCGGAAAGAGACGGATTTTCAATTCCCGAGAACCAAGTGACCAAGACATTGGAAAATATTATCCATACCGTAAAAGGTCGTTTGGTTATCGGTACTTTTGCATCTCAATTTGAGAGAATGTTGCACATCATTCAGATTGCGGAGCAGTGCGGAAAAAAGATAGTCACTGAAGGAAGGTCTATCCGCGTCAACCTGGAAATTGCACAAAAAGTCGGGCTAATAACTGTGCAAAAAGATACTATCATTCCGGCTCAGGCAATCGGTGATTATCCGCCGGATAAAATACTTATACTTGCAACCGGCGCACAAGGAGAAGAGTTTGCCGCGCTGATGCGTATTGCCACAAAACGACACAAGTATATTGAATTTAATGAGCGAGATACAATTGTACTCTCTTCATCAATAATTCCCGGGAATGAAATTAGTATACAAAAACTTAAAGACAATCTCTATCGTCGTAAAGTAACGATTATTCATTACCGATCTTCTGATGTGCACTCATCCGGACATGGTAATGTGGGTGAGCTGATATGGATTAACAAACAAGTGAATGCGAAGCTGTTCATGCCCGGGTATGGAAACTACTCAATGCTTTATTGCCATGCAAAAGCGGCAGAGCAAGCGGGACGATCTAAGGACACGATAATCATTCCAGACAATGGAATGGTGATAGATATAATTGATAAGAAAATATCAATACACAAAGAAAAAGTACCTGCGGAGGCACTTGTGGTGGATGGATTTTCCATTGGTGACATGCAAGAGGTAGTGGTTCGTGATCGCAAAATGCTCGCAAAAGACGGAATGTTCGTCATCATAGCAACTATCCATCTTAAAACCGGACGCTTGAAAAAATCTCCCGACATAATTTCCCGGGGATTTGTGTATCTTAGGGAATCACAAGAAATGCTTAACCAAGCGCGACTTCTTATCAGAAAGACGGTGGAAGATTCAACAAGAAACATGAATCCGATTGACCTTGATTACGTAAAAAATGAGCTTACCGATGCTTTGGCGGGATTTTTGTTTGTACGAACAAATAAAGCCCCGATGGTTATTCCGGTTCTCATCGGTATATAAAAATCAAATAGTATAAAACGGACGATTATATCATACCCCGTGGCGACTGTGTCGCCACGGGGTATGATATAATCACTGCAAAACAAAAATCCATGCATCCTCGCATTACACTTTCCGTTGGAAATTTTTTCTTTGCAATATCCTCAGTCATTACCGTATACATAGCAATTCCGTATTTATCAATGTTTATTGGAAATACCTATGCGAGCTTAGTTGTTGCTTCCGGAGCACTCATTTCAATTATCGGTTTCCCGACACTTCCACGCTATAGTGCGCGATTTGGTGCACAGGTACTTGCCATATTTTTTTCACTATTGCAGATACTGATATTTCTGGCGCTTTCCGCAGTCCCAAACGTAATCGTTGCCACAATTGGCATTGCTCTTATTATCGCCACACAGCCATTCCTCTATTACACATTTGATTTACTCCTATCTGCCGCAACACCACAAAAAGAATTTACAGGAAAGGTACGTACACTTTTTTTAACAGCATACAACGTAGCAGGAGCAGGAGCTCCGTTACTTATGGGCGCACTTTTGCTTGATACCAACGACTATAGTCGGGTGTTCCTTGCCGCCGGAGCTATTACCATACCAATTGTGATATTATTTGCAGGACGTAAAATGCCAGCGGGTAAACCACCACGCGAGTTTCACTTCGGATCTGCTATGCGTACAATATCACACGATCGCAATCTCTCCGCTGTGATGATCGCGAATTTTCTGCTGGATTTATTCTATATGTGGGCGCCATTATATATACCCATATACATGCACAACATACTTGGCATGCCGTGGGGACAGTTGGGGTGGATTTTTTCAATCATGTTGCTACCGTTCATATTCGTTGAATATCCCGCCGGAATACTTGCCGACCGATTTAAAAGCGATAAAAAGATTATGGTACTCGGATTTATTATCATGGGTGGCGCATTCGCAGCAATACCTATTATCACGACAACTACATCAATTTTAATAATACTTACTGTTTTAGTTTTGTCCCGCGTTGGCGCCGCGCTTGTGGAAGCGATGGTGGAAACACATTTTTTCAGAAGTGTGTCCGCGCAAGACTCTCAGGAGATTGCCGCATTCCGCGATACGTGGCCTTTTGCAAATTTAATTGCACCACTTGTCGCAAGTGCATTTTTCTTTACGGGTGGGTTTTCTATGTTTTTTATTTCAACCGGGATGCTTCTTGTAATAGCGGGAATAACGGTCTCACTCCTTATTCGCACCATTCGCTAAAAAGCCTGCGCGAACAATCTATAGCTCATACACCACATCTTTACGCTCAACCACCACTTTCCATCCGTTGCGCCGGGCTTCGCGATAAAGAAGCTTATTCGGATTAAAAGCAATCGCAGTTTCGGCAAGCTCAAGCATCGGCAAATCACTTTCCGTATCACCAACAGCAACAGAGCCCTTAAGAGTGAGCCCTTCTTTTTGTATCACTCGTCGCAAAATAGTTCCTTTATTCATAATAAGCCCTTCATCTTCTATCTCGCCGGTAAAACACCCGGATGCGCCGGTAGTCAAAAAGATACCGTATGTTTTATCAAACCCGAGTTCATATCCAAACCCATCAACAATGAGCTTTGGCGAATGTGATATCGCAAGCAGATAATATCCTCGGCGTTTCAAATCCTGCATGAGATCACGCGTGTAGAGATACACACGGTTTTTCATTTCTTCAATTATTTCTCCCGCTACATCAGCCACTTCGCTGTATGATACTCCCTTTAACTGCCCCACGAAAGCGTCAACGGCTCTGTGCACATACGCCGAATAATCGCCTCTGCGATCAAGCCATTGCAAATGTTCATTGGCATATACTTCGCGCGTACCGCTGGGAAAAATATCGCGCTCAATGAGCTCCTCCACAAGCTCAATAAGAAGTGACGAACGAAAAATTGTTCCATCAATATCAAACACCGCGACCGATTGCTTTTCTTTCATACTCACATAATACCGCACACTGCCAA
>VAPL010560067.1_pt1 | contig 12438 bp, 12 predicted proteins | sample 3395061 | NCBI WGS metagenome assembly VAPL01 (sample SAMN08290444, study PRJNA428436) | hydrothermal vent metagenome | isolation source: Deep-sea hydrothermal vent chimney 2 | place: Pacific Ocean: Juan De Fuca Ridge | depth 2182 m m
AGCTACGCCGACACTATTTTATTCCGGCTGGCCATTTTTAAGGGGTGCCTGGACCAGTATTAAAAATGCCAGCCTGACCATGGATGTACCAATTGCGATTGGCGCATCGGCAACCTATAGCTATTCTTTATTCATTACACTCAGCCAGCCGGCGGTGGGTGAAGTGTATTACGACACCGTGGTAAACTTTATTTTTGTAATTCTAGTCGGACGTTTTCTGGAAGCCAAATCTAAACGCCATGCAGTAGATGCCACTCAACGTTTAATGGATTTACAGCCTCGAGTCGCATATGTACTAAAAGATAATGAAACATATACTGTACCCATTAGAGCCGTACAAAAAAACGATATAATTCTGGTTAAACCCGGCGACAAAATTCCGGTGGATGGCATTGTCATTTCCGGTAATTCATCCGTTGATGAAGCCATGCTCAGTGGCGAATCGGTAGCGGTTAAAAAACACAGCAGCGATACATTATCCGCAGGCACGGTTAATATTGAAAACACACTCACCGTCAAAGTCACCGCCACTTTGCGCAATACTTCACTCGGAAAAATCATTAGTCTGGTCGAACAGGCACAAGCCAGTAAGGCGCCGATACAATGTATCGCGGATCAGATCGTACCCTGGTTTGTCAGCATTACATTATTGCTTGCCGGCCTAACCTTTGCCTACTGGTTTGATAGCGGTATCGAACACGCATTGTTAGCGGCCACTTCAGTTTTAATTATTACCTGCCCCTGTGCGTTTGGTTTAGCCACCCCGATGTCAATTGCAGTAGCTTCAGGTTTAGCGGCACGCAATGGGCTATTAATAAAAAATGGTGCGGTTCTGGAATATTTATCGGATATTCAACATTTCGTATTTGATAAAACCGGTACGCTTACGGAAGGAAAAATGCGGGTTAAGGAAATTATTTCAGATAACAATAGCTTACAGATTTTACAAACCATTGCACATCTGGAAAGTCTGTCGGAACACTCAATCGCCTCAGCAATTGTTAATGAAGCTAAAGCTCAAAACATAAAGCCATCTCCAGAAAAGGTTAAGCACTTTAATAACAACCCCGGCTATGGCATCAGTGGCGAAGTTAATCAACAAAGCGTTTTAGTCGGCAATATTAAATGGTTACTAAAACATAATATTTCACTGCAGGATAATTATATAGACGAATCAGCGGCACTGGAAAAACAGGGCATTAGCTGTGTACATATTGCCATTGACAATATCCACTGTGGATTTGTAGCCATTGCCGATCAACTCAGAGCTGATGCCAGAACCTTAATCCAGAATTTAAAACAGGCTGGAATACAACTCACTCTGCTAAGTGGCGACAAACAGGCTGTAGTCGAAGCTATTGCCGAAGAACTGGGCGGCATGAATGTTATTGCCGAAGTTCTGCCACAGGAAAAAGACAAAGTCATTCAGAAACTACAACAAGCCGGACAGAAGGTTGCGATGATTGGTGACGGGGTAAATGATGCACCGGCTTTAATTCGTGCCGATGTCGGCATTGCAATTGGTTCCGGCACCGATGTATCTATGGAGAGTGCCGATATCGTTTTACTCAGTAACGAACTGGACAAAATTCGCCTGGCAGCAGATTTGTCCCGCCGTACCCTGCGCACCATTAGACAGAATATATCGCTTTCAATCGCCTATAATATTATAATGATTCCACTGGCCATGATGGCATTTGTCACACCATTGTTTGCTGCTATTGCCATGCCGATTAGTTCATTGGCAGTTATCGGCAATGCTTCGCGCATCCGCACATTATTTAAGAACAACGATTAAAAGAGATTTTTATGGATGTTTTATACGGCTTAATTCCACTGATGATTTTACTCGGCCTGATTGGTGTCGGTGTATTTATCTGGTCGGTTCGCAGTGGCCAGTATGATGATCTGGAGGGCGATGCTAATCGCATACTTATGGACGACGATGACCCACTGCTCCCTGAAAATCAAAATCAAAAAAGCAACGACAAAGGCGTCTGGCCTGACGCGGATTAGCGTTAATATTAAGCAACGTTTTACTACAGCCAGTCTGACAGTGAAATACCAAAACCAATTCGATTAACCGACTGGTTATAGTCAATTAAACTCTCACCATAACCGCTGAATAGCTGAATATATCCGCGCATATCTTTTCTTTTGCCAATCGAAAAACTCCAGCTTAGCTCAGTTGCACCGCGCTTAAACCCGGACTCAAGATTATTACGTGACATAATACTAAAGGTGTTCTCATTACGCTTGTATAGTGCGCGAAACTCGCCATGCCCCATGTAATCAGTAATATCAGGGTTATCATCAGTTGCTGAACTTTCATCAAACCGGTACCAGGCTTTCACCGCAAAAACAAATGACATTTTTTCAAATGCGACATTTGCATAAAGTCTGTTCCAGCTTCTCGACAAAACCCCGCCCTGCCCGTTTGACTGATGGGAGAGCCCAAGCATGCTTATGCGGTTATCAAAGCCGAAAAAACGTGTACGGTTAACCGATTGTAACCAGAGCTCAGGCTCATGGTTGGTTTCTCGAAACGGCCGTGACAAGCCACTATTGTATACCTGCCAGAATGAACGATTGGTATAGCCCGCATATAAGATAACATCCCGGTTAAATACGTTATCAGCGAGCGGCGTTTTGATACTGATTTGAAACTGAGATTCATAATCATCAAACTCAATATCACTATTACCAAGCTGTTGCTGATGCAAACTCGCATCATAACCGGAACGATTATAACTAAGGGGTATAATAAAATTAGGCTTATAAGCCATCAGGGTAAACGGCTTAAACAGGTTGGTTCGTTCTATACTCAAACGCATATCAATTAGCGGATCTATATCAATACTATCATCCGTTACCTGCTTACTGGCTGAATCACCCGCATTGACCTCCACACCGGCTGCCTTACACATATCCAGTAAATCTGCCACGTTAACCTGTGAGCCGACTTCCGATATTTTATTTAAAATACAGGTTTCACTTTCACTTAAATCAGCGGCAAAAACAACCTGATAAAAAGTCAGTTGAAGAAAAATAAATAATGTAAATATTCTGTTAATGTTAATAAGTAATCACCTGAATAAGAATACGAAATAGTGAAAGTGTATAATCACTAGTGCCATATTATATACTTTTAGACGATGCTGAAAACCTCGTATTAGCCACTTTTATTGCGAATAAACAAAATACCAAAATAAACGACAGCTCCCGCCAACCCGCTATAAACACATAACTGATATAACTGCTCCACAGTTATAATTAATAATAAATCATTGACCTGACTAAACGGATAAAAAGGTTGAACATCACCATGCATAATACTATCGAGCACCACATGACTGTAGGTTCCAATAAAAGCACTAAGATAAGCAACCCACCAGGTGATTTTCTGATGCGTAATTTGCAATGCTTTTAATCCCAGCTCTGCCAGGTACTTACCCGATAATCCGGAAAAAACCGCCAATAATGTGGCACCAATATAGGTATGAGAAAAACCATGTAAGTGTCCGTCACCGGTAATCAGCACAACTAATGGTTGAATATCCATTATGATTTGAGCCCAGCCGAAAACCATCAGACTAAAACTGCCCTGCAATATAGCCTTCAATATTATACCCGGCCCCATATGAAATGGCGTAAACGGCATTGTATCAACCTTCATTATTTATTATACGATTAAGCTTTTTAAGCATTGCCTGTCATTTATTGATGATGACATGAAAATAGCAAACTCAGAATTTTTCTTTTCTGTATGTCTGTGTCGGCAACAACGAGAACCTGAAGTTAAACGGACTAATGATTGAACATAATTATTTTTCAGTCCTAAATACCTATGCTTAAGCCGGCTAATAGTTAAGGGTATATCTATTAATTTATTACGCCTTTAATATTATTATAGATTAATATTTAGCTTTGACTTTATTCAGCTCATTTGCGGATTATTAGCTAACATAACGCCACGCACATCAAATATTGGTGCTCCATAGCGTCTGGGTTTAAACCAGCGTTGGTCAGTTTGGCGTTGCGTTCTTCCTGCTTACTTTTGTCCTTATCTATAAAAAAACACTCTATAAACGGAATATTTTCTTCTTTTAGCTCCTTTGCTTATCACATTTTTCAAAAGCTGTGCATTATCTATAATCATTATACATTGCCCTCACCCACACCAGCTCATCACTCCATTCATCTATCGTATTTTGCAATGCCGGCGGCAACGGTGCCGGCCATGGCAGACCATATTGTAGAGGCTGTACTAGTGGCGCAAGTAATGCTGCAACAGCCAAATCTGCACGACTGAACTGTTCTCCGACGATAAACTTTCTGTTTAACAAATGTGTATTTAATTTATCAATCGCCTGTTTTAAGTTTTGTTTAGCCAGTGCCGCGACACTATCATCTAATTTCATATAGCGGATCATGGTTTTACGTAATTTAGGAAAAAATAATTTCATAAATATTTTTCCGTACCACGGGCCGTTATAAGTAAAAATAGGAATTAAAATTTGCGGATGATCAAGTAAAGTATGATAAAAAAATGTTCGTAGATTAGGTCCAATTTCTTTATCTGCAAAACGTTCCCACTCCTTCACCTGTTTTTGCAAGCTTTCATCATCTGGCATAAGACTGTTTTGCGGATAGGTTTTATCCAGAAAATCGATAATCTTAGCAGATTTTTGAATAACGATTTCATCATGCTTTAATACCGGCACTTCTGAGGTTTTAGCTATTGCCATAACCTGTTTGATATGCGGACCCGGTAATAAATTTTTTGTAGTATACGCCAGGTTTTTAAAATCGAGTGCCCAGCGAATTTTTTCACAAAAATGTGAAATCGGAAATTGATACAGTATGATCATACAAACAGGTTCCCTTTATTTATAAAAAACTATACGCAAGGCACGAAACAGATACAATAGTCATTGCAACTTTATTTTACCTGTCTGAATTATGAGCGAACATCATCACATTATTATTATTGGCGCAGGTTTAAGTGGCCTGTATACAGCCTGGAAATTGCAACAGTCAAAACAGGATGTCATTCTACTCGAAGCCCGCCCGCGAACCGGCGGACGCATACTCTCTGTCACCCACCAGCATTGTCGTTATGATATGGGGCCGGCCTGGGTATGGCCACAACTGCAACCACGCCTGCATCAGTTACTGACTCAGCTTGATCTGACTGTATTTAATCAATATACCCGTGGCGATATACTCTATGAAAAGTCACCTACTGATATTGAAAGACATAGCGTTCAGTCATCACATCAGCAGTCTTACAGGATTAATAATGGTAGCCTGAGTTTAATCGAACATTTACAGTCAGCAATACAGGCTGACTGTATTCACTTAAATACTGACGTTAAATCCATTGACAGTAATGAACTAACTATTCAAACCATACGCAGGGGAAAACGATACACCTATTCAGCCGATAAAATTATACTGACTCTGCCACCCCGCCTGTTTATGCAAAATATTTCTTTTACACCTGAATTTAGTCATGAAATAAAATGCGCACTTGAAAACATACCCACCTGGATGTCGAAACAATGCAAAATAGTTTTTGTTTACGCATCCGCATTCTGGAGAGAACAAGGTATGTCGGGAGAAGTGTTCAGCCATCACGGGCCACTTTCTGAAATTTATGATGCTTCACCTGTAGGCGAAGACGTCTTTGCACTCACGGCATTTATCGGTATGAATGCCCAGCAACGTCAACAGATTAAACAGCACGAGTTAATAAATTCATGCATTGCACAGTTACAGCGTTTATTTGGTGAGCTGGCTAAAAGCACTATCGACATACAGATAAAAGACTGGAGTCTGGATGCTTATACAACATCAGAGCTGGATTTATCGACACCAGCTCAGCATCCTCAATACGCTGAAAATTTACCGCGAAGTTTCTTCCAAAATAATTTGATTCTGGCGGGTACTGAGGTCGCTCGAGAACATGGAGGGTATCTTGAAGGGGCACTGGAGAGTGCTGATGAGGCGATTGATCTGGTTAACCAGTCCTGATTATTTAAAGTATTAAAAATAAAACATAACGTAGCTCTGGCTTTTTCACAAGCTCTTAGCTTCATGGGAATTTGAATTCTATGGTGTCGCCTCTCTGGCGACCTACTTTTCTTACAACAGCGGAAGAAAAGTAGGCAAAAGAACGCCGCCCTTTACTCGCCTGTTCTCATTAAAAAAACAAAATGAGAATGCCCCGAAATTGCAAAGAAAGCCTCCACTCATATTTTAGCCTGTTAGTTCACATCTCTTTTACCGGGTCGTTCTGATGCGCATCCCCTAAGATACAACCATCACCTGATAAAATACCTTATCATCACCCAGCTGAACCACTATATCATCACCTTCAACACAACCTGATAACACTTTTCCCAAAGGCGATGATGGCGTAACCAGTGTTATTTCAATATTCTCAAAATTTATTTTCAGCCCACCCGCAACCGGACTCAAAAAGACAAACTGCTCAATTCCTTTATCGTCTTCAACTTTAACCAGAGCACCTGTCGCAACCGATGTACCTGAGGTGAAATCAACTATTTTTAGTTTTTTGAAGGCAATCAGATCAGCTTCACACTGCGCAACACGTTTTGACTGACCATGAGCCAGATAGGATGCTTCCAGACCCAGAGTATCGTATTTATTCTCCGCCTCGTTCTCTTCATCTGTGGCGGTGTCATATGCTCTCTGTGCAGCCGCAACGGCACCCTGAAAAACATCTTCCAGCTCGAGTAATATGTGCTCGATCAGATGTGACTTATTCATACCCGTTAACCGGCTTAACTGACCTGCACCTGCTGACCATTAAATTCAACAAGCTGGCCGATGCGAATTTTACAGCGCTTACGTAACTCAGTCTGGTTGTCTACTTTAACCTGCCCTTCGGCAACAACCGCTTTTGCCCTGCCACCACTTTCACATAAACCGGTAATTTTCAGCAGATTATTCAGCTCAATATATTCCCGCCCTTCAAGTTCAAATATTTCCATTAGCTATTTTTTATCCTGATAATATTCTTTTACGCGGTACTTTAACTGCATACCCTGCAAGAAATTTCGCAGAATCTGGTCTTTACATAGCCGGTAATGCTTGTGATCTTTTTTTCTAAACAGTGCACTGAGCTCATGCTTACTGATTTTAAAATCGGCCAGTGCCATTATTTCCAGAATATCATCATCACGTAAATTCAGTGCGATTTTGAGTTTTCGAAAAATAATATTATTGCTAAGTTGTTTTTCAAGCACCGGCTGAGCGCCTTCTTTTTTGCCACGATTTTCATCAATTAAATTATTCAGAAAAATTGCCAGTTGGGTATCACTGCAGGCCTGATAATCCGGGTCATCATCTTTTTTCAGCCACTGGCTCATCTGTTCACGGTCGATTGAAGCATCGCCATGGCTAAGTAGCTTCATCATCATCGAATCATCGTAATCAAAGGTATAACGGATTCGGCGGAGTATATCGTTATTAGTCACATTCATATCCTGATTTGGGTACGTCATTGTCACAGAAGCAGCTAAAATAGTGAAGGATAATATTTAGCTCAATCTGCAATAAAGTATTGAAAAGCGACCGTTAAAGCATATATGATTTAACTTTATCGGATAGAACAACTCTGCCGAAATCAGGCACGAACTAATATGAATAAAATTGATAATGACAAACTAGACCGAGTTGTGGCTAAAGCTCGCAAAGATGCGGAAAGCCGTGGCCACGGCTACAGAGAGAGAGCGCTAAAGCTCTACCCTCACATTTGCGGGCGTTGCTGCCGTGAATTTAACCGCACTAATCTGCATGAGTTAACTGTACACCATATTAATCATGACCATGACGATAACCCCACCGACGGCAGTAACTGGGAGCTATTATGCCTGTATTGCCATGATAATGAGCATCAGCGCTATGAAGAGCAGTTAGCTGAGCATGGCATTGTGATGGGTAAAGCGGAACAGCAGGAGGCGACTAATAACCCCTTTGCTGACCTGAAGAGTTTGCTTGATAAGTAAATGCCTGCATTTTAGAAGCGTGGTTTTGCCCCGCACTCATTCAGATGGCATGACAATTTTATATTCACTTTTCTATTGATGAATATCCAGATTGATCTATGGCGGGAACACAGCAACCGAAGCACTACAAGTCGCTGAATTGCAGACACAAGCATTCGGCAATGACGGATAATTTAGTCGGTATGATGCGAAAGATAAAGCACAGCCTGAGTTAATTCACTCAAGCTGATATTTCATATTAAATGCAATACGCTGATTAATCTGCATCGACTCCGGCGGTTTAGGAAAAGGCTGAGCCGCTTGCAACGCCTGACGTACCGCACGCTGTAATACCGTCCGGCTACCCTTAATACTCAGCTGATTGTAATCTCCGTTTTCACCTAATAAAAACGATACCGCCAGCTGCCCTTCAATGGCTCTGCGGCGCGCGGCGCTCGGATAAAATTTATACGCTTCAATATGAGCCAGTAATCGTCTGATATACGCGTCCCGCTCTGCCTGGCGTTGTTTCTGTAAATCCATTTCATACTGGTGATGCATTGCATCTGCAATCGTCTGCTGAGAATCCTGTAATGCCGAGCTAATACCCTGATCAGCTGAACTTAACAATTCCTCTTCCTGCGGCAGCTTTTCTTGTGGTAATTCCTGCGTAACCGGCGGTTTTTTTTGAACCATTTGCTGATTTGATTTTAAGGGTACAGCCGCAACATGCTGTACAATTTTTTGAATCACCGGTTTCACATCCGCTGATTGAGTCGCTACCGGCTTTGAGACTATTTTCTTACTGGGTTTGATCGCCGGCTGAACATACTTAATCAACTGAACCTGCATCTGGCGCACCATTGTTTCAGAAGACGAAGAGGTTTCAGAGGACAACGGATTTTCAGCAAAGTCAAAATCCAGCTGATAGTGCATAAACGCAAACCCATGCACTGCTAGCGACACAAAAATACCGGCGATGATATTTGAGTGGCTAGTCATAACTAAGTTGAGAGCTTAGCACGACAGTATTAATATCTAACCACTGGCTAAGCTGCTGTTCGTTTATGCGTCCCGACAATGCCCGCCGGGAATGATTTTCTGTGAAAAAATAACTGCGGGGTAGCTCACCATACCAACCCGGATCAATTGCATAACGCAAACTCATTACCGGTGCAGATGAAAATACCCAGCTGTTTATTTCAGATAAACCCGTCTCACTTAACAGACTATTTATCTCACCGCTACGAGAAGCCTCATCCGTTGAAATCAGTACCAGTTTCATCCCGGGCTTATCATGATGGAGTCGCCCCAGCATAACTAACTCTTTAATACAGGGCGGACAGTCCAGTGACCATAGCACTATAATAAAAGCGTTATTACCCTGCCCATTGAGTATCTGGCTATAGCTATCGACGCTAAACATCGCGAGTGATCGTGCTGCATAAAGCGGAGATGCAAAAAACATTACGGCGATGAATAGCAGCGGTTTTATCATGGCTGTGAATGCCCCGAAAGCGTATCAACTGCCAGTAACTGAAAACCGTCTTTATTCGTTTTCCACTGGATATAAACCGTATTCGAGTCTTTTAATAAAAACCCATAATCTGAACCCTCCGTGGTTTCGGCAACCACCACCGGTTTATTCCAGCTATCGCCTTTGTCTGCTGAAAACTGCATCCACAGACTTTCTTTTTTGCCATCAAATTCTTTCCAGCTTAACCAGACTTTATTTTGATGACTGATCACACTCGGATGGGTTGCGGCGGCTTTATAATTCCCAAATGCCAGTGGCTCATTGAACTTTTCTTTGCTATTCATCCGTTGATAAAATAAACCGTGGTTTTTGTCTGCATTATTAAACCATACCAGATGATACTCATCGCTATCCGAAACTGATAAATCCGGCCCGTGATGCGGACAGGCATCCACCTGCCAGTTATCGTAACTCACCCGTACCGGTACAGCCGGTTTATGCGGCGCACTAAAATTAACCAACGCATGATCACGAGTATTTTTACCGTAAATATTGCGCCATACAATCACCGGCAGATTTTTGCTGTCAGTTTGCATCACCACCCGGCAACATTCACAGCTGTGGTCAATTATTTTCTGGTCCGGATAAAAACTTTTTCCCGCATTGTCAGACCAGGTGTAGTACACCGCTGCGCCATTATATTTTTTGAGATACTGTTCTGGATATTTTTCTGCCTTCTTTTCAGCCTGATATCGATCGCGCTTATCCAGCCAGGCGATATAGATATTGCCATTTTTCGCTACACTCAACGCATCAAATCGATGCCCGGTAATATCCCGATTATCATTTATTGTCACCGGCGACGAAAAATGTTTGCCATTATCATGTGAATAACTAAAGCGAATATTGCCACTAAAACGTTTTTTTAATGGCGTAGTCCAGGTTACATAAACTGCACCGGTATTTTTCGATCCCATCTTTTTCGGACCCATCTTCTTCAGGGCAATTTTCGGGCGGTTTTCACCCCGTGCAGAAATTTTTTCCGGAATGGAATTAACACTCACCGGCGGGCTAAAGGTTTTACCTTTGTCAGTCGAATAATTGACATACACATGTCCCGCATAAGACCATGCCACCCATAAACGGCCGTCATCTGAAAACGCCGCACTGGGTGCCGGTGCACAATCCAGCTGAGGCAGATGGTTAACCGCACAGGCTGCAGACGGCTGCGCGCTAGCACTCGACATTCCGTGGGATGCAACACTGTTAAATGACAGGCCGGCAAACACAATACCGGCCATAATGAATAAATTTTTCATTTAAAATTTATACTCGGCGCCGGCATAAAGGGTGCGCGGCATACCCGGTGCAAATGTGGATGCCCCCCGGCTATAAGATGCAGAGGTGGCGTAGGTTTTATCACCGACATTCATTAAGCGTACATAGGCTTCAAACTGTTTACTGACATAATGATTAATGCGGAAATTAATCAGCTCATGGCCCGAATATTTTTCAGTATTACTCTGGTCCATCCAGTATTCGCCCAAATGCACCCATTCCAGTTCCATTCGACCACCATTCAATAAACCCGGGCGATAATTAATGCGGGTGTTAGCCACATCTTTGGGTGCAGATTTAATTTCATTGCCACTAAAATCGGTACCCTTTTCCACCCATTTTTCATAGGTGTGTTTATTAATTGCGTAACTGACACTCAGCTTCCAGTCTGCTGATAACTGACTATTTAAACCCAGCTCAATACCCCGGTGTAATGTTTCACCCGCATTGACTGTGGTTCGGTCTTCAGTTATCGGGTCTTCGTAGGTGACCAGATCATCTTTTTTCGTCATGTAATAAACCGACACTTCATAGTCCAGAGTTCTGGATGGATTACCCCGCAGGCCGATTTCATAACTATCGACTTTCACCGCTTCTAAATCCAGCGATGCATCATTACTGCCCGGGCGGAAAATCTGTGCCTCGGACGGTGCACGAAATGCATGCCGGTAAGATGCAAAGCCATTTAAGGTTTCATTAAACGTATAACTCGCACCCAGCTTCGGGCTGAAGTGTGAAAAATCCACTTTGGTATCCGTCGGGTGATTATAGGTTAGCGGAAAACGTGTGCTGGTCGGGTTAACCACCAGCGCTCCATCCGCCATATTATTGGTGTAATCATATTGCATATTGTCATAGCGCAACCCGGCATTAAATCGCCAGTTTTTAGATGGTGAGGTTTCCACATGTACATAGGGTGAAATCGCCTGAAACGTTACATCATAATCATAAATTTTCTGACCTGTCGTATATGACTCGTAAATACCGTCCACTCTAATCGCATCGATACTGTGCTCTAAACGACTGCCCGGTGTGTAGTCCACATCGGCACCGACAATAAGACGGGTGCGATAGGGTTTGAAATCCATACGATATTTTGCCAGCATGCCAACAGAATCACTGCGGGTTTCTTTTATGCTCGGGTCATAGCTGAATGACCAGTTCGGCATATACTCCATTACATTCTGTCGCACAAACGGCGTTAAACTTAATAGCGTGTTATGGGTTTCTTTTTCGTAGGCGGTTGATAAGCGCGTGGCCTGCACATCACGATAAGAAATCGGCGTGTAGTTTTTAGTGGGATCACTGTAATAGTCTTCTTCGGATAACCGTGACGAACCGGCGGTTTGTTGATTGATATTAGATGTACTCAGCAATGTTTTTAAACTTGCACCGCTTTCTAAAAAATGATCCCAGCGCAGGGTTGCACTCTGACGATCATAATCCGTTGCATCACGCCAGCCATCGGTGTGGGTAATATTAATATCCGCCCGCAAGCCATCATCATCCCAGCTGTTTCCCATGCTGGTTAATAACCGGTACCAGCCAAAGTTACCGCCTTCTAATGATAAATCAAACTCACCTTCCTGTGGCGGTGCCTGGGTAATC
>VAPL010067778.1_pt1 | contig 12437 bp, 9 predicted proteins | sample 3395061 | NCBI WGS metagenome assembly VAPL01 (sample SAMN08290444, study PRJNA428436) | hydrothermal vent metagenome | isolation source: Deep-sea hydrothermal vent chimney 2 | place: Pacific Ocean: Juan De Fuca Ridge | depth 2182 m m
CCGGGTAATAATGATAGCAGTAGCAGTTCGGCATATTTGAGCAACAGCATCAACACCAGAGCGGCGCTGTCGATGCCGCCGAAGCCGGGAATAATACGCCGCAGGGGTAATAGTGGCAGATTGGTGACCTTAACGATGAACTGGGAGAGGGGGTTGTAGAAGTCGGCACGCGCCCACTGCAGTAAAAAACGCAGCATGATGAGCAGAATGTAGAGCCCGAATAGCGTCTGGATAAGAAAAGCGCCGGCGTTGCTGAAATAACCCATTGTTGATAACCCTTAATTTAGCGTGCTTAAAATGTTTTGTCCTGGACTCGGCAGTTTCTGTTTATGTTCGCCTCATGGTAGCCGAAGGGCGGAGGACGAATCTATTTACCCAGTTCTTCCGCCAGTTCGTGGGCGCGAGTTTGTGCAGATGTTAGCGCCTCATTCACCAGTTTTTCAAATCCACCCTGTTGGAAAGTTTGAATCGCGCGTTCCGTCGTACCGCCGGGGGAGGTGACATTCTGGCGCAGGGTGGCCGGTTGCTTATCAATTTCCAGTGCCATTTTAGACGCACCGAAGGCGGTCTGTACGGTCAGCAGGTGTGCGGTTTTTTCGCTTAACCCCATCTCCTGTGCCGCGTTGATCATGGCTTCCATAAACAGAAAATAATATGCCGGGCCGCTACCGGACAGGGCGGTGACTGCATCCATCTGTGCCTCTTCTTCGACCCACAGTGCCAGTCCCACGGCGCGCATGATGGCTTCGGCACTTTCACGTTGTGATTCCCGTGTGTGTGCGTTGGCAAACAGGGCGGTGGCACCGGATTGCAGCAGTGCCGGAGTATTGGGCATGGCGCGAATAATCGCCAGTGGTTCGCCGCTGGTGGATTGCCCCAGCCAGTTGGCAATCGAGGTGGTGGGCATGCCGGCGGCAATACTAAGATAGAGTCCATCCGGACGTGGCTTGAGTTGCTGACAAACAGATTTCAATACTTGTGGCTTGACCGCAAATACGATGACGTCACAATGCTCGACGATGTCCTGATTATTGGCACTGGTTTGAATAGCAAAGTTATCCGCCAGCACCTGGAGATGCTCAATGTCGGGTGCTGAAGTGTGAATACTGCTGGCCGGAAAATCGCTGGCGATCAAGCCTCCGATAAGACTGCGGGTCATATTGCCGGCACCGATAAAACCGATATTAAGCTTGTTCATGGCGGTAGGATTATCCTCTAGATGATGATGCTGTAATTATAACGCTTATTGCGGGTATTTACGCGGCCCAAAAAGGCCGCTGCCGATACGCAGCAGAGTGCTGCCTTCCGCAACTGCGGCTTCCAGATCGTTACTCATACCCATGGACAGGGTATCCAGTTCAAATCCACGCTGGTTTAACTGTGCGTAGAGTTCAGCAAGTTTTTGAAAAGGGATGCGTTGAGGTGCCAGCTCTGTTTGCTGTTGTGGCAGCGCCATCAGGCCGCGCAGGCGCAGACGGGGCAGGGTGGAAATTTCTTTGGCCAACTCTGCGACGGCCTCGGGGGGCAGGCCGGATTTGTTCGGATCGGCTGAAATATTAACCTGAATGCAGACGTTCAACGGCGGCTGTTCGGCTGGCCGTTGCTGATTCAGACGGCGGGCAATTTTTAGTCGCTCCAGAGTATGCAGCCAGTGAAAATTTTCTGCGACTGGGCGGGTTTTATTTGATTGTAAGGGGCCGATAAAATGCCAGCAAACATCGGTGGGCATTTCGGCAATTTTTGGCAGGGCATCCTGCAGATAATTTTCCGCAAAATGACGCTGTCCGAGTTTATACAATGTTTGTAGATCGGCGAGCGGGCAGGTCTTACTGACGGCCAGTAATTGAGTTGATCCGGGTGGGCGCAGATAACGTTGTTCAGCCAGTTTGATCCGCGCCTGAATTTGTACAAGGCGATGTGCTATGGTATTCATCGTATTATATAAATTATAAAGTATTATAAAGTCCGGTGCAGCCACATCGAAACGGGATGTTTTATCAGTTCAAGAATTGGATAATTTTGACGATAATAATTCATATTATAAACCCCTTATGATTTTCAACGCTTAATTGATTGATTCAGGAATTTTACATGGATATTACCGAACTACTGGCTTTTAGCGTCAAAAATGGTGCATCGGATTTGCATCTATCAGCGGGTTTGCCGCCGATGATTCGTGTGGACGGGGATGTGCGCCGTATTAATGTTCCGGTTCTGGAACACAAAGTCGTTCATTCATTGGTGTATGACATCATGAATGATAAGCAGCGCAAGGATTTTGAAGAATTTTTTGAAACGGATTTTTCTTTTGAGATTCCAGATCTAGCCCGCTTTCGTGTTAATGCTTTTAATCACAACCGGGGTGCCGGTGCGGTCTTTCGTACCATTCCCTCAAAAATCCTGACCCTTGAAGATCTCAATGCACCGGCAGTGTTTAAAGATATTTCCGATACCCCGCGTGGTATTGTGCTGGTGACCGGGCCGACTGGCTCCGGTAAATCTACCACCCTCGCGGGCATGGTGGACTATAAAAATGATAGTGAATATGGTCACATTCTGACCATTGAAGATCCCATAGAATTTGTTCATCAGAGCAAAAAATGTCTGGTGAATCAGCGTGAAGTGCATCGTGACACTTTAGGTTTCTCTGAAGCCCTGCGTTCTGCCCTGCGTGAAGATCCGGATATTATTCTGGTGGGTGAAATGCGCGATCTGGAAACCATTCGTCTGGCATTAACAGCCGCAGAAACGGGCCATCTGGTATTCGGCACCCTGCATACGACTTCAGCCGCAAAAACCATCGATCGTATTATCGATGTATTTCCAGCGGCAGAAAAAGGCATGGTACGTTCAATGTTATCGGAATCCCTGCGTGCGGTTATTGCCCAGACTTTGTTGAAGAAAATTGGTGGTGGCCGGGTGGCGGCCCATGAAATCATGATTGGCACACCGGCGATACGAAATTTGATCCGTGAAGATAAAGTGGCGCAAATGTATTCCTCCATTCAGACCGGTCAGGCGATGGGCATGCAGACCCTGGATCAGTGCCTGCAGGATCTGGTGGCGCGTGGCATCGTCAGTAAACAGGAAGCCAAACAGCGAGCTGCTAACAAGGATTCATTTAATTAAAATAGATAGAATAGACAAGGTAGCAAACAATGTTGGGCTTCATAAACACCATTCAGCCCAACCTGCATTTTGATATTTCAGTGTGCGTTCTGAATTCACAAATAAAGCGTAGGTTGGGTTGAATAAAATGAAGCCCAACAGCTTGAACTTAAGCCGTGCTCAGCCTGGTTATTAAGATTTATAAAGGATAAGTAATATGGATTTTGATTCATTACTCAAATTGATGGTGCATAAAAATGCATCGGATTTGTTTATTACCGCCGGCGTAGCGCCGAGCCTGAAAGTTAACGGTAAAATTACCCCGGTGACACAGGCCACATTGACCCCTGCACAAGCACTGGAAATTGTGACCAGTATCATGAGTCCGGCGCAGCGGGAAGAGTTTGAACGTGACAATGAATGTAACTATGCGATCTCCGCATCGGGCATTGGTCGCTTTCGGGTTAGCGCTTTTTATCAGCGCAGTCATGCCGGGATGGTGCTGCGTAAAATTGAAACCACCATTCCCACTATCGAGCAGCTCTGTCTGCCGCCGATTCTAAAAGAGCTGGCGATGACCAAGCGTGGTCTGGTTATTTTTGTTGGATCCACCGGTTCGGGTAAGTCGACATCACTGGCAGCGGTGGTCGGTTATCGCAATAAAAATAGCACGGGTCATATTATTACCATCGAAGATCCGATTGAATATATCCATAATCATAGGGGCTGTATCGTAACCCAGCGTGAGGTAGGACTGGATACTGAAAGTTATGAGGTGGCTTTGAAGAATACTCTGCGTCAGGCTCCCGATGTTATTCTTATTGGCGAAATTAGAACTCGCGAAACCATGGATCATGCCATCGCCTTTGCCGAAACTGGACATCTTTGTTTAGCCACCTTGCACGCTAATAATGCTAACCAGGCACTGGATCGGATCATTAACTTTTTCCCCGAAGACAGGCGTAATCAGTTGTTGCTGGATCTGTCCCTGAATATGAAAGCGATTATTGCTCAGCAGTTGATTCCTGTTCCGGATGGTCAGGGACGGGTACTCTGCGGCGAAGTCTTGATCAACTCACCGCTGATGTCAGATTTAATACGTAAAGGTGAAATTTACAAAATGAAGGAGCTGATGGGCAAGTCCAGACAGATGGGTATGCAGACCTTCGATCAGGCACTCTATGATCTTTTTAAGGCGGGTAGCATTACTTATGAGGATGCGATTAATCATGCTGATTCTGCCAATGAGTTACGCCTGATGATTAAACTGGGTGAAACCCGTGGCGGCGATGTCGATGCCATGACCTCCGGATTGGAAGGGGTCACCATTCAGGAAACGGAAGAGTTTTAGCACCCTGGTCGCCATGAACACCACTGGAGGAGGCCTTTTCTACGTTTAGCTGGAATGCTGGATAAAGGACGGGCGGTCAGTGACTGGACTTGTTGCTACGCTCATTGGCAAACCATATTTAAGGTAAGGATATTTAGATAAGCTCTTAACCAAATCTTAACCATCATAAGATTAGACTTTCCGCATATATTTTTACGGTACTGCCTGGACTTTGATGTCTATATAGTTTGTACCTTCACAGTAATTTCCGGCTATCTTTTTTCTGAAAGCGGCCGAAAACCCCATTAGCGTCATTACCTGAACTTACGGCTTCGAGTATCGGATGCCGACCCGTTGCCGTTTATTATGAGCCGCAAAATTAAGTGAGTGGATGCCGGATAAAATGTTACTTACGGAGATGTTTAGTTTATGAATGCAATTAGAGTCAGCCAACCTGAGTGGTATTACCGTGTGTTCCCTTTTCTGCTCTGGCGGCAGATGGTAACAAGGCGCAGTTTGAAAAGTGATTTTATTGCCGGTTTGACCGGGGCAATTGTGGTGCTGCCCCAGGGTGTGGCCTTTGCCACTATTGCTGGCATGCCGCCTGAATATGGACTTTATGCGGGTATGGTGCCAGCCGTGATTGCCGCACTGTATGGTTCTTCTCATCATCTGGTGTCGGGGCCCACCACGGCGGCCTCCATTGTCCTGTTTTCTGCCTTGAGCGTTTATGCTGAGCCGGGTTCGGCTGAATACGTGGCTCTGGCTCTGACCATGACCTTTATGGTCGGTGTGCTTGAGTTGGCACTGGGGCTGGCGCGCATGGGCGCGATCGTGAATTTTATTTCGCACTCTGTGATTGTGGGCTTTACTGCTGGTGCCGCGATCCTGATTGCCAGCAAGCAGCTGAAAAATTTTTTCGGTGTCGAAATTCCTCGCGGTGCGCACCTGCCTGAAATCCTGCATTACTTCTGGTTGCAGATTGGCGATATCAATCTCTATATTACGGCGGTGGCTTTCATTACGCTGTTCTCGGGTATTGCGGTAAAACGCTGGATACCAAAAATTCCTTATTTGATTGCATCGATGTTACTGGGCAGTCTTTCGGCCTTGTTGCTGAACCGTATTTTTGGGGTGGATGTGACCGGAATCACCTCGGTGGGCGCACTGCCGGATACTCTGCCACCGCTGTCCAGGCCGGATTTCAGCCTCGATACGATTAAACATCTGTCCACCTCAGCCCTGGCTGTGACCATGTTTGCCCTGACCGAGGCGGTTTCCATTGGGCGTTCGCTAGCAATGCGTAGTGGTCAGCGTATCGATGGTAATCAGGAGTTTATCGGTCAGGGTCTGTCCAATCTTGCCGGTAGTTTCTTTTCGGGTTATGTGGCGACCGGTTCATTTAACCGTAGTGGCCTGAATTATCAGGCTGGGGCTAAAACCCCGTTAGCAGCGGTCTTTGCCGGCTCATTTTTGATTGTGATTGTGGTGATGGTCGGCCCGTTGGCGGCTTACCTGCCGAATGCCGCCATGGCGGGCATTTTATTTCTGGTGGCCTGGGGACTGATTGATTTTCATGAAATAAAACATGTGTTAAAGAGCAGTCGGCGGGAAACAGGTATTCTGGCTGTCACCTTTTTTGGTGCATTATTTCTGGAATTGGAGCTGGCGATTTTCTCCGGGGTGCTGCTCTCACTGGTTCTGTTTTTGATGCGCGTGGCCAAGCCCCGCATCGTGACCCGCTCACCTGATCCGCGCTTACCCAAGCATGCTTTTTCCAGTGATCCCGGTCTGCCGCAGTGTCCGCAGTTGCGTCTATTGCGGATTGATGGCTCACTGTTTTTTGGTTCGGTGAATCATGTTCAGGAAGTGTTTGCTGAAATTGAAGCGCAAAGTCCGGAACAAAAGCATCTGGCGATTGTCTGTCAGGGCATTAATTTTGCGGATATTCAGGGGGGTGATACGCTTGCAAGGGAGGCACAGGCGCGTCGGGTTCGCGGCGGCGATCTCTACCTCATTAATACCAAGCAGGGTTTATGGGATGCACTGGAAAAATATGGTTCACTGGACATCATTGGTGCGAATCGGGTATTCCAGTCAAAACGGGCTGCAATTACCGGTATCTACAATAAGCTGGATCGAGATATCTGTAAGACCTGTACCCAGCGTATTTTTTATGAATGTAATAAATCGGAACAGTAAGTATTCGGAGCTACCATGTATATTTTAATCATTGAAGATAACCCGGATCTGGTTGCTAATCTGTATGACTATCTGGAGTTACAAAGTTATGTGGTGGATGCGGCCTATGATGCGAAAAGCGGGCTGCAATTTGCGCTGGAGAATGACTACGATGCGATTGTGCTGGATCTGATGCTGCCGGGTATGGACGGTCTTCAGGTTTGCGCGCGCCTGCGTGAGGCCGGACGTGATTTGCCGGTGCTGATGTTGACCGCACGCGATACGCTGGACGATAAATTGGAAGGTTTCTCCCACGGTGCAGATGATTACATGGTTAAGCCTTTTGCGATGCAGGAGTTGGATGTACGCTTGCAGGCGATGGTACGTCGCGCCCGAGGGGAGCAGTCTCGCGAAGTTATTCGAGTGGCAGATCTGTCTTTTGATCCAGCCAGCTTGCAGCTGGATCGCTCGGGACAACGGATTAATTTGCCTCCGATTCCACTGAAAATCCTCACCTTGCTGCTGCGCCAGTCACCCCGGGTCATTCCGCGCAAAGAAATTGAACGGCGCATCTGGGGCAACACCCGTCCGGATAGCGATGCCCTGCGCGCGCATATGTCGGTGCTGCGCTCAGCGGTTGATCGGCCCTTTGCACAGGCCCTGATCCGCACTGTTCATGGTATCGGTTATCAACTGGTAAAGCCGGATGAAGTTCAGGACTAGTCTTCGTTATCGGGTTGCTTTTGCCTTTGCCTTTCTTGGCACGATAGTGAGTTTAGTGATCGCGGGTGGTCTCTATGTGCTGATGCTGGACATGGAAGAGCGACTGATTGCGGAGACGCTGACTACTGAGCTGGAAGATTTTATGCGGCGTTACGCGCTGGATCCCGAAGCACCGCCACCGACCAGTACCTCCATGCACACCTTTGTGATTAGCACACTTCCCGATGAGGATCCGGGTATTTTGAAGCAGTTGCAACCAGGTTTGCACCAGGTTCAGTTTAAGAATAAAAATTATTATGCCGAAGTGCGCGAACAGGCTGCGCAGCGATTTGTGGTGCTTTATGACGACACCCAGGTTCGTCAGCGTGAACAGCAGTTCAGCTCGTATCTGGTTGCTGGTGTGTTGATTATGATGGGATTGTCGGCACTGCTGGGTTTCTGGCTGGCCGGGCGGGTGATTTCTCCGGTGGCGGAGCTGGCTCGACGGGTTAGTGAGTTGCGTCCCAAAGCACGTTTACAGTCGCCGCTGGCAGCAGACTTTCCAGAAGATGAAGTCGGTGAGCTGGCTCGTGATTTTGATGATTATCTGCAGCGTTTGTCTGAATTTATTACACGTGAGCGAGCATTTACTTCTGATGTTAGTCATGAATTACGAACTCCGCTGGCAGTGATTCAGGGGGCTGCCGAGGTGCTGTTAGCCGACGGGCAGATTGATGCCGCACGGCGTAAGCGGGTGGAGCGAATAGCCCGGGCGGTCAAAGAGGCGAGCGAATTGAGTACCGCTCTGCTGTTGCTGGCACGGGAGCGGGAAGATCAACTGACCTCTTCCGCCTGTGAAGTGGGCGAGATACTCTCCCATGTTCTGCAAAGCCATCATTACTTACTGGAGCACAAGCCGGTAGAAGTGCGCTTTGAGATCCATGAACAGCCACAGTTGAAGGTTGAATGCGGATTGCTGCGGGTGGTGCTGGCGAACCTGGTGCGCAATGCCTATTCCTATATTGAACAGGGGCATGTGAAGGTCACGCTGGAAAGCGGCCATGTGGAAATCAAGGATACAGGTGTGGGGATTTCACATGCCAGCCTGCAACGGGTGTTTGAACCGTATTATAGTGAGCAACCGGGAGGTGAGGGGATTGGCCTGTCCCTGGTGCGCCGTATTTGCCAGCGTTATGACTGGAATATTGAAATTGACAGCCGTGAGGGGCACGGCACCTGTATCCGTTTGTGTTTTTCCTGAATGCTAGTCGGTATTTGATCCGCCTCAGTTAGTGGTCAGAAAGTTTTCCAATTTAAAATAAATCTACCTTCTTTTACGTAATCTTAAGCTTCATGAGTTCAGGATGATCTCCCTTGTTTTGGGGAGTTGCAGAGTGGGCAGGCGTAGTAAAACAGTTATCCAGATCACCGGTTTTCTGTGTATGGCCTTCAGCCTGACCATGCTGGCACCGCTGCTGGTTTCATTCTGGTATGACGATGGTGAAGCCGGGCGTTTGCTGATTGATTTTGTGGTGATGCTGAGCATTGGTTTTCTGCTCTGGGTGCCTTTTCGCAAGCGGCGCTATCAGCTGCGCCGCCGCGACGGTTTTTTTATAGTCGTAATTTTCTGGATTCTGTTGAGCCTGCTCGGGCTTGCACCGTTTTATTTTGGTCTGGATCTTTCCTTTATTGATGCGCTATTCGAGTCCGTGTCTGGCTTAACCACCACCGGTGCCACGGTGATCTCGGATCTTGACCAACGACCTCGTTCAATACTTTTTTATCGTCAGGAACTGCAATGGTTCGGTGGCATGGGTTTGATCGTATTGGCAGTGGCGGTGATGCCGATGCTCGGTATTGGCGGTATGTCGGTGTACCGAGCCGAAGCGCCGGGGCCGATGAAAGAAGAGAAAATGACCCCAAGGTTGGCTTCCACTGCACGTTCGCTCTGGGTTTTGTATCTGGGGCTAACACTGACCTGTGCACTGGCTTACTGGTATGCTGGTATGTCACCTTTTGATGCCATCAGTCACAGTCTGGCCACGGTCTCCACCGGCGGTTTTTCTACCCATGATGCCAGCCTTGCCTGGTTTAACAGTGTGGCCATCGAAATGGTGGCGGTGGTCTTTATGTTGCTCGGGGGAATTAATTTCAGCGTGCATTTTCTGGCCCTGCGGCATATCAGCCTGCGTGATTATATTCGGGATACCGAGGTACGGATATTTTTGCTGCTGATACTGGGGATGATAGTGTTGACCAGTCTGAGTTTGCGTCTGTCGGGGCACATGCCGGATTCGTTAATGGCCATGCGCGAGGCAAGCTTTGAAGTGGTTTCGGTGATCACCAGTACCGGGTTTGGACTGGATGATTTTTCAGTCTGGCCTATTTTTTTGCCGGCCTTGTTGATGTTCAGCAGTTTTGTTGGTGGCTGTGGTGGCTCCACCGCGGGTGGCATGAAAGTGATGCGGGTTATTTTGCTGGCCAAGCTGGGATTTCGGGAACTGAAGCTGCTGATACATACGCGGGGCATTTTTCCAATTAAGGTGGGGGGGCGTCGGGTGCGTGAAAATACCTTGCAGGCGGTCTGGGGTTTTTTCGCGGTTTATGTGCTGATCTTTGTGATCCTGATGCTCCTGATGATGATGTGCGGGCTGGATCAATTGTCTGCTTTTTCGGCGATTGCCACCTGTATGAATAATCTTGGTCCCGGTTTGGGCGATGTTTCACAGACCTTTGCCAATATAAGTAGTGCGGGTAAACTGGTGGCGGTAGTGGCCATGTTGATTGGCCGTCTGGAGATTTTTACCGTATTGGTATTACTGCATCCGGCTTTCTGGCGTAGCTAGATCCCGGCAGGAGATAAAAACCCGGCTCAGTGGTGAGGACTCGAACCGGGCTATTCAGATGGGTATGTCTATGCTGGCCAGAAAGATGCCGGGTTTAGTCAATCCAGTCAGCCCCCGTCCATTCTGTTTTAACCGTAGTCAAACCCAAAGCTTCCCAATTTTGCATGCCCCCGCGATACCAGATGAGCTTACTGGCAGGGTAACCAAATTCCAGTAGCTTTTTGATGCTTGCCGGTGATTGCCCGCACCAGGGGCCATTGCAGAATAGCACTAGTGTTTTGGCGTTGGAAAAATCCCAGGAACCCTGCTGGTATCTGGCACCAAATTGCTGCTCCATCGTTTTACGGAAGGTATATGGATTTGTTTTAGTGTGATCAATATTGTAGGCCGGTATGTTTACCGTCCCAGGAATGCTGCCATTTTCGGCTAAAGCAGGGAGGCGCGAATCGATGATCAGGATTGATTTGTCACCCGCGCTTGCTTTTTTCAGGTAATCCAGCATTTCCAGTTCAGCAATGGTCTTCACCCCGGATGCGAGCTTTATGGGTTGAATGCAGAAAGGGGGACATTTGCGTGAAGTTCTGGCGTATACAGGGTTAATGCGGTTGTCCTGATTTTGCCGACGCATGATGGTTATTTTTTTGCCGTTATGCATGACCTGAATTGAGGCTATATCAGCGGTAATATTGACCTCTGCGGCTAATGTTATGCTGGGCAGAGACAGTGCCAATCCTAAAATAATGGTGTTAATCTGCATTTTCATAATCCATTCTCCCTGTCAATTAAGCTGTACGGGGGTGCGATTGTTATATGCTCTTGCAAGCTCGTGTGCAAATGAGTCATTGTTCTCAACGCTCAACCCATTACACGTCGATACGTGAAAAAGGTTCCATTGCTTTATTGGCTGATTTAAGTGTTTTGGCTTTGTTGGTATAGTTCGAGCCTGTGAGCAGGGATGCCCCTATGGGAAAATATTGCAAATGAAGGCTTGATTTATCTTTGCAAAATCTTAACATACGCACGTTTAACATTAACATCTGTAATAATTTCGTCTCAATCGGACTGGGTAACACCTCCGCTGGGACTATTTTTCAATAGCTTATCGTTTTACCCCGCTAAATTTACCTGGAGTCTCCTGTGAGTAGCCAAACCACGAAACGCCTGATCTCGGCGCTAATATTTATATTGGCCGGTGCTTTTACCGCCAGCAACGTCCCAAATATTGAAATTGCCTGGGTTACCGCCCTTCTTTTTCTGACCATTTATCTGTTTGTTTTTGAGATTGTGGATGTTGATGTGGCGGCTATCAGCATCATGGTGTTGCTTGGCCTGACCTCACTTTTTGCCCCGATCATGGGGTTGGAGGCGGGGCTGGTTGATACCAAACACCTGTTTGATGGCTTTGCCAGTAACGCGGTAATGTCGATTATTGCGGTGATGATTATCGGTGCCGGGCTGGATCGCACCGGCATTATGGGTAAGGTGGCGGCCTTTATTCTCAAATCCGGCGGTACCTCGGAAAAACGCATTATTCCGATTATTTCCAGTACCGTGGCCATCATTTCCTCCTTTATGCAGAATGTTGGCGCGGCCGCATTGTTCCTGCCGGTGGTTAGTCGAATTTCAGCCCGTTCCGGTTTACCCATGTCACGCCTGTTAATGCCCATGGGCTTCTGTGCGATTCTTGGCGGCACGGTGACCATGGTCGGCTCCAGTCCCCTGATTCTGCTCAATGATCTGATTATGACTTCAAATGTCGCACTGCCGGCTGATCAGCAGATGAGAAGCTGGGGACTGTTTTCGGTGACGCCCATCGGTTTAGCGCTGGTGGCAACGGGTATTCTTTATTTTGTGATTGCCGGACGTTTTGTTTTACCCAAACGGGCTAAAGAAAATGCAGGCAGTACCAGTGCCACGCATACCATGAGTTATTTCCGTGATATCTATGGCTTCAATTACGATATGTATGAAGTGGTGGTACCGGATGACAGCACGATGGTGGGTAAACTGCTGGATGATATTGAACATAGTCATCGTATCCGGGTGATCGCCGCCCTGCGTGGCAGTGACGATCTGCGTATTGGTCCCGGAGGTCTGGCGCGGGACGTGGGTATCGAAGCGGGTACTACCCTGGGCATACTGGCTGCAGCGAAAAATGTTAAGCATCTGGTTGATGAATTTGGTCTGGAACTGCGTGATAGCCTGGAAATATTTTCTGAATCACTGGCGGCTACCAAGGCCGGTATCGCTGAGGTGGTTATTCCACCCGG
>VAPL010216843.1_pt1 | contig 12433 bp, 10 predicted proteins | sample 3395061 | NCBI WGS metagenome assembly VAPL01 (sample SAMN08290444, study PRJNA428436) | hydrothermal vent metagenome | isolation source: Deep-sea hydrothermal vent chimney 2 | place: Pacific Ocean: Juan De Fuca Ridge | depth 2182 m m
AAAGAGTACTTCGACCAGTTGGAAGACAAATCAATAAAAATTCTGGTGCCGGGATCGGGCAGTGGCTGGGAAGTCGAATATCTGTTTACATCGGGTTTTCGAAATGTATTTTACCACGATTTTTCTTCGTTGGCACATAAAACTTTTCTCCGGCGTGTCCCGGATTTTCCGCGAAACCAAATGTTGCTGGATGATTTCTTTTCTCTCAGAGGTAGTTATGATCTGGTTGTTGAGCAGACCTTTTTCAGTGCCCTTCCGAGGAACCGGCGAGAAGACTATGCCCGGCAGACATATGGGCTGCTGAATCCGGATGGAAAATTCGTTGGATTACTTTTCAACCATGAATTTCCACATGACGCCCCCCCTTTTGGAGGCTCTCTGGAAGAGTATAAAATACTGTTCTCTAACCTATTCAGTATTGCGATTTTTGATGTAGCATATAACTCTATCAAGCCTAGAAAGGGCAGGGAGTTTTTCTTTATTCTCGAAAAGGCAGCAGATAAATAGGATTAATTCCTATCTTAGCCACGGACATTTCAAAAAATCAAGCACTATGAACAAACAAATTATCCGGTCAATTGGTATTATTGCCAAGAAAGAAAAGCTTATTCCCGTTGAACGACTTTCGGACTGTAAAATAATGATCCTGGAATCCGCTGATCCGTTTCCCGGGTATCATGGCACAACCGTCCCAGACAAGAGTGATCCGGATTCTGTTTTCCTAATTACCAAACAGGCCTATAATGATGATAAAATCATCCGCGTCATCATGGATACAAGAAAAGAATTTCCTTTTGCCTTTGACGGAGCGCCCGGAACCATCACCATGAACAACAGGGTGGTTCATACCATCCGGTTGAAAAAGTTAGGCTATATACATATCCCCGAGCTTGTTGAACCTCTTAGAATCCGGGAAATTGAATTTATGAAAAAGAAAAAGCTGCCGGAATTCAACTCACTCATTAAGATTAGAAAGTTCTTCCAAATGGAAGAAGTCGCGGAAGGTGTTTTTCTGGACATGGAACAGAATACCTTTTCCTATCTTCATATTCCCTGCACACTTCGCTGGAATACCTTTGAGAAAATGACTGTGGACATTAAATATAACGTTAAAGACAATAAGTTTGATGCTGCCATTGGCCATGTTTATCACACAGATGGCATGTTTGATTTTGTGCGTATTTACGACAAGAATTTCAACCTTGATAAATTGGCTTATATCCGCAAAAAATATCTCGAACATATCGCCAATTTTTAACTGTTTATTAGCGTATGGACCAGTACTTAAAGCAATTTACGGACATTATAAGTGAACTCATTGGGAAAGTAGGCATTCCCGTGCAATGGGCTAACATTATGGGGGCGGTAATCTCACTTTTGCTGCTTTTCATCTTGTCCTATCTCAGTTTCAGGTTAACCTGGGTTATTGCGAAAAGGATATTGATTCCTGTTTTTCAGCGCTCAAAAAATAAGTTTGATGATTTACTGATAAAACATCGTCTTTTTCGGCGTATATCATATCTGGTCCCAACCATCATCCTCTATTACTTTATTCAGGACAGCATATTTGCTACTCCTGTATTGGTAAGTATCATACGGCGTATCCTGGAGGTAATCTTTGTCCTGATTATTGTACTCATCGTGGATAGTGTTCTCTCTTCGCTGAACGATTATTACGATCGGTTTGAGTTCTCCAAAGACCATCCTATCAAAAGCCTGGTGCAGATTATCAAGATTATTCTCTACCTGTTTGGCTCACTGTTTGCCATTGCCACGTTGCTCCATCGCGATCTTAATTCGCTTTTCATTGGTTTAGGAACGTTATCGGCTGTTTTGATGCTTGTATTCCGTGACCCTATACTTGGATTTGTGGGCGGTTTACAACTGATATTCAACAAGATGATTCGTATTGGCGATTGGATTAGCATGCCACAATACCACGCCGACGGCACCGTGCTCGAAATCACGCTTACGACAGTAAAGGTACAGAACTGGGATAAAACTATTGTCACCATTCCCACTTACAGCCTCATCAGCAACTCTTTTCAAAACTGGCGTGGCATGGAAGAATCGGGAGGCAGACGTATCAAACGGGCGATATATATTGATATGGACAGCGTGCATTTCGTGAACGAAGAAGAGTTGGTAAGATTTCGTAAAATCAAAATGCTGAGACCCTATCTCGAAAAAAAAGAAAAAGAAATTGAAGCCTACAATAAAAAGTTCAATATGGATCCGGAAGTCCTGGTCAATGGTCGCCGGCAAACCAATCTTGGCATTTTCAGGGCTTATCTGAAAGCTTATCTTTCAAACCGTGAGGATATTCGTAACGATATGACCTTTCTGGTACGGCATTTGCCACCTTCCGAAAAAGGAATCCCTATTGAAATTTATGTTTTTACCAAAACGACAGAATGGGCTGCTTACGAAGATATCCAGGCGGACATTTTCGACTTGGTGCTGGCGGTATTGCCCGAGTTCGGACTTCGCGTTTACCAGTTTCCCAAAAGTGGAGACTTCAACCGGTTGGCAGGTAAAAGTCAAAACAGTTAAAAGGCCATGATAGGAACTTTAGTTAATGTGGCAACGGTAATAGCCGGCAGTCTGATCGGCATTTTATTTAAAAGCCGGCTTCCCGAACGTTTTATCAAGATATTCTTCCAGGTCATCGGATTGTTCACCCTTTATCTTGGATTTTCCATGGCTATGAAGTCAACCCACGTGCTGCAAATGATTTTCAGCCTGATCATTGGCGCAGTTATCGGCGAAAGCCTGCATTTGGATCGCGGGCTGGAAAAGCTGGCCGATAAAATGAAAAAGCATTTCAAAAGTAAAAACGAACGCTTTTCCGATGGGCTGCTCACAGCGTTTTTGCTTTACTGTATGGGCTCACTCACCATCCTTGGCGCCATCCAGGAAGGCATGACCGGCGATGCACATCTACTTTTCATTAAGTCGCTTATGGATGGTGTCTCCTCCATTGCGCTGGCTTCGGGGCTGGGTATCGGCGTGCTGTTTTCAGCAGTTCCGTTACTCATTTTTCAGGGAGGCATAACACTGCTGGCCATGTGGTTCGGTAATTTTTTCCCAGCCATTATGATTACGGAGCTTTCGGCCGTCGGAGGCATCTTACTACTTGGGCTGGGTATAGACATTCTCGGGATTAAAAAGATCAATGTCATCAATATGCTTCCGGCACTGGTGGTTATCGTGGTACTTATCTGGCTGTTTCCGGGGACAGGAATATAATGGTTAGAGCGTGAATGCTCTAACCGGTGAGGGAGGTCAGTACAAATCAGATTGTTCAGTCACTTTTTGAGATGCGCACCAGGCTGATTTCGATGGGATTATTTTCGGGATAGATGCTGATCCAGTTGTTATCGTCTGAGAACCATTTGTATTGACTGCCCACCCTGATGATAAAGTCCTGATCCGTTTTGCCTGGCGGAACCTGGACGACAAAACCACCATTCTTGGTATTGTCTTTGCCATAAGTAAATATTATCCGGAATGATTTCCCATCCAAATTGTGTGCTTTAACATATACATAGTTGCTTTTGCGGACATCAATAGGTAATACTTTGAAAGGCAGCTTTTTGGTTTCACCAGCTGTAATTAATGTCTTTTCTTTAATTAAATCAACAATAGCGTTTAGGCGGATATAATCAGTAATTTTTTTTATCATTTCAGCCGGATAGGTTTCATCAGGCTTGGCTTTTTCCGCTTTTTTGTATGCTTTTATGGCTCTGTCGAATATTTTGGCTGCGTACAATTTGTCGGCCTCCACAATAGCTAGTTTGTACTTTTGTGTCTGTTCTGCCACTATCTGTACAATAAAGGTCTTGCAGGCTGCAATTTGTTCGCCTGGATAAGGTTCTCCCGATTTTATGCTGGCTGCCTCTTCGTACAGTGCCACTGCTTTTTGATAATTCCGGCTGTTGTATAAGTTGTCGGCCTTGGAAAGGGCAGCAGCATAGCGCTGGTCACGCTCTTTGGCTAACCGCACCAAAGTTGTGTTGATGTCAGCAATTTGTTTTTTCGGATAGCGTTCGTCCGGTTTCAGGGTGAGGCTATTTTGGTATTGTGCTTTGGCCAGTTCATATTTTTGTTCTTTCAGTAGTTGGCTGGCACGCGTATTACTCTCTACATAAGCCTGTTGTAATGCTTTGGCACGGGCAATGACCGCCAGCGTTGTTTCGATACTTTGTATCATTTTGCCCGAATAGGTATCTTTGGGTTTCAGACTTTTGGCATTTTTGTAGCTGACAAGGGCATTTTCATATTGCTTTTGTCCGAAGAGTTGTTTGCCTTGCCGAATAGCGACCTGGTAATCTTTTTCTTTTTGAATCTGGAGTATTTTTTGTTGTATTAGACTATCAACTAGCTGAATACGCTGTGCCGGAAAAGGCTCCTCCGGCTTAATGGCGAGGGCATTAGTAAAAGCTTTTTTGGCTTCTTCCAGTTGCTTTTGCTGCAACAATCGTTGCCCCAAAGTAATTTGTTTGGCAAAATGGGCATCACGTTCTTTCTGTTTTTGCATTTGCGCCAGTATCCGGTTGATCATAGTAATCTGGGCAGCACAGAAGGCATCCGCACCTTTTAGTTCTTGTGCCTGGCGAAATTTCTTAATGGCAAGTTCGAAATGACCCGCTGCTTTCAGCTGTTTGGCTTCGGCTGTCAGTGTTTGATATTGGGCATCCAGCTCATTTTGTTTGGCAATAACTAATAGTCGTTTGTCAATTTCCGACAATTTTTGTTTCGGATACGGATCTTTGGGTCGCGTTTTCAGTGCCTGCTCATATTTCTCATGCGCTGCCGGGTAAGCACCTTTGTCGAACAAGCTGTCGGCACTCCGGATAACGCTGTGGTAGTTGGCCTGAAGTTGTTGTTGCTGCCGGATAAACCAGGTATTAATAGCAGTTAGTTGCTGCTGCGGATAGCTTTCGTTTGGTTTCAGGTTAAGTGCCAGGTTATACTGTGCCCGTGCATTTCCCATTTCGTGCATTTCAAAAAGGCTGTCTGCCTGAGCAACAGCAATGCGATAATTCTGTTCCAGGTTCTTACGCTGCTCGGTCAGCTGCTGATCTACTTTACTTATCATTTCGGAGGGATAGCTGTTTTCCGGCCATAGTTTTTGAGCATCCTGATATTTCTCACGTGCAGCCATATAATTTTTCGCAATATAAAGCCGGTCAGCTTCGCTGGCAATTTTGTTGTAGGCAATCTGTGTTCTGGCTCTGGGTTTCAACTGGTATATTCGTTTGATAACAACCATGTTTCCTGGCAAGAGCGAGTCCGCCAGCTCGTAATGGCGCAGAGCTTCTGCATAACTTTTGATTAAAAGGTAGCGTCCTGCTGTTACTATCTCTTTTTGCGCCTGCTTTTTTCGGTTTATAAATTTGTGTTGCATTTGCCGTGTCAGGGTCAACTTACCAGAAGCCACAGGCTTATTAGGAAATAGGTTCTGCGCCTTTTCAAAAGCCGTAATTGCCCTATTGAAAAGATTTTGGCTCAGCAGGGAGTCACCCGACTGCATGAAATGGTTATAAGCGATAAGTCGCCCTCTTTCAACGGTCTGCTGACGATGAATTGCCTTTATCCTACCCAAAGCATAGCTGTCGCCGGAAATAATAGTGAGGGCTTTTTTGTAACTTCTTAAAGCCAGCTCCAGCATATCTTTATCGTAATAACTGTCGGCCTTATCAATAACGTTGTAGTAAGCTTCCTCGTGGCTTTCGCCAGCTTTCAACACTTTAACAATTTCGTTAATTTTCTGTGTGGCATAGGGGTCATGCTCATGATAACGCAAAGCCATCTGGTAATAGGCTTTTGCATCGATATACTTTTTTTGCTTTAGCAGTTGATTACCTCTTATAATGGCTTCCTTGTATGTTTTTACCTGCTGAGCCCTTACGTTAGAGGTCATGAACAACCCGAGCATCAACATAAAAAGAAGCGAAAAAACAAACTTTCCGGTACGGCTCATGGTGTAGTTCATGTGTTGTGGTATTCCTGTAACGTGGTTTTGTGTCAGATATTTTCCCCGGAGATTATTCCGTCTTTAATAAAAAACTGACGGTCAGCCATGGCAGCCAGTGCTTTGTTATGTGTAACGATGACGAAGGTCTGTCCGAAATCGCTTCTCAAATCAAAGAAAAGCCGGTGCAAATCGTCCGATGCGGCCGAATCAAGGTTTCCCGAAGGCTCATCGGCAAACACTACCGAAGGGTTGTTCATCAGAGCGCGGGCAACGGCTACACGCTGTTGCTCACCACCTGAAAGCTCAGTAGGTTTATGTCCGGCACGCTCGTTTAGATGAATAAAGTCCAGCAACTCATAAGCCCTTCTTTCGGCTTCTTTCCGGCTTTTCCCGGCAATGAAAGCGGGGATACAGATGTTTTCCAAAGCAGTAAATTCGGGTAGCAGATGATGAAACTGAAAAACAAACCCGATTTTCTTATTTCTGAATGCTGAAAGTTCTTTGTCTTTCAATCGGCTGACTTCCACGCCATCAATAATAATCCGGCCTCTGTCAGGTTTTTCGATGGTACCGAGAATTTGCAGCAACGTGGACTTGCCCGCACCTGAAGCACCGGCAATGGAGACAATCTCCTGCTCGTTCACCTGTAAGTCAATGCCTTTTAGCACTTCAACTTTTCCAAACGACTTGTGAATACTTTCTGCCACTACCATAATCAGCAAAGATATAAAATCAGATTAATCTTTGGCAATGGGAAGTGTTTGGCTAAAGAATATTGATTGTGTATAAGGAAAATTAGATTTCGGTATTCATATCCCAATTTTCCAGAATTTCCTTCACCCGTCTGATGTACATGCCACCCAGTGCACCATCCACAATACGATGATCGTAAGCCAGCGAAAGAATCATAATATGCCTAATGGCAATAACATCGCCCTGAGAAGTTTCCAGTACAACCGGTTTCTTGCGGATAGCACCAACGCCGAGAATAGCCACCTGCGGCTGGTTGATGACCGGTGTGCCAGTAAGACTGTCAAATGAGCCGAAGTTGGTCATGGTAAAAGTTCCTCCCTGAATTTCATCAGGACTGAGTCCATTGCTACGTGCTTTACCGGCAAGGCTGTTAACTGCTTTCACAATGCCCAGCAGACTTTTTTCGTCTACATTTTTGATGACAGGGACAATCAGGTTGCCGTTGGGCAGGGCAGTGGCCATACCAATATTAATGTTTTTGCGGTAAATAATGTTGTACCCGTCAACCGATGCATTAATTTGCGGAAACTCACGAAGTGCTTTGGCCGCTGCGTCTATAAAAATCGGGGTAAAAGTTATTTTCTCTCCATTACGTTGCAGAAAGCTGTTTTTCACCTTGTTACGCCAGTTTACAATATTGGTAACATCGGCATCAATAAACGAAGTAACATGAGCAGAAATCCGCTTCGACATCACCATGTGGTCAGCAATAAGCCGCCGCATGCGATCCATCTCCACTACCTGATCACCTGCTTCGGTATTCACCGGAGGAAGTTCCATTTTGGGCATAGATTTCTGTTGTGAGGAAGGAGACAATGCGGATGAGGCTACCGATGCAACCACTGAACTTCTTCTTTTTTCAAGATATGCCAACACATCGCGTTTGGTAACACGGCCATCTTTTCCACTTCCCGGAATATTCTCCAGTTCAGCAAAAGAGATCTTTTCGTTTTTTACAATACTCTTTACCAATGGTGAGTAGAAACGTGTACTTTGTGTAATATCCTGTTTTACAGGTTCTTTCTTTAGCAAAGATTCGGTTGCTCTTTCTTCCGGCACCACGATACCAGAGATATCCTCCGGGGTTGTCACCACTTCTTCCACCCCTTCTCCATCATCTTCGGTTTCGATTAGCGCAATAACCGTCCCTACCGGAACCACATCACCTTCTTTAAAAAGGGTACTGGCCAAGGTTCCCTCCACCGGGCTGGGAATTTCGGAATCCACTTTGTCGGTAGCAATTTCTACAATAGTGTCATCCTCTTCTAATCTGTCACCTTCTGTTTTGAGCCATTTTGTGATGGTGGCCTCTATTATGCTTTCGCCCATCTTGGGCATTACGATTTCAAATTTAGCCATTTATAATTTGATAGTTAGATGATTATGAAGGAACTATAGCTATAAGTTCCGGTTCTTAATAATGTGGCAAAAGTAACGAAAAAACCGACAATATGGAAAGAATCTAAATAAAATTTCATCAGGATAAACCTGTGATTTTCAGACGGAATAAAGAGCAGCCATTCAATAAAACGTAAAATGTTGTTAACAAAATGTTAGTTTTTTCAACATTCAGAACAAAAGAATCATGATTTATTGGATAATTCTTATTTTTGTCTTGTTAGAAATAAAAAAAAGAGAGCATGCCCATGGAAGGACAAGAAAAACCGAAACACAGGGAAGACATTTTTTCCAAGGCCGTGAGAGCGGGAAAGAGAACCTATTTTTTTGATGTGAAGGCCACACGCAACGACCAGTATTACCTTACCATTACGGAAAGTAAACGCCGGTTTCAAAATGAGGAAGGGAAATTCTTCTATGAAAAGCATAAAATCTTTCTCTACAAAGAGGATTTTGAGAAGTTTGTAAAAGGCCTGGATGCTGCTATCCGTTTTATCGAAACCGGGGAGATTCCGGTAGAAGAAACGATTCCGGTAGAAAATAATATTCCGGAAGAACCCAAAACTGAAATTGATTTGAGTTTTGACGATTTGGGCAAAGACGAAGCACAAGCTTCTGAATGATAAACGTATGGTTGCCATCCGGATGTTTTTTCCCGCATCTGTTTTGCCGGGCTGTTAATAACTTTGGTTTACCGGAATCGCTGAGGGGAAAAGGAAATCGTATTTTTGTACAATAAGTCATATTTACTATGGGGAAAACCATTGCCATTACCAATCAAAAAGGCGGGGTAGGAAAAACAACCACAGCCATCAGCCTCGCCGCCAGCCTCGCTGTGCTGGAGTATAAAACACTGCTTGTGGATGCTGATCCTCAGGCTAACGCTACTTCAGGTATTGGGCTGGATCCCAAAAATATAAAAACCAGCATTTACGAATGCATGATTGATGATGTTAATCCTGAAAACGTTATCCTCAATACTTCAACTCCAAACCTGGATTTGCTTCCTTCGCACATTGATCTTGTTGGCGCAGAAATAGAGATGATTAACTTACCCAACAGGGAGAAAAAAATGAGGCGGGTCATCGATAAAATACGCGATAATTACGACATCATCCTCATCGACTGCTCCCCTTCGCTTGGGCTGATAACCATCAATACGCTGACGGCTGCCGACTCGGTGATTATTCCGGTACAATGTGAATATTTCGCACTAGAGGGGCTTGGTAAGCTATTGAATACCATTAAAATAGTACAAAGTAATCTGAATCCCAATTTGGATATTGAAGGTATTCTGCTTACCATGTTCGACATTCGATTGCGACTTTCGAAACAGGTGGTCGAAGAGGTAAAAACCCATTTCCAGCATTTGGTTTTCGATACCATTATCAACCGCAATACCCGCCTTGGGGAAGCGCCAAGTTTCGGCAAGGCTATTATCATGCATGATGCCCAAAGTACCGGCGCCATCAACTACCTAAACCTTGCCAGAGAGCTTTTACAAAAAAATGATATGACCGGTATTAAAAATTCTGACAGACAAATAGAAACTTCGGATGACACCTAAGAAAACGACAAAAAAAGTGTTGGGGCGGGGACTGGATGCCATTCTCAGCAGTCCGGACACGGACATTACCTCCAAAGATATTTCGGGAAATTATGTGGCCGGTGCCATTGCCGAACTGGATGTGAATGATATTGATGCTAACCCTTTCCAACCGCGAACCACATTTGATGAAATACTGCTACGCGAGCTGGCCGAATCCATTAAAATCCAAGGGGTTATTCAGCCTGTTACCGTCCGCAAAATGGGACGTGGACATTTTCAGCTTATTGCTGGCGAACGGCGTTTAAAAGCTTCTATAATAGCCGGACTGGAGACAATTCCTGCTTTTATACGCGTGGCTAACGATGAGCAAATGCTCGAAATGGCACTGATTGAAAATATTCATCGCCAAAATCTAAATGCTATTGAGGTGGCCATCAGCTACAAACGGTTGATTGATGAGTGTGACCTGACCCAGGAAAAACTTAGTAAGAAGGTGGGTAAGAACCGGACGACCATCACCAATTTTCTGCGTCTGCTGAAACTGCCACCCGAAATTCAAATTGCTTTGCGTGATAGTACCATTTCTATGGGTCATGCCCGTGCACTGCTTTCCATCGAGCAAGAGGGAACACAACTCCGGTTGCTCAAACTAATTCTGGATGAAGGCCTGAATGTTCGTCAGGTTGAACAGATGGTTAGCGAAATGAACAACCCAAAAGGCCGGAAGAAAGAGCGGAAGAGTCCCAATCTTCCTGAAAAATTCCAAAGGATTTCAGATGAACTTAGCAGCCTGCTGGATACCAAAGTAAGTCTGAAAAGAAACAATAATGGCACCGGTAGTATCGTTATTTCATTTAAAGATGACGAAGGGCTTGCACATGTGGTTTCCATTCTTGAGAAAAAGTAATTCTGTGAATGTCATTAAGTTGCAAAACATCCTGACAGTCTGCCTTCTAGCAGTTTTTTCACTGGCATTTGTTACGCCGACCTCAGCACATCCTTTTATTAGTAATGATAAAGAACATAAAACCAGAAGTGACAAGCCGAAACATCCGCCGCGCGACCCAAAAAAAGCAATGCTCATGGCTATTGTCCCCGGTCTGGGACAAATATACAATCACAAATACTGGAAACTGCCTATCGTTTACACCGGCTTTGCCGTAATAGGCTATTTTGCCGTAACCAACCGAAACTATTACAAAACTTTCAAAGATGCCTACGACTGTAAAGCCACAAACCCCAAATGCAATAACGTACTGGCCAAAAAATATAGTGAGACTACTCTGAAGTTGATTCGCGACTATTACCGGCGAAACATGCAGCTTTCATACATTCTTGGCGGAGCATGGTATCTCCTGCAAATGATTGATGCCAACGTAGATGCGCACTTGTCGCACTGGAATATTTCTAACAATTTGTCGCTGGAGGTGGCTCCTGTTATCCAACCTTTCGATATGCCTCATGCTCCGGCTTACAAGGGGATTAGCCTCCGTTTTAAATTTTAACTAAAACCTGAAACTATGAAAAAATTTGTCTTGCTATCTTTTATCCTGGCATTGACTTTTTCGGCCTTTTCGCAACAGAAAAAACCACTTGACCATACCGTTTACGACCATTGGAAAGATTTAAGAAATGCAGCTGTCTCCGACAACGGAAATTGGATTTCTTACGAGATAAATCCACAACAGGGTGATGGCTGGCTCTATTTGTTCGATGTTCGGAAAAACCAGCTCGATTCGCTTCCGCGAGGACATAAGGCACGATTTATGCCAGACGGTAAAGTTCTGGTTTACACTGTCAAACCTCCGTTTGAAAAGGTTTTACACCTAAAACGCAAAAAAGGAAAAAAAGATAAATTACCTTCTGATTCTTTGGCACTTTATTCTACGGAATTCGGTTTATGGAAAAAATTTGGTCAGATTCAAAAGGTAGAAGTCCCCAAGACTGCATCAGATTGGATTGCCGTACTCATGAAAAAGGAAAAAAATCCGGAGAAAAAGGACAAAGACAAGCCAATAGACACCTCAAAGAAAAAGAGTAAAAAACTGAAAAAAGCACAGGGAGCCCTGCTGATGCTTTACAATGTGAAAACCGGCGACTCGGTTAGCTTTAAAAATGTTACTCATTTTGCACTGTCGGAAAACGGCAAAACCTGTATTTTTGCCAGCGTACCCCGCGACACGGTGTCCAAAATAACGGTAATAACTTTTTCTACTAATTCACAAAAGGTGGACACTCTTTATGTAGCTGATGCTTACGTGAAAAATGTGGCGATAGATGAAGCAGGAAACCAAGTTGCGTTCACCTTCTCGCAAGACACGGTGAAAAAGAAAGCTTACGGGTTGTATTATGTCGGATTGAAAAAAGATAAAAGGATATTAGTTTCCGGCAACCATTATAGCCAACTACGCAAAGGCTGGTCGGTAAGTACACACGGAAAGATATATTTTAACAAAACCGGCAAGGAGCTCTATTTTGGAACGGCACCTAAACCGTTGCTACCACTGGAAGACACACTGGCAGCCAGCGAAAAGGTAAGCCTTGATATATGGACTTATCACGATACGCTTTTGCAGCCGCAGCAAAAAGTTCAACTGAAAAGAGAAAAGAACAGGAGCTTTGTCGCCGTTTTCTATCCTCAGAATGAGAAATTGATTCAGCTGGCCAGCCCCAAGCTCAAAGAAGTACGAATTAACCCGAAGGCTAAAGGCATTTACAGCCTGGGATTTGACAATCGCCCTTATCTGAAAATG
>VAPL010027671.1_pt1 | contig 12431 bp, 8 predicted proteins | sample 3395061 | NCBI WGS metagenome assembly VAPL01 (sample SAMN08290444, study PRJNA428436) | hydrothermal vent metagenome | isolation source: Deep-sea hydrothermal vent chimney 2 | place: Pacific Ocean: Juan De Fuca Ridge | depth 2182 m m
AAAAAGGAAGCACGCAAAAAGGGCGTGCATCCGGTCGATTTCAAGTTGGATGAGGCGGTGAAGATTGCGGGTAAGACGTTCAAGCGAGTGACCTGCTTCACTTGTCACAGCGTGCACAGTGGCAAACCGGATACACCGCTGCTGCGTGAGGATCACCGTGACGGCAAGCTGTGCGGTGCCTGTCACGAAGCGCAGGCATCGGTACTGAACAGTGACCATGACCTGCGTTTGACGGCCGTGAAGAGTCGCAACCTTGCCGGCCAGTCGCCACGACAGAGCGGGGTCTGCGGTGCCTGTCATCAGCTGCATGGCGGCAAGCCGGGCGAGCTGGTGCTGCACGCCTGGGAGCGGCATGCCTACCGGGGTGAGGAGGCGGCCCTCGAACGCGATACCCTGTGTCTGGATTGTCATCGCCGGGAGGGGCTGGCCGAGACGACGCGGGTTGACCACTTCAGCCACCCGGCGCGGGATCTGATCCTGCGCTCTGATCCCGAACGGATGCCGCTGATTGGCACGAACGGTGAACTGGGAGAATTTGGCACCGTGGGTTGCGTTACCTGTCACGACCCGCACCGCTGGGCAGCCCGGCAAAAGGGGAGTGCTCAGTCCGCACTGGAGATGCCAGCGCACAGGCCGGGCAACCTAACCGGGAATGTCCTCAACAGCTTTCTGCGCCGGCGGGGCGCAAAGGACAGTTTTTGTGTTGACTGCCACGGCATAGAGGCGCCGTTGAAGTATAAGTACTATCACGACCCGGAGGTGCGTGATGGTGATGTAGACTATCTCAAGTGAATCACCGGCTGGCCGATATGTTCATTTCACAGAAACGCCGCACCTCGGTGTCTGTTTTCTGGCAATATAGAAGGAACTTCTGATTAATTTGTCTTCCGTCATTCCGGCGCAGGCCGGAATTCAGGAATTCAAAGCACTGGATCCCGGCCTGCGCCGGAATGACGAATTGATCAGGCTTCCAGAACCTACAACTTTCCACCGGCTGTCTTTTCGTGAGGCGGTCGTTTTTCCGGGAGCTGGCTTAATGCACGGACAATCATTTTCTCTTCCCACTGTACTTCAGCAACAACTCGATGCGGCCGCCGATACATGGCAGGCCGGTGACAAGGTCGCGCGGCTGTGGGGCCGCGATGCCGCTCTCTGGACCGGCCGGGACGAAGACCAGTGGCTGGACTGGCTGACCATTACCCGTGAGCTGCGTGATCACACCGATGAGCTGTCGCAGGCGCTGGCCTTTGTCCGCGAGGGCGACTTCAGCCACGCGGTGCTGCTCGGCATGGGCGGCTCCAGCCTGGGTCCGGAGGTGTTGCAACTGACCTTCGGCGCCCAGCCCGGCCATCCCCAGTGGCTGATCCTGGATTCCACCGACCCGGCGCACATCCGCGCCGTGGAGGCGCAGATCGACTACGCCCGCACCGTATTTCTGGTGTCGAGCAAGTCCGGCTCCACCCTGGAACCGAATATCTTCAAGGACTATTTCTTTACCCGCGCCACGGAAGAACTGGGGCAGGCCGAGGCCTCGGCCCGTTTCATGACCGTGACCGATCCCGGCTCTAACATGGAGTCGGTGGCGCGCGCCGACAACTTCCGTGCCATCTTCTACGGCAGGCCGCAGATCGGTGGGCGTTACTCCGTGTTGTCCAACTTCGGCCTGGTGCCGGCGGCGGTGATGGGCGTCGACGTGGCCCGTTTTCTCGACCGCACGGAGGAAATGGTCGCCGCCTGCGAGCAGCGTGACGTGGCGCAAAACCCGGGCGTGATGCTTGGTTTGGTGATGGGCCTCGCCGCGCAGCAAGGGCGCGATAAACTGACCGTGCTGACCTCGCCGGGCATCCGTGCCATGGGCGCGTGGATGGAGCAACTGGTAGCCGAGTCCACCGGCAAGCAAGGCAGGGGCATCATCCCCGTCGATGGCGAGGCCCTGGCCGCAGCGGAGCATTACGGCGATGACCGCCTGTTCGTCTATCTGCACATGGCCGGCGATGACGACAGCGCCGACCGTGCCCGTCTCGACGCGCTGGTGGCAGCGGGTCATCCGCTAGTGCGTATCGAGCTGTCCGATGCTGATGACCTGGGCAAGGAATTCTTCCGCTGGGAGATCGCCACCGCGGTGGCCGGCGCGGTGCTGGGCATCCATCCCTTTGATCAGCCGGACGTGGAAGCCAGCAAGATCGAGACCCGCAAGCTAACCGAGGCCTTCGAGGCCAGCGGCAGGTTGCCGGAAGCGTCGGCGATGGCTGGTGACGAGCACTTTACCCTGTTTACCGACGACGCCAACGCGAGCGCCCTGCGCGAACTGGTGGGCGCGGACGCCAGTGTCGAGGATTATCTCAAGGCCCATCTGGGCCGGCTCGGCACCGGCGACTATCTCGCCCTGCTGGCCTACATCAACCGGCTGGAGCCGCAACACGATGCGGCCCTGCAGCAGATCCGCAATCACGTCAGCCAGAGTGAGCGGGTTGCCACCTGCGTCGGTTACGGGCCGCGCTTTCTGCATTCCACCGGCCAGGCCTACAAGGGTGGGCCGAACTCGGGCGTATTTTTGCAGATTACTTGCGACGAGGCTCAAGACCTGCCCGTGCCCGGCCGCAAGTATAGCTTTGGCGTCGTCAAGGCCGCGCAGGCACAGGGCGATTTTCAGGTGTTGTCGGCCCGCAAACGCCGCGCCCTGCGTGTGCACATCGGTACGGACACAGTTTCCGCCATGAAGAGACTGACGGAAATTCTGGGCTGACAACTGCGATAAATTATGGAGAATGGAAAATGCAATTAGGAATGATTGGTCTGGGGCGCATGGGCGCCAACATGGTGCGCCGCCTGATGAAGGACGGACACGAATGCGTGGTCTACAACCGCAGCCCCGAGCCGGTGAAGGCAATGGAAGGTGAGGGTGCCATCGGCGCCAGCGATCTCGATGACTTCATCGCCAAGCTGCAAACCCCGCGCGTGGTCTGGCTGATGGTGCCGGCGGCGGTGGTGGATCAGAACATCGACGCGCTGGTGGACAAGCTGGATGAAGGTGACATCATTATCGATGGCGGCAATTCCTATTACAAGGATGACATTGCGCGCGCCAAACGCCTGCAGCCGAAGGGCATTCATTATATGGACGTCGGCACCAGTGGCGGCGTCTGGGGTCTGGAGCGTGGCTACTGCCTGATGATCGGCGGCGAAGACGCCTCGGTGGCGCATCTGGACTCCATATTCAAGTCATTGGCACCCGGCATGGGCGATGTGGCGCGCTCAAAGGGTCTGGCGGGTGAACCCTCGCAGGCCGAGCAGGGCTATCTGCACTGCGGTCCGGTGGGCGCCGGGCACTTCGTCAAAATGGTGCACAATGGCATTGAATACGGACTCATGGCTGCCTATGCCGAGGGCCTGAACATCCTCAAGCACGCCAATGTCGGCAAGGTCTCACAGGAAGTCGATGCCGAGACCTCGCCGCTGCGTAATCCGGAAGACTTCCAGTACGATCTGAATCTGGCCGACATCACCGAGGTCTGGCGTCGTGGCAGCGTGGTGGCCTCCTGGCTGCTGGATCTGACCGCTGATGCCCTGCACACCAGCCCGCAGTTGAGTGAGTTTTCCGGCAACGTGTCTGACTCCGGCGAAGGCCGCTGGACCAGCATCGCCGCCATCGAATCCGGTGCCCCGGCACGGGTGCTGACCACGGCGTTGTACGACCGCTTCACCTCGCGGGGCGAAAGCGACTTCGCCGACCAGGTGCTTTCCGCCATGCGCTTCGGCTTCGGCGGTCATCACGAAAAGAAGTAGCGTGCGGCAAGACTGGCACACCTTCGACGATGTCGAGGCCGTGGCTCAAGCCACGGCCGAGCGTATTCTGAAGGCGGCAACGCAGGCCATCGACGACCGTGGCTGTTTCAAACTGGTGCTGGCCGGTGGCACCACGCCGGCAGCGGCCTATCGCCTGCTGCGCACGGCCGATGCCGACTGGGACAAGTGGTTCATCTACTTTGGTGACGAACGCGGCCTGCCGGCGGATCACCCGGAGCGCAACAGCGTCATGGCGCGCGAAAACTGGCTGGCGCATGTGGCCATCCCTACGGAAAATATTTTCCCTATACCCACGGAAAAAGGCATCGAGATGGCAGTGGAGAAATACACCGCCGTCGTCGCAGCCGTGTTGCCCTTTGATCTCGTCCTGCTCGGCATGGGCGAGGACGGCCACACGGCCAGCCTGTTTCCCGGGCATCCGTTGGATGCGTCGGCAACGGTCGTCGCCGTGCGTGATGCACCCAAGCCACCGCCGCAGCGTGTTAGCCTGGGGCTCGCGGCCTTGAATGCCGCGCGCGAGGTGCTGATTATTGTCACCGGCCGGGGCAAGCAGACGGCAGTGCGGCGCTGGAAGCAGGGCGAGGATTTGCCCATCGCCCATGTCCACGGACAAGAGGGAGTCGATGTCTATATCGATTCGGCGGCCCTGGGCGATGTTTGACTCTGTCTCGAAGCCCCCGCATTGATGTCTGTTTTTGCTAGAATCTCCGTATTCCTTCAACGACGACGGCGGAGAAAAATGAACAAAGATGTCAGTGTGCTTTTTGTCTGCATGGGCAATATTTGCCGTTCACCCACGGCGGAGGGGGTGTTTGCCAAGCGCGTGGCCGATGCCGGATTGGATGAACGGGTGGATATCGATTCCGCCGGCACCCATGCCTACCATGTCGGTGAACCGCCCGATCCCCGCGCACAGCGCACGGCGGCGAACCGGGACGTGGATCTCAGCCGTCTGCGCGCACGCAAGGCAGTAACGTCGGACTTCGAAGAGTTCGATTATGTGCTGGCCATGGACAGGGATAACTACGAGCGCCTGCAGGCGATCTGCCCCGAGGGTGCGGAACACAAATTGCAGTTATTTCTCAGTTATGCCCCCGAACTGGACATCGATGAAGTCCCCGATCCCTATTACGGCGGGCCGGCCGGATTTGACCGGGTGCTGGACATGATAGAGGTGGCGGCCGAGGGTTTGCTGGAAGAGATCCGAAAACGGCATTTATAACGGCTCGCCCGGACGACGCAGAGAATGCCGCAATGAAAAAAGGGGCGCCCGAACAACCGGGCACCCCTTTTTTGTGGGCTGGCAGGCCCGGGCTTAGTTCTCGCTGCTGTCCGGGGACTTGGCCTCGGCCTTGGGGGCAGGGGCCGCTTCCTTCACCACCGGCTTTTCGCTTTTTGCGGGAGGTGTGGCGGGTGCCGGCGCAGGTGGAACCTTGGCGGCCGGTCTGGCCTCCTCGATGGGCTTGAGCAGGTCGGCCTGTCGGGGTGCCCTTTCCTTTTTCTCGGCAAGCGGTGGCTTCTCGGTGGCCGGCCTTTCACTGACCACTTTTTCACCCGATGGCTTTTTGCTGTCGGGTTTTTTGCTAGCCACAGTAGGTGGTTTTTTCTGAGTCTTCTCCGCGTCGTCCTGGACGGGTTTCTGCACTGCCGGCTTGACCTTTTCGACAGGCTTTTCCGCGGTCTTTTCCACCGGTTTTTCAGTGGTCTTTTTCACAGGCTTTTCAGTGGTCGGTGCCTGCGGTTTTTTGCTGGCGACGGCTTCGGCGACGGGTTTATTGGCCGTTACCTCGCCGCTGCTGCCCTTGTCCACAGGGGCCGGCTCCGTGCTTGGTTTTTCTGTCGGAGGTTTGGCCGGTGGCGTCCGTTTGGCCCTGGTCTTTTCGCTGCCCGACGCCTCGACGTTGTCTGCTGCCGGTGCCTTTCGCTGGGGCCTTGGCGGCGTTTCTGTGGTGATGGGCGTCGGCTCAGCCGCCTTGTTTTCGCCCTTCACGGCAGCGGTGGTTGCGGCCTCTTTTTCGACGGGCCTGGGAGCCCTTGCGGCACGTGGGGCAGGGGGCTTGCCGGCACTGGCCGGCGGTGGGGCCTCCTGCGTGGCTTCGGCGCGTGTGTTGGTGGCCGGAGGGGCTTCGCTTGCCGTTTTCTCGCTGCCGCCTTCGCTGCCGGGCTTGGTGTCGGATTCGGTGCTGGCCTCGGTATTGGCGTCGCGGTTTGGCTCGCGACGACGGCGACGGCCACCGCGACGCCCTCGGCGGGAGCGCTGTCCGTCACGTGGCTCCTGCTGGCTTTCATCGCTGCCTGCCTCGGGCGGTGCTGCTACCGATGTTGTCTTGGTAGCGTCTTCTGGCTGGACATCTGCTGCCTTTGCCGGGGCGGGTTTTCGCGTAGCGTTGTCACGATTTGGCTGACGTTCCTTGCGGGGCGATTTCTGACGCGGTTCGGCCTGTGTGCCAGCCTGTGCGTTGCTACGAGTTGTGTCGGAGGTCTGCTCGCCATCACGACGCTCGGCTTCGGTTTTGCGCGGCTGCTGCCGGCGGCGCCCGCTGCCTCCGCTTCCACCACGGGCATTGCCACGGCCGCGACGCTGCTGACCGTGTGATTCGCCAGTGGATTTGCCGCTGGCGCCACGGCTGCGAGTGTCTTTGGCCGCACCGGCATCGCTACTGTCGGCGGCTGTTTTCTCGGTAGCGTCGCCGCCGCCGATGAGGTTTGACCACAGGCGCTTGATGAACCCACCCTGCTGGGTTGTTCCCTGCTCTTGTGCTGCGGTGGCTTGCTGCGGTACGGGTGATGCCGGCACGACGCTTTTGACCGCGGGTTCTTCCGTCTTGATCTTGGGTTTGTCGCCCTGCAGAGACTCGGAGACTTCTTCGCGTTCCACGGCGAGATCGTAGCTGGCCTGGGTGCTGCTGCCACGTCCCAGTTCGCTGACGCGCTCGCGCTGGATCTCGTAGTGTGGGGTCTCAAAATTGATGTTGGGCACCAGCACAATCTTCACTGCCTGACGTGCCTCGATATCGCTGATCGCTGCGCGCTTTTCGTTGAGCAGGAAGGTGGCCACGTTGACCGGTGCCTGCACCACAATACGTGTAGTCTGCTCCTTCATGGCATCTTCTTCGATGATGCGTAGGATCGACAGGGCCAGCGACTCGGTACCACGGACGGTGCCCTGGCCCTTGCAGCGTGGACAGATGATCTGGCTGGACTCGCCCAGTGAGGGGCGCAGGCGCTGGCGTGACATCTCCAGCAGGCCGAAGCGTGAGATGCGGCCCACCTGTACACGGGCGCGATCCATTTTCAGCGCGTCGCGCAGGGTGTTTTCCACTTCGCGCTGGTTACGCGAGGAATTCATGTCGATGAAGTCAATAACGATCAGGCCACCGAGGTCGCGCAGGCGCAGCTGGCGGGCGACTTCTTCCGCCGCCTCGCGGTTGGTGTTGAGCGCCGTTTCCTCGATGTCGCTGCCCTTGGTGGCGCGTGCCGAGTTGATGTCGATGGAGATCAGGGCCTCGGTGTGATCAATGACAATGGCGCCGCCGGAGGGCAGGCGTACTTCGCGCTGAAAGGCGGTCTCGATCTGGCTTTCGATCTGGTAGCGGGTGAACAGTGGCACCTTGTCTTCGTAGAGCTTGAGCTTGCCGAGATTGTGCGGCATCACCATCTGTACGAATTCAACCGCCTGCTCGTAGGTCTCTTTGTCGTCGATGAGGATTTCGCTGATGTCCTTGCGCAGGTAATCGCGGATGGCGCGAATGACGACGTTGCTTTCCTGATAGACGAGGAAGGGCGCGGCTTTGTCTTGTGAGGCCTTGTCGATGGCCTCCCACAATTGCAGCAGATAGTTGAGATCCCATTGTAGCTCTTCGGGGTTCTTGCCGACGCCGGCGGTACGCACAATGAGGCCCATGTCTTCCGGCACTTCCAGTGCGGCGAGGGCGTCGCGGATCTGGTTGCGTTCGTCACCCATGATGCGGCGTGAGACGCCACCGGCACGTGGATTGTTGGGCATCAGCACCAGATAGCGACCGGCGAGGCTGATAAAGGTGGTCAGCGCCGCGCCTTTGTTGCCGCGTTCTTCCTTGTCCACCTGGACAAGAATTTCCTGGCCCTCACGCATCACGTCCTTGATGTTGATGCGGCCACCGCCAAGTTCGACAGAGGGATTGAAGTAGGTGCGGGAGATGTCTTTGAGGGGAAGGAAGCCATGGCGATTGGCGCCATAGTCGACAAAGGCAGCTTCGAGGCTGGGCTCGATACGGGTAATGCGACCCTTATAGATGTTGGCCTTTTTCTGTTCGCGGCCAGCGGTTTCGATGTCAAGGTCATACATGCGCTGGCCATCGACCAGTGCGACACGCAACTCTTCCGATTGAGTTGCGTTAAACAGCATACGTTTCATATTGTTATTTCCAGCGCGCTCAACCATGTCCACTGCGGTTGCGGGCGGAATACGTCACAGTGGTTACCCGTTCCCCTGGCGGCCATTCATTGCAGGCGGCAAGCAGGTCGGGAGAACCGTTGTTGGTAGCTCGTCATGAACGCTTTGCGAACATGGGAGCGCGCTAATCAATTAAGGAACCTTTGATTAAGTTATGAACGAAAATCTTGAGTCCAAAATGTCCAACTTCTTCGTTGCAAATCTTCGCAATAGTTAGCTATTAGGTGCGATTTGCGCCTTGAATTTGAACATTTTGGTTCTCAATCTTTTTCGCCCAAACTCAGTCAGAGGTCCCTAAGTGTAAATGACATCCGTCATGACGCGGATGTTGAAAATTCAGCTCTGTTTTCGCCACCCCATGTGTCCGTGTTTCCCGCGCGATAATTGCTTGGCGGAGAAACCAGGGATGAGTAAAAATGTGGCGTAAAATCAATGCGATCCCGCAACAGGCTGGAAACTATAGCAGCCTTGTGTCATGGCGGCAAACCATCTCCTTATCAGACTCTTTATCATTGGACAATATGTCGTCCTTACTGTGGGCCGAGAGGTGTTATATAGGGCCCGCCGGTTTGGGCCGTTGGCGTGATTCTGATGATTTGGCCCGCCGGCGGCGGCCTGTCAATAAAGTTGCCACCCGTCCTCTAATGGTCTATTTTGTATCCCAGCTCCGGTGAAACCACTATATATAGTGGTTTTGTCAACAGGGAACCCGGTGAGACTCCGGGACTGTCGCGCAGCGGTGTTGGGGAACGAAGGCCACAAGTGTATCTGCACAGGCACTGTCCATGAGGATGGGAAGCCGTGGTCGTAGGTGAATCAGCCATTGATTCGAGCCCCTGAGTCCGAATACCTGTCGGAGCCGGAATCCCCGTGTGGATTCCGTTACCCGGGCCTCGCGTCAAGGCTGGAGGACTGCGCCTGTTGGCGCCTGAAATATCCCTTTCGGTTCTCCTCTCTCTTGTACGCCAGTCCCCGAATTTCATCCGCAGAGTGCAAATGGGGGAGCCATGCAAACAGAGAACATTACTACGACCGACGCGCCATCGGTCGCCAGCCTACCCACCACCGTGATCAAGCGGGATGGCCGTCAGGCCCACTTCGACAGCAGCAAGATCACTTCGGCCATCCAGCGTGCCGGTCTCGCCACGGGCGAATTCAGCGAGGAAGAGGCGCGGCTGTTGACCGCCCAGGTGCTGAAGGTACTGCGCCATCGCTATACCGCCACGGCCCCGGAGATCGAGCAGATCCAGGACGTGGTGGAGCAGGTTTTGATCAGCTCCAACCACCACCGCACCGCCCGCGCCTACATCCTCTACCGCGAGCAGCACGGCAAGCTGCGTCGTGACAGCAAGTCGCTGGTGGACGTGGAGGCCTCCATGAATGAATACCTGCAGCGCCTTGACTGGCGGGTCAATGCCAATGCCAATCAGGGCTACTCCCTGGGCGGACTGATCCTCAACACGGCCGGCAAGGTGACCGCCAACTACTGGCTCAACCACGTCTACCCCGCAGAGGTGGGCCTGGCCCATCGCGAAGGGGATCTGCACATCCATGACCTCGACATGCTGGCTGGCTACTGTGCCGGCTGGTCGCTGCGCACCCTGCTGACGGAGGGCTTCAACGGTGTACCGGACAAGGTCGAGGCGGCGCCGCCGAAACGCCTCTCCAGCGCCCTGGGGCAGATGGTCAATTTTCTCGGCGCGCTACAGAACGAGTGGGCCGGCGCCCAGGCCTTCAGCTCTTTCGATACCTATCTGGCACCCTACGTGCGGCGCGAAAGGCTGGACTATGAGATGGTCAGGCAGGGCATCCAGGAGTTCATCTACAATCTCAACGTGCCCTCGCGTTGGGGCACCCAGACCCCCTTCACCAACCTGACCTTCGACTGGGTCTGCCCAGAGGATCTGCAGGAGCAGGTGCCGGTGATCGGCGGCGAGGAGATGCTCTTCACCTATGGCGAGCTGCAGGTGGAGATGGACATGCTCAATCGCGCCTATATCGAGGTGATGATGGCGGGCGACGCCAAGGGGCGGGTGTTCACCTTTCCTATCCCCACCTACAACATCACCGGGGATTTCCCTTGGGAGAGCGAGAACGCCGAACGCCTGTTCGGTATGACTGCTCGCTACGGGCTGCCCTATTTCCAGAACTTCATCAATTCCGACATGGAGCCGGGACAGGTGCGCTCCATGTGCTGCCGCCTGCAACTGGACCTGCGTGAGCTGCTGAAGCGGGGCAACGGTCTGTTCGGCTCGGCCGAGCAGACCGGCTCCATCGGTGTCGTTACCCTCAACTGCGCCCGCCTCGGCTACCGGTTCAAGGGCGACGAGGCGGCCTTGTTTGAGCGCGTCGACCGGCTGATGGATCTCGGTCGCAACAGCCTGGAGATCAAGCGCAAGGTGATCCAGCGCTACATGGACGGCGGCCTGTTCCCCTATACCAAGCGCTATCTGGGCACCCTGCGCAATCACTTCTCCACCATCGGCGTCAACGGCCTGAACGAGATGATCCGCAACTTCACTGGCGATACTCACGACATCAGCGACGAGTGGGGGCGGGCGTTCGCCCTGCGCCTGCTGACCCATGTCCGGGAACGTCTGCTGGGCTATCAGGACGAGACCGGCAACATGTACAACCTGGAGGCGACCCCCGCCGAGGGGACCACCTACCGCTTCGCCAAGGAGGACCAGAAGCGCTTTGCCGACATCCTCCAGGCCGGCACCCCGGAGGCACCGTATTACACCAACTCATCACAGCTGCCGGTGGGGCTGACCGACGACCCCTTCGAGGCCCTGATGTTGCAGGATGAGCTGCAGTCGCAATACACCGGCGGCACCGTGCTGCATCTCTATATGAGTGAGCGCATCTCCGATGCCAAGGCCTGCAGCACCCTGGTGCGGCGGGTGCTGGAACGCTTCCGCCTGCCCTACATTACCATCACACCGACCTTTTCCATCTGCCCGCAGCATGGCTACCTGGCCGGTGAGCACGAGTTCTGTCCCCACTGCGATGAGGAACGGCTGGCCGAAAAGCGCCGCCGTGCGGCCGTCGCCTGATCACCCACCCAATCCTTAAAACCAAAGAGGAGCACCATCATGTCAAACAGCAATGCCATCACACTCTGTAACGAAGAGCGCCAGCGTTGTGAGGTCTGGACCCGGGTCATGGGCTATCATCGCCCGGTGACCTCGTTCAACCCCGGCAAGCGCAGCGAGCATACGGAACGCCGTCACTTCGTCGAACGTCCGGCGGCCAACACGGGGCAGGCAGGCGCATGCGACTCAGCATCGGCGGCCTGACGCCCCTGACCACCATCGACTTTCCCGGCCATCTGGCGGCGGTGGTGTTCTGTCAGGGCTGCGCCTGGCGTTGCAGCTATTGCCACAACCCGCACCTGCTGGCGGTTGGCTATGATGGGGAAGGTTGGCCGCGGTTACGGGGCTTCCTGTCATCGCGGCGTGGCCTGCTCGACGGGGTGGTCTTCAGCGGTGGCGAACCGCTGTTTCAATCGGGACTCGCCGACGCCATGGAAGGCGTCAAGTCCATGGGCTTCAAGGTGGCCCTGCACACCGCCGGCACCCACCCCGGCCGCCTGCGGCGACTGCTGCCGCTGCTGGACTGGGTGGGGCTCGATATCAAGACATCGTTTGAACACTATCCGCAACTCACCGGCGTCACCGGGAGTGGCGCCAAGGCGCGGGAGAGCCTGACGCTGCTGCTGGAGAGTGGCATCGATCATGAGGTGCGTACCACTGCTGCCCCCATGCTGTTCGACCGCGAAGGCCTGCTGGCACTGGCCGAAGAGCTGGTGGCCCTGGGTGTGAGTCGTTACGTGCTGCAGCAGTGCCGCCCGGTGGGGGGGCGTTACCCCATGGATCAGGGCGGTGCCGTCAGTTTCTTCCGTGATAGCGCGCTATTGGAACAACTTACGGAAATGTTCCCGGCCTTCGTGGCCCGCCCGGCCTGAGTCTCGCTACAGGCACCCGCCAAGGCAGGTGGCTCTCTCTTCCCGATGACCAATGGATCACGGGCCCTGGTGCCAAGGTGGTATCATAGGCAAATGAGTCAGGAATTCAGTCAGGGCAGGGCCCAGGCGCCAGATGCGAGCGCGGCCACCCCCAAGGTGCGCTTCGTCGAAATCAGTCCGGAGCGGGCCGGTCAGCGCATCGATAATTTTCTCGTTACCACC
>VAPL010127089.1_pt1 | contig 12429 bp, 11 predicted proteins | sample 3395061 | NCBI WGS metagenome assembly VAPL01 (sample SAMN08290444, study PRJNA428436) | hydrothermal vent metagenome | isolation source: Deep-sea hydrothermal vent chimney 2 | place: Pacific Ocean: Juan De Fuca Ridge | depth 2182 m m
ATCCTGTAATGAACAAGAGTATAGCGCCTGAAAAAAAGCAGGGCCTTTTAGCTGCATTCTCCGCTTATGCCATGTGGGGCGTCCTCCCCATTTACTGGAAAGCACTGGCCGTCGTCCCCTCATATGAGATTATCTGTCACCGAATTATCTGGTCCTTCCTGTTCTCACTGGTCCTGCTTCTGCTACAGAACAAAACAGCCGTTCTTTTTAAGGCATTTTCCAATCTACGAGCCCTTGCAACCTTTACCGCCACGGCAACCCTGCTCGGCTGCAACTGGCTTGTCTATATCTGGGCCGTAAATTCAGGGTACATTGTCGAATCCAGCCTGGGTTATTTTATCAATCCGCTGATTGCGGTTCTGTTCGGGGTGCTTTTTCTTAAAGAGCCCCTGCGGCCGGGTCAGTGGGCGGCCCTGTTCGTTGCCCTGCTCGGGGTTCTTTACCTGACGTTCTCCTACGGACAATTTCCCTGGATAGGTCTCACTCTTGCCTTCACCTTTGCCTGTTACAGTCTGCTGCGCAAGACAGCTCCTCTGCACTCTCTTGAAGGGCTGGTTTTTGAAACCGGCCTTCTTTCCATCCCTGCCGGTATCGCCCTTGTTTTTTTTGCAGGCAAGGGGCAGTCGCATTTCTTCACCTCCGGATCACAGGTCACCCTGCTTCTTATTGCCTCCGGCCTTGTCACCGCCCTGCCTCTGCTGCTTTTTGTTTTCGGCGCTCAAAAAATCACCATGACCGCCATAGGTCTGCTGCAATACCTGGCCCCTACCCTGCAGTTTTTGATCGGCCTGCTGATCTTTAAAGAACCATTCCCACCTGAAAAACTGATTGGCTTTGCAATAATCTGGTTTGCCCTGGCCCTGTACACAAGTGAAAATATATATCAGCGATTTCAACAGAGAAACCGCCTGAGCAGACATCAATAGTTTTTTCGTCAACCATCCAACCTGACTGAATTCATGGCTGAATTGACGATGCTGTTTACGATTGAGCATATTTATATTACAAATAGAACACCCATTTGACGGGGACAATGTTTTTAATCCGGCGTGCTGCTCGTCTACTTTTTTAAACAGTTACAAATTACACAAAACAAGGAGCCCATGGACGACCTGAAGACATCGGAAGCCTGGCGTATTTTTCGAATTCAGTCGGAGCTGATTGACGGCATTGAGACCTTAAACGAACTCGGCCCGGCCGTAACAATCTTCGGTGGTGCCCGGTTTAATGAAAAAGAAACCTTTTATACGGCTGCATACGAAACCGCCCGCCTGCTGACCGGAGAAGGCCTGACCGTCATTACCGGCGGCGGTCCCGGCATCATGGAAGCCGCCAACCGCGGCTGCATAGAGGCCGGTGGAACTTCGGTCGGGCTGAATATCCAACTCTCCCACGAGCAGTCTCCAAACAACTATCAGAACCTGAGCCTCTCTTTTCGGTATTTTTTCATTCGAAAGCTGATGTTTGTTAAATACGCAGCCGCCTATGTCATTTTCCCCGGTGGCTTTGGGACAATGGACGAGCTGTTCGAATCCCTGACCCTGATCCAGACCGGTAAAATACGTCATTTCCCGGTAGTGCTGTATGACAGCCAATACTGGCGAGGGCTGGTATCATGGCTCAAGAAGAGTATGCTCCCCCACCACTGTATTGATGCAGAGGATCTGAATTTGTTTCATATGGCCGATACAGCGGAAGAGGTAACGGAAATCATCACAACCCATCAAAAAAAATGTCGGCAGCACCCGGAGAACAAACGAAAGGAAGATGTATAACCCGCGTTCATCCTCCTGCCCACGGCATGAATCACACCCGGTGAACACTCTATGAAAAAACAGCCAGCCGCCGGAATAAAGCCGTGCCGGCATTCCCGCCCAAAAGCGAGCAGACTGCAGTCCATCCGCCTGCAATTACATATTTTTTTACGATCTTCCCTGATACAGTCGAGATGAAATCTCTCCCTATCTTTATCTATTTCCTGCAGAATCAACGGACGAAAAGAAACCTTGTCGTCCTCTCAAAATTTATTTTTTTCCTCTTTGGAATCATCAGCCTCTACAGCGTACTCTTCCACGTCCTCATGCAATACGAGGGCAGAGAATACAGCTGGATCACCGGGTTTTACTGGTCACTCACCGTCATGTCCACCCTCGGCTTCGGCGACATCACCTTTCACACCGATCTCGGCCTGTTTTTTACCCTGATTGTTCTTCTCTCCGGGGTTGTGTTCCTCCTGATCCTGCTCCCGTTTACCCTTGTTCATTTTTTTTATGCCCCATGGCTTGAAGCCCAGGAAAAGGTGCGAACCCCCAGAGAATTGCCGGAAAACATTTCAGACCATATAATTCTCACCAATCTTGAACCGATAACGACCAACCTGATTCAAAAACTGAAAAAATATCATTACCAGTATGTACTTGTAATCCCGAACCTGAATAAGGCACAGGAGCTTCATGACCAAGGCTATGACGTGGTGGTTGGTGAGCTCGATGATCCGGAGACCTACAGACGACTCCGGGTCCGGAAGGCGGCCTTGGTCGTTACCACCAATGACGACCTGACCAACACCTCCATCGCCTTTACCATCCGGGAACTAACCGACAAAGTCCCCATTGTCACCAATGCCGAGCACGAACATTCCATAGACATTCTTGAGTTCCCGGGAAATACCCATGTTGTTGAATTCACCAAAATGCTTGGCCAGGGGCTTGCCCGCAGGACGAGCGGAGTCTGCATGGGAACAAGCGTTATCGGTAACTTTGGACGCATCCTTATAGCAGAGGATCCTGCTTCCGGGACACCTTTTAAGGGGAAGACGCTTGAGGAGACAAAAATTCGAGGAAAAACCGGCCTGACGGTTGTCGGTCTCTGGGAACGCGGAAAATTTTCAGACCCGACCCCGCAGACGGTAATTACCCCCTACATGGTACTGGTTCTGGCCGGATCCGAGGAACAACTGCAACGATATGATGAAATTTTCAATATTGCCTGTTCTCCCCGGCTCCACGACACCCCGGCATTAATACTCGGCGGTGGTCGTGTCGGGCAGGCAGCGGCGGAAACCCTGAAAAAACATCATATAAAATATACGCTTATTGAAAAAAAACCTTCTGTTGTAACAGAATCACGGGATAATTACGTTGTCGGCGATGCCGCCGACATCAACACCCTGCGCGATGCGGGCATAGAAAATGCGCACACGATTCTGATCACTACCCATAATGATGCCATGAACATCTACCTCACGTTCTATTGCCGTCAACTGCGGCCGGACATCGAGATCATAAGCAGAGCCATTGAAGAAAGAACCGTCTCCAAACTGTATAGAGCCGGGGCCGACCTGGTTATGTCGTCAGCCTCCATGGCCTCAAACAACATACTTAACTTCCTGAGGCCGAACGAACTGTCCATGTTCACCGAGGGACTTAACATTTTCAGCAGACCGGTTCCCAAATCACTAATCGGGAAATCACTGCTCAAGAGCCGCATCAAAGAGCAAAGCGGCTGCACCGTCATGGCGATAAACAGCAAGGGAGAGCAAAACGTCGGACCTGATCCGACAACACGCTTTCAGAAACATGACGAAATAATCCTCATCGGCACCACTGAATCCGAGGCCAGATTCTTAGAAATTTACGCAGGACAGTAACCCCCTTCACCATGGTCGACTCGCCTGTTTTCACCCAGGCCGCGTATGGCGTTTTTTGATCTAAAGCGGAATGATTGCCCGCAACCCAAATCTCGAATACCGGGTAGGAGCCCGCCCCTGCGGGCGAAAAACGTATCATGCCACGAGCCTCTCAATCGCCACAATATGCCAGAAAATTTTCTTAAAGTCTTCGCTATCTGTTTTTTATGCTGAAAAATCAGCAGTAAGGCACGAATGATTTTTTTTTTAATCTAATCAATTCCGTTTTCATTCAACAGTGCGCTGTAGGCCTTATCACTGCCCTGAATATGTCCAACCAACCAGCCATAGAGAAAATCCACTATTTTCGTAGAAACGATCTGGCTGCCGTTTTCAAAGTCATTTCTAAACGATATCAACTTGTAGATAAAACCGTCGTGTTCTTCCTTGTGGGCGGCGGTCTGTGGATAATCCACCTGCTGAAGAAACGCTTCCTCCATTGAAAAATGTTTTTTTGTGTATTCCGTCAACTCATCAAACACCTCATCCAGAATAGGCCTGGCGGCGTGATCGCTGATCGCTGAATTCAGCTTATTTATTATCTCTATCAACTGCTTATGCTGCTCATCGATCACCGAGACATTCACACTCATCTCCGGGGTCCAGATTATTGTCGGCACCATGACTTGCTCCACTCCTGCAGGATTATTTTTTTTGTAACTGATGTCCCATCACCTCGTCTTTGTCTGCACTGGTGACTTTTACCTGTAATTGTATATTAAAAAACGTGGGCGGGTCAACCCGAATCGGGAATAATATTTATTGCCGCCATTTTTTACAAGATACTTTCATAAAAAAGAACAAACCCGAAACTTGACGGACTCGTAAAAAGCCAAAACCGCCATTTGCACAGTACGGAATTATAAGATGACCAACTTCTCCGCCGTCGATTTCGTGGCTTTTTACGACACCGACAAACTTAAATACATGCCTTATTACGGCTGCCTTGAAACCTGAAGGAACAACTCACTTACAAAAAAAGGGCTTAAACCACGATAAATCGCAGTGTAAGCCCTTTATAAACAGAGTTACCGACCCCGGAAAACTGGAGCCACTGACCGGACTCGAACCGGTTACGTCCTGATTACGAATCAGGCCCTCTACCTGGTGAGGTACAGTGGCTTGTGTCAGCCTGGCATACCGCCCCAAAAAAGCAGGCAATTTGAGGTTTATTGATGTAGCAGTTTTATGGTAGGGTGTCAAGATGATGCACTACAAATATTTCCTCATTCTCCTGTTGGTTATCCTTTTGAACGGCTGCCGTGAAGAGCAGACACCCCCCCCTGTTCAAGCTGATATCCCGAAAGCCACCAAGGCGGTTCGGGAGCCGGGTTGCGCAAACTGTCATACCGACATAGTAGTCGATGATCGACATGCCTTTGCCTGCACCGACTGCCACCACGGCAATAACGCGGTGACCGAAAAAACTGAGGCCCACCTGAACCTTGTGGCCAGACCGGCAGACCCTGAAAATATGGCGATTACCTGCGGAAAATGCCATCCCGAGCAGGTACAAAACTGCGCCGATTCCCTTCATTTCACCCTGAGAAAGGCAATCAACCTGACCAGAACCCATTTTGGTGCGGAAACAACGGTTCAATCCCTGACCCAAATCCCACAGAATGAAGAAAATCCAGAACTTGCCCTGGTCGACGACATGCTCAGACGTCGCTGCCTGCGCTGCCACGTCTATTCCTCCGGAGATGATTATGCGTATATCACCAGGGGAACCGGCTGTAGCGCCTGCCATCTGCAATTCTCCGGCGGCAGCCTGCAGAATCACACGTTCATCAAATCCCCAAGCGACGTGCAGTGTATCAGCTGCCATTATGCCAACCATGTCGGCTCCGATTACTACGGCCAGTACGAACATGACTTCAACTGGGAGTACAGAACACCCTACACAACAAGCGAACCCTTTATCCGCCCCTATGGGGTTGAAGTACATGACCTTGTCCCTGATATTCACCAGCAGAAGGGCTTGATCTGTATTGACTGTCACAGCGGCAACAACCTGAAAAAGAAGACCCGTAAAATCACCTGCGCCACCTGTCACGGCTGGAAACCCGGCATGCCGAAGCCTGCCGGGAAAAATCTAACTATCATTGAGAATGCTCTTGTTCTGACGGACAAATCAGGACAAACCCATGTTACCCCCCTCATGCATCACCCGGCGCATGCAAAATACGGCAAAGAAGTTGCCTGCCAGGTTTGTCACGGCCAGTGGGGCTTTAATGATGCAGCCACCTATCTGCTCCGCAGCGAGACCGATGATTTTGATGCCATGGAACGGTTAACCGTGCAGTCCAGTTCCTGGGTGGAAACACTGCTTGAGCATAATTTAAACAGCGATGAAGACGAAATTGATCCGGAGATGGCGGACGGGATCACCGGCCGATTCAAGCCGGGAATCTGGTACATGGGGTATGGTCAACGCCGCTGGGAGAATATGATTATTGACCGGGATACGGACGGGATTATCAAAGTTTTTCGGCCCATTCTCGATCTGCATCTTTCAGCAGTCGATGCAAACGAAAATCTACTCTTTGACAATCTCACCGGCCACGGCAGTGGTCTGCTCCCCTATACGCCGCACACTACAGGCCCTGCCGGTCTCTTTTATCTCAATCGTTTTCAACATCTGCTCAAAAATACAACGCCGGAACCGGCAACGCCATGATTTCACTCTCCAGATGGGTTGTTTTTATCTTGCTGTTCTCTCTGCTCTTCACGGCAAGCTGTGGTCCGCCCCAGATCAAACCGCTGCCCCATGAAAAAAAACAGCCGGGTAAGGCGACCCAAAGGCCTTACGTTATAAACGGCAAACGATATTATCCGATCCCGACTGCTCAAGGCTACCAGGAGACCGGTATTGCCTCTTGGTACGGCGGAAAATTTCACGGCCGAAAGACATCCAACGGCGAGACATATAATATGCACGCAAAGAGCGCGGCCCATAAAACGCTGCCCATGGGAACCATGCTGCTGGTTAAAAACCTGGGAAACGGCCGAAGCACGGTTGTCCGGATCAATGATCGCGGCCCCTTTGTCAAGGGACGGATTATTGATTTGAGCTATACGGCAGCCAAAGAAATAGGACTTGTCAAAAAGGGGACATCAAGGGTGAGGATTACCGCCCTCGGGGAAGCGGAGACAACAACAAAGACGGCTTCTTCATCGCAGCCGATACAGCTTAAACACCAGGATTTCAATGTCGGCCGGTTTTATATCCAGGTGGGTTCTTTTGAACGGAAAAAAAATGCCCGTAAGCTGGCGAAAAAATTTGCCGCCATGGGCCGAGATGTCGTCATTCAGTCATTTCCGGCAGCCGGAACCCAGCTCTTCCGGGTCATGGTCTTCAGCGGAACGGCCCTTGATGCAGCCAAACGATATGAACGATATCTTGAAAAAAACGGCTTCCCCAATGCCCTGATTATCGCCAGGTAACCAGTGCCCGGCTGCCCCTGACAGCCGTCAGGAATTTTTTTTACTTCTGGTCGCCGTGTTCAAAGGCACGGACCCGGCCGACAAACTTCTCGATCAGGGCATGATTCTTGATACCCGGTTTTTGTTCCACTCCGGAGTTGACATCAACCCCATAGGGCTGAACCGAGGCCAGGGCATCCAGAATGTTATCGGCATCCAGCCCTCCAGCTAAAATCAGGGGCCGCTGCAGCCCCAGTTTTTCGATACGTGACCAGTCAAAGGTTTCCCCGGTACCGCCTGCCATCTGTCCATGAAAGGTATCCAGCAGGTAGCCCTTGACATGAGGTTCATACGGCTCAACATCTCCGGCCGAGAGTGTATCGCTCACCCTGAATGCTTTCAAAACCTGACAGGGTGCGGCAAAACGAATGAGCCGCTCACAGTATTTAGGGCTTTCCTCACCATGGAGCTGGGCATAATTCAGATGGCAATACTGGATAATTTCTTCAACCTCCCCTCGTTTCTTATCGACAAAGACACCGACGGTATCAACAAAAGGGGGCAGTTCATTAATAATCAGCTTTGCCTGTTCCGGATCAATGTTGCGGGGACTTTGGGCATGAAAAATAAAGCCCAGGGCATCAACGCCCGCTTCAACGGCAACCAGAGCATCGCCGGGCCGGGTCACCCCACACATTTTAATTCGTATTCGGTTCATTTTACACGATATTTAAAAAATCACGCAGCAGAGTCCCATGCTCGCCGCTTCGCATAAGACTCTCTCCTATCAGGGCGGCGGTTACTCCCCTATGGAACAGTTGTTCAATATCTTCCACCGAACTGATACCGGATTCGCTGACCAGAGGAATTTCCGCCGGGATTTCCCGTTGGAGGCGAAACGTGGTTTCAAGATCGACCACAAAGGTCTTCAGATTCCTGTTATTGATCCCGATTAACCGGCTGCCGGCATCCAGGGCGGATTCCGTCTCCCGTTCATCATGGACTTCAACCAGCACATCCATGCCAAGCTCTTCGGCTTGCTGACGAAAATCATGGAGCTGGGAAGTATCGAGAATGGCCGCAATCAATAACACCGCATCGGCACCAAAGGCGCGGGCCTCCTCAATCTGTAGAGGATCTATCATGAACTCTTTTCGCAGCACCGGAAGATCCACGGTTTTTCGGACCAGTGGAAGAAAATCAAGATGGCCCTGGAAAAAATCAACATCGGTCAGTACCGACATTGCATGGGCACCGCCTTCTTTATAGCCGGTCGCAATCCGGACCGGATCAAAATCAGGTTGAATAACACCTTTTGAGGGAGAGGCCTTCTTGGCCTCGGCAATGATTGCAACCCCGGGGGCATCCGTCAGTGCGGCCATAAAACCGCGCGGCGGGGCCACCGGTTCATCCGGAGGCACGATCCCCCTTTTTTTCAGGGCGGCAACTTCTTCCCGTTTGCGGGCAACAATTGTATCAAGAATCATTGAGTACTCCCGGCCGCAGGATCAATCGGCCCGGCAAAAGGCAACCAGGGCATCGAGTTTTGCCAGTGCCTTGCCGGAGGTGATAATCTCACGGGCCAGTTCAACCCCGTCTTTCAGCTCATCCACGCGCCCGGCAGCCATCAGCGCGGCCCCGCCGTTTAACAGAACCATATCCAGACGGGCACCGGGCTCGCCCGCGAGTACCGAACGTACAAGGGAAGCGGCTTCAGCCACATCGGCCCCGCCGCTGATCTCATCAAGGTTTCCGCGGCTCAAACCGACATCTTCGGGTTCCACGGTCCAGGTGGTCAGCTCGCCATTGCCGGCTTCGGCCACATGGGAGGTTCCGGTTACGGTCATCTCGTCCATATTACCTTCGCCCCAGACAACCAGGGTCCGCTGCATGCCCAGGCGGTCAAGGACCTCGGCAAGAGTTTTAGTCAATTCCCGGTCAAAGACGCCGGTCAGCTGGACATTTGCCCCGGCCGGGTTGGTCATCGGACCAAGGATATTAAAAATGGTCCGAATGCCGATTTCGCGACGCGGCCCAATGGCATACTTCATTGCCCCGTGAAGCATGGGGGCAAACAGAAAACCGATCCCGACCTTTTGCACGCAGTCCGCCACCCGTTCCGGCGCCATGGAGAGATCCACGCCAAGGGCCTCAAGTACATCAGCACTGCCGCAACTTGAGGAAATAGCACGATTGCCATGCTTGGCAACAGGGATACCGGCTCCGGCAACCACAAAAGCAGTCGTTGTCGAGACATTAAAAGTCCCGGAACCATCACCGCCGGTACCGACGATATCCATCAGAATGTCACCGGAGGCGGTATCAACCCCGCTGTCGATGAAGGTGGCCTTTTCCCGCATCACCCTGACCGCACCGACAATCTCATCAATGGTTTCACCTTTCATGCGCAACGCCGTGATAAAAGATCCGATCTGGGCAGGTGTCGCCTCACCGGACATAATCTCGTTCATCACCGCAATCATCTCTTCTTCTGTAAGATTATTGCCGACAACAACCTTGCCGATAGCTTCTTTAATCATGAATCAACCTTATACGATATTTTAATCTCTGAATTTCAATTTTATTTCAGCCTTTTCCACGAAGTAAATCTGGATAATCATCCCGCAAAAAGTTGTGCAGCAGGGTGATGCCGATCTCGGTCATGATGGATTCGGGATGAAACTGCACCCCTTCCACCGTCAGCGTACGATGACGAAGCCCCATCAGTTCTCCCTGGTCCGTATGGGCCGTGGGTTCCAGAAAATCGGGCAGACTGGATTCTTCAACAATCAGTGAATGATAGCGCATGCCGGTAAAGGGGTTATCGAGCCCGGTAAACACGCCTTTACCATCGTGATGGATCGGGCTGGTCTTGCCGTGCATGATCCGCCCCGCCCTGACAACCTTACCGCCGAAGGCCTCGCCGATGGACTGATGCCCCAGACAGACACCGAGTATCGGTATCTTGCCACTGAAGAAGGAAATAGCCTCTATGGATATTCCGGCCTCACTCGGGGTACAGGGGCCGGGTGAGATAAGCAGTCGATCGGGGCCAAGTGCGGCAATTTCGGCCACGGTTATCTTATCGTTTCGAAAGACCTGAATTTCAGGCGGCTGCCAGTTATCAGCCGCACCCGGCGGTCTTGTTGCCAGCGTCTGAACGATATTAAACGTAAAAGAATCGTAATTATCTATAATAACCAACATAATTTATTACCGGTTGGAACAGTTTATAGTCCTCTAAGGAGGATTTATCCGCAGCCCAAGTTGGGGTCGGTGTCTACGCTATCTGTTTTTTAAAGTGCTGGATTTAGGTAACAGTAGTTCAGGAGCAAGGCGCGAACGAATACTCTTAAAAACCCTGTTCTGCGAGTTCCACCGCCCGGCGGAGCCCTTTGGCCTTATTCAGAGTTTCTTCATATTCTTTCTTGGGGTCGGAGTCGGCAACAATTCCGGCGCCCGCCTGAATATATAAATCTCTCATGTCGTCGTCACCATCTTCATGCAGAATAAACGTACGAATGGTAATACAAAAATCCATATTCCCTGAAAAACCAAAATAGCCCACCGCACCTGCGTAGGGCCCGCGACGTGCAACCTCCAGCTCATCAATGATTTCCATGGCCCTGATTTTTGGTGCTCCACTGACGGTGCCTGCCGGGAAACAGGCCTTCATCACATCAAACTGATCTTTTCCGGGAGCCAGTTTTCCATGAACCCCGGAAACGATATGCATGACGTGACTGTAGCGTTCAATCACCAACAGATCTCTGGCCTCGACGGTTCCCGAGGCTGCAACCCTTCCCACATCGTTACGGCCGAGATCAACCAGCATCAGATGTTCAGCCCGTTCTTTGGGATCAGCCAGCAGTTCCTGCTCAAGGGCCAGATCTTCCGCTTCGGTCTTTCCCCTTTGCCTGGTTCCGGCAATGGGCCGCAATTCGATATCACCCTGCTCCAGCCGCACCAGAATCTCCGGAGAGGAACCGATAAGGATGCTCTTTTCGTGACGGACATAAAACAGGTACGGACTGGGATTGATATGGCGGAGTGCCCGATAGAGTACAAAGGGATCGATCTCGGTTCTGGTGTGAAAACGCTGGGACAATACAACCTGAATGATATCTCCAGCAAGAATATATTCCCTGGCCTTTTCGACCATGGCGGTAAATTCTTCCTCTTTCATGTTGGAGGTAAACCGGTGTCCGGATGTTCCCGTTGCCTGCATTGGCCCTACCGGCTGCTGCAGGCGGTGGACGACTTCATCTATTCGACGGCAGCCCTGGGCATAAAGTTCATCAGCCGACAGATCCGTATCCGCCTCCAGGTTACAGACAATGGTCAGCGTCTGCTGGACTGCATCGTGAATCAAGACCAGACGCGGAACCATAAAGGCACTGTCGGGATAATGCAGCGGTAGATGGCGATTGGGAATTTCTTCAACAAAACGGACCATGTCATAGCCGAGAAAGCCAACCGCACCACCATAAAAACGAGGAAGTCCGGGGAGATCAGCGGTATTAAACGACTGGATCAGTCGTTTCAATTCATCAAGCGGGTTACACCCTGAAATCTGTTCCGGCTCCCGTCCCTGCCCTGCCCTGTTTAAGGAAACGGTGTCACCCCGGCTGGTAAAGGTCACCAGGGGATCAAGGCCGATAAATGAATACCTGCCCCATTTTTCACCGCCTTCCATGGATTCAAAGAGAAAGGCGTGCTCCAAGTCACCGGCGACCTTGGCAAACAGGGTCAGCGGTGTATCCAGGTCGGCAATAATTGTTCGATACACGGGAACAAGACCGGAACGACGAATCATGCCGGTAAAACTTTCAAGATCCGGTAAGTACATGGCTGTAGGGTAACTGTTTGGAATCAGAGGTCTATGGTACGTTTAAGACCAGCGGATCCTGCGATTTGGCCGGTCTGAAAAAAACAAAAAAAAAGCCATGGAAGCTAACGGCTCCCATGGCTGTACACATGTTCAAAACAGAGTAGTGAAAAAACGCTCCCTTAGGCAAGGGGCTGCATCCTGTTCACTCTCCTGGTCAAACGGGAAACCTTGCGGGCAGCATTTTTTTTATGAATAGTGCCCTTGGCCGCAGTTTTCTGAATAACAGGTACGGCAAGTGCCAGTGCCTCTTTGGCCTGATCTTCCGCTCCGGCAACCAGTGCTTCCTCCACACGTCGGATCACGGTTTTCATCCTGGACTTATATATACGATTTCGAAGACGACGCACTTTGGACTGGCGGTCTCTTTTGATTGCTGATTTATGATTAGCCATAGAATAACTCCTTTATACGCCCTTGACGGGCA
>VAPL010238531.1_pt1 | contig 12424 bp, 10 predicted proteins | sample 3395061 | NCBI WGS metagenome assembly VAPL01 (sample SAMN08290444, study PRJNA428436) | hydrothermal vent metagenome | isolation source: Deep-sea hydrothermal vent chimney 2 | place: Pacific Ocean: Juan De Fuca Ridge | depth 2182 m m
GAGCAGGCGCATCGATTTCTGCCATTGCCTGCTGAGCGAATTCAGCTATTATATATCGGTGTTGACGAGCCGGATCTAAAACAAAAGGACTGCGCTATATTTTTTGAAGATCGGGGTTTTTGTCGTCGCAAATTGAACCTGGCCCTGTTTGGACGCATCGAACGCGGCAAGGGGCAGCACTTGCTGGTAGCCGCTATACAACAGCTGCTACAGCAGGGGCTGGATATTTCGGCTACTCTTGTCGGTCATGTCATGGATCAAGATTACTATGATGAGTTGCTAACCGATATAGAAAACAACAAGCTTGGTGAAAATATTCAGTTTATGGGCTTCGTAACACAGCCGGCCAGGCAAATGGCATGCTTTGACCTGTTAGTATTGACTACCTATTGCGAGACCTTTGGCCTGGTGCTGGTTGAAGCTATGCGTGCCGGACTTGCCGTTATTGGCACTAATGCGGGAGGGGTACCAGAAATTATAGAACATGAAAAAACCGGTCTTTTAGTTCCGCCCGGAAGCAGTGCTGCGCTGGCCGATGCATTGAAGCGGCTTTATAACGATGAGCGTTTAAGACTGAAATTGGCCGAGGTCGGGAAAAAGAAGGCAGACCGGGAATTCAATGGTGAGTTGCATTTTAATAAGCTGGAACACTTATTGACGGTAGGAGACGCTTAGTATGCAAACTGAATATATACTGTCGGTTGTTGTCCCCGTTTACAATGAGCAGGAAGTACTGCCAGAGTTCCATACCCGCATTACCCGAGTGCTTGATGGCCTGACCTTGGATTCAGAAATTATCTATGTCAATGACGGCAGCAAGGATGGTTCCCTTGCCCTTCTGAATGAATTTCGTGAACAGGATCGGCGTGTAGCAATTGTGGATCTAAGTCGTAATTTCGGTAAAGAAATTGCTATGACAGCGGGCCTGCACAAGGCTGAAGGTGATGCCGTGGTTGTGATTGACGCAGATTTACAGGATCCACCTGAATTAATTCCGCAGCTAATCGATGAATGGCAAAAGGGTTATGATGTCATCTATGCCAAACGAGCACGACGAGAAGGCGAGTCGGCATTCAAAAAACTGACCGCACATCTATTTTATCGTTTGATGCGTACGATTGGTCAGATCAAAATACCTGAAGATACCGGGGATTATCGTTTACTAAGCCGTCGTGCGGTGGATGCGCTCAATACTCTGTGCGAGCAACATCGTTTTATGAAAGGGCTGTTTACCTGGATTGGTTATCGTCAGAAGGCGGTTATTTATGAACGCGATCCCCGCTATGCGGGTGAAAGTAAATGGAATTACTGGCATTTATGGAATTTTGCCATTGAAGGGATTACGTCCTATTCCAGTGCGCCGTTAAAACTGGCCAGTTATCTTGGCCTGTTGACGGCACTGGGCGCCTTCAGTTATGGGATTTTCATCGTTATTCGCACTCTCCTATATGGTGATCCGGTACATGGCTACCCATCTATGATCGTCATTATCCTGTTTCTCGGTGGTGTGCAGCTGATGTCCATTGGGGTGCTGGGGGAATACGTGGGACGCATATTTAGCGAGACCAAACGCAGGCCGCTTTATTTTATTAATAATTTCAGTCCGTGCCGGACCCGGCAGAGCAGAACCGAAGCGGCAAAAGAAAAAGACGATGGAGCTGAATAAAGATAATTTGAAACAGTTCTTTCTTTTTGCAATGGTTGGTGCGGTAGGAACGGCTGGACATTATTTGACCCTGATTTTGCTGGTCGAGCTTGCCGGCATGTCGGCCGTATGGGCGACTACGGCAGGATTTATGGTCGGTGCATTAATGAATTATTTTTTAAATTATCACCTGACGTTTCAAAGTGACAAGGCGCACCGTGAAGCTATGTTGAAATTTTTCATTGTGGCCATAGTGGGCGCGGCTATAAATATGATGATCATGTTTTTGGGGGTGGATGTCCTCGCCCTGTTTTATATTTTTGCGCAACTTGCCGCATCGTTTGTTGTATTGTTGTGGACCTTCGCAGCAAATAAATTGTGGACTTTTTCTGAAAATCTGCAACAGCAAGTATTGCCGGAAGAATAATAAAGAGAATATAAATGAAAGCAGAAATTTACGCGCAACTTGACAATCCTTCTTCACGTTGGCACTTGCTGGCCTTGTTTGTCTGTGTGGGATTGGGGTTTTGGTTGCGTTTTTATGGCTACTGGGCAGGTGAAAGTTTTCATATATTTGCCATTAACGATGAGGTTTCCGCTTTTCGTGTCGCCATGCAGTTTCTGGCCGGTGAGGAGCGAGCTTTTTATATCGGGCAACCCAATTTTTCAGATGGTCATGCCCCGGGACCTGTCTGGACATTATTTACGCTTGCAATGTTGAAGCTGGGGGGCGGTTCGGTTTCTCTCGCTCTATTTTACGTCACCTTGCTTAACAGTTTTCTGGTGCTTCTTGTTTATATCTTTGCGCGTCAATTATTAAGACCAGGATATGCGTTACTCAGTTGTTTTTTATTTGCGATTTCGCCCTGGACGGTTTATTACGCATTAGGTTTATGGAACCCTATACCTCTGGCGTTTTTAGGTGTATTGCTGTTTATTTCTCTGTGGCGAGTAACCCAGGTGGAAAATACACCGGCTGTTTTCTGGGTCTGTTTGCTCAGTGCGATGCTGCCGCAGTTTCACATGATTGGTATTTTTTATTATCCCTCAATATTGCTGGTTTTATACCTCAGTCCCGCCAGAATAAATCGGAGCTGGTTTGTGGTGGGTGTTATAGCCGGGTTGATGGTCTATGTTCCTTATTTTATTGGCGACATGCAGCACAATTGGGAGAATACGCGCCTGATTTTGAGCGGTGGCCGAGATTTTTCGTTCAGTGTGTTCAAAGTTATTTCAGCACCCGCAACCATATTGTCAAATCATCCCGGTCGCTGGTTGGGCGATGGTCTGGAGGGACTGTTTGATTTTGGTGACAGGTGGTTTGTTTCCAAAGTTATTCTTGTGGGGGTGAATCTTGTTTCAATAGTGCTGGCTCTGGCTATTATATTTCGATTTGCGATATATTTTTTCAGCCTGCTTAAACGGCATTGGAAGAATCCGTCATTGATGTTTGAGAAATATCCGGCTTATTCTTTTGTCGGAATTTTATTTTTTCTGCCATTGTTACTGTTTGTGTTTACCGGTCATAATTACAGTACGCGTTATACGATTTTGATATTCCCGCTGTTATTTGTGCTGCCCGCCTTCTATATAGAGCTGGCAGGGAAAAGTAAACTTAAAAAATTCTATCTCGCCAGTCTTCCGTTTATGTCTCTGTTCAGCATTTATCTCGTGTTGGCTTTTTTTACCCATATGTCGGATCAGATTGAAGGTGACGCGTATTTTATTAACAGTTTTAAGAAAATGGAAACGGTAAGAGAAGAAATAAAACATCATGCGGGAAAAGGGGTTCGGGTGAAGCTGGTGGTTGATGATTATATACATCAGGCGCCTGAGCGTTTAAGAATTGCCACCCTGGCACTGGCTGATTATATCGACGTTTACGAGAATTATATTGAAATTAAAAAATATAACAGAGAAAAGAAATATATTGTTCGGTATAAAAAAGATGCTCCCAAAGATATAGCCTCGGTGGCTTACCAAAAAAATGGCATTATCATTTATTCACTTAGATGATATGGGAGTCCGCGGATTCGTCAGACCATCTCGGGTTATACGCATTACCAGGCTGATGCTATACTGATAATTTCATGTGAAGTATAAGATTTTAAAGGTGTTTTCAAATGGAGTCTATTTTTATTTACACAGGATGTCTTACTTATTTGGATGAAGCATGTCAGAAGATTATAGAACAGTAGATTATCATCCCGGTCGGCTCAAGCGCCTGTTGCGCAAGCTTTTCTGGTTGTTGGTTGTATACCTTCCTGCACGCAGACAGGCGACAGTGTTGACCCGTAACGGCAAGCTGACCTTTGACAGCAAAGACAAGACAACCGGTCGTATTTTGCATGTCCATCGCAATCATGAGTTTGATGAAATGATGCTGGTGGTGCAGTTTTTACGGGATAAAGGTTTCCTGGCAAAGCATGCGGATGGCACGGTCGTCGATGTAGGCGGTTATCTGGGCATGTCATCTTCTGCGTTTTTGCTCGAAAATATATTTGAAAGGGCGATAGCTTTTGAGCCATCGCCGGATAATTATCGCTTGCTTGAAATAAATATCAGTAACAATCAACTGCAGAATCGGATGCGGGCATTTAATATGGCGCTTTCTGATGAGAATTCAGAGCTGTTGTTTGAGCTAAGTGGAAAAAATTTTGGTGATCACCGAATTCGCCACGGTGAGGTTGCCGCAGGTCATTATGATGAAGATAAGCGTAATGTGATCAGGGTTCCGGCCGGTCGATTTGATGACTTTCTCAAGCAGAATCCAGATGTCAATCCAGATGATATTCGCCTGGTATGGATGGATATTCAGGGCCACGAAGCGCGTTTTCTCAGCGGTGCGCATGATTTTCTGAGTCAACATCCTAATGTACCGGTGATGATGGAATTTTGGCCTTATGCTATTTTGCGTTCCGGGGTTAGTAAGAAAGAGTTTATAGAAAGGGTGTCAGGCATGTACTGCAAATACATCACTTTCGAAGCGGGTTATGCCGAAGAACATGCTATTGATGAGATCGATAACTATTTTGATCTCAATTCCGATCCTGAAGGGGGGTCGTCGGTGATGTTGTGTAATTAGTGAGTTGCATCACGAGAATGAGCAAAACCTACGGTTACAGAATTGATCCCGCTGAGTTAGAGAATGTTGAGCGCATCTGTGTACTCTGCTGGGGGTTGCTCGGTGATGTTCTACTGCGTGTACCGGTGATTGAAGCCATAGCTGCGCGTTTCCCGCTGGCGAAAATTACCCTGCTAGTCGATCCTGCCGCTGTCGCAGTGATTGAAAATCATCCTGCCTGTCATGAGGTACTTGACTTTAGTCGGAATAAACGTCAGATAACGCGTTATGTGTTCGATTTTGTTCGCAAAATTATTTATTTGCGACATAGAAAGTTTGATTTGTCGGTTAATCTTTATTCGGGCGGTTCAAGTCCCCTTGTAACCCGCCTGGTTGGAGCGCGTATTCGACTTGGTTTCGATCACACTCGAGCCTTGCGTAAGGCCAATAATCTGCTGGTTAAAACGCCTTCTTTTTGCGGGCACTGGACTCGGGCGTTGGGGCGCACTCTTGAACCACTTGGAATTACGGCGGACGAAATCCGCTGCGGTGGTTCTTTTTACTGTTCCGATCGTGCCCGGCAGTTTGCGCGCGAGTTCCTTGGCCAGACGGGAGCGCGTTATGTCGCGATCAATCTAGGCGCACGAGTGCCTGAGAAACGTTGGCCGGTTGAACGTTATGCCAAACTGGCTACGCAAATTGCGAACAACTACGGACTTCAGCCTCTTGTTTTTACCAACCCGGGTATGGAAGAACTGGCGGATGAATTTGCAGAAAAATATTCGGGTTCCAAACCATATAAACAGGTACCGGTGGTGTCGCTCGACAGAGTGGCGGCACTGTTGGAACAGGTTTTTGTCATGATAACCGGAGATACTTCTCTGATGCATCTGGCTTTCGCTGTGAAATGTCCGACCTTAGTCCTGTTTACTCATACCCGACCGGAAGTTGTCGAGCCGGATGATTGTAAACATATGCCCTGTTTTATTGAGGATAAGGATTTGTTAGACGAATGCGGCCTGCCCTGTGGACTGGCAGATATTCCAGCAGAGTATGCGCTACAGAAGTTTGATTTATTGTATGCACAACTGGGTTAGTTCGATTGTTATTATGCCAAGGATTTAATTTCATGATTGATGAGCTGTATAAACGTATTCGTTACTATTTATTTGCACCGATCCCGGCTGAGCGTAAAAATAAACCGGTTAAAGATCGCATCAGGAAGGTGCGTTATATTTTATTTGGTCATTTGCCGTTTTTAGGACGAAAACCTGCGCCGGGAGAAACTAGCAAAGCTCAGGGGCGACGGCAACGAGAAGATTTTTTTAACAAATACTGTAAAGGCCACGGTCTGGATATTGGTTATGGTGGTGATCCCATTGTCGCCAATGTACGAGGCTGGGATTTCGAACATGGTGACGCACAGCTGTTGCACGGGCTTGATGATGAAAGTTTTGATTTCGTTTATTCAAGTCACTTGCTGGAGCACTTGCCCGACGTTGAGCTGGCGCTAAGTAACTGGTGGCGAGTGCTCAAGCCCGGTGGCTATTTGATTCTTTATTTGCCTCATCGTGATCTGTATGAGAAGAAAATCCATCTGCCATCCCGTTTTAACGATGATCATGCTCATTTCTTTTTGCCTGAGCAGGATGACTTGCCCGATACCCTCGGTTTACTGCCGTTGATCAATCGTGTGTTGGCTGAGTATGAGCTGATTTACTGCAAGGTTTGTGACGAGGGCTATGTGAATCCTGGCGATGAGTTGCCCAGCGAGGGTGAATTTTCTATTGAGCTGGTTATCAGAAAGCCCGGCTGAAGACTATTTTTTGAGTAGCCGGTCCAGCATTCTCTCAACCTCGGTGTTTGTTATCCGCGCCATAGTACCCGGATCGCGCACCCGGGTGCCCCAGGTGATGTCAGCGACGGGTTTCCCGTATTTGGCCTGTATCGCTTCCGGATAGCGGTTGATCACATATTCAGCAGATAGATAGGGGCGAGCGCGATCCGGATTGGTACAGGCGTACAGACCTATTACGGGGGTGTTGACAGCCGTGGCCATGTGCGCCGGGCCGGAATCGGGTGCGATCAATAGCTCTGCGCCGTCAATGACGGCCAGTAATTCCTTCAGCGAGGTTTTGCCAACCAGGTTTATCGGTTTGTGTTGGCAGCGTGCGCTAATTTTCTCGCCGTATTCTTTTTCGATGACGGAAGGGCCGCCGCTGAGAACCACGGGCAGGTGATATTTTTCTGCAATATAATCAGCCACAGCAGCGTAGCCTTCGATGCTCCAGTTGCGGTAAGCCATGCTGGAACAGGGGCTAATAAGAATATAAGCGGGCGCGGGCAGGAGACGGTTAATCTGTTTGCGTGTCGAGTCGCTGATGGGAATATCCCATGTCAGAATGCGTTCCTGTATGCCCAATGTCTCGATAAAACCAAAAAAACTGTCCAGCACATGTTGTTTATCAATATGGGGAATTTGTTTATTAGTAAATATCCATTGTAAATCGTTGGCTCGCCGGTGATCGAAGCCGAGACGGATATTGGCCGGAATCAGTCTGCTGGCTATGCTGGCGCGTAATGACATCTGCATGTGTAGGAGAATATCAAAGCGGCGTCCGCGCAATTGTTGATAGAGCCGGTGATACGCCGTCAAGCCCTTTGCTTTGTCAAAGATGATAAACTCGATGCCAGGTATATCGCCGATCAAGCTGTGTTCCAGTTTGCCGATAACCCAGGTCAGTTGTGTCTGTGGCCAGTAGTGTTGCAAGGTTCGCACTACCGGCAGGACGTGACAGATATCACCGATGGCTGACAGGCGTAGAATACAGAGACTGCGTGGAGTTGAACCCGTATGGAAAATCATGTGTATGAAGTTAACTGAAACTCGTTCAAAGCAAGAACACATCCTATACGATGCCGAGCTAATTGAAAATCCCACTGGGTCATATTTTGAAACAGAAAGCTGGCGTAAACGTGATGCGTTAAACGGTATTGCAAAAGGGCGGGGTACGACAGTATTTATTCGCAATGCCGGGCAGGACTATGTGTTACGTCATTACCAGCGAGGCGGTCTGGTCGCACGTTTTATTGATGATCGTTATCTCTGGTCCGGACTCTCACAAACTCGCGCCTGGCGTGAGTGGCATTTGCTGGCCGAACTCTGGAGAAAGAAGTTTCCGGTTCCGCAACCTGTTGCCGCACGAGTTCAGCGGTTGGGGCTGTTTTATCGGGCCGATATTCTTATGTGCAGAATCAATGGCGCACAGACGCTGGCCGATGTACTGCTGGATTCAGAACTGCCTGTTAGTCTCTGGCGGAAATTGGGTCAGACGCTGAAGTATTTTCATACTGCCGGGGTTTATCATGCCGATCTGAATGCTAGGAATATCATGCTGGACAGAGAGGAGAATTTTCATCTTATCGATTTTGACAAAGGGGCTTTGCGTAAGCCGCATCGGCGCTGGCAGCAGGCCAATATTTTGCGTCTTAAACGTTCACTGGATAAATTTTACGACAAAGCAGAAGTGGCTCAAGACCGCTTTTATTTTACTGCTTCAGACTGGCAGGCGCTTTTACAGGGGTATGCCTGATTCGGGCGTGTTATAAGTGAAGTGATCTATAACAGCTTAAGATCAGGGTAGAGCGCAGCAATTTCCTGTAGATATGTTTGCGCGATCGTGTTGTTTGCACGGCTGAGTGCCAGTCCGTTCATACCGAATCGACGGGGTTTTTCCTGATCGCTAAGCCACTCATGAATCAGCTTGCCAAGTTCTTCTTCACTTTCGACACAGACAGCGGCCTGCTGTTGCAGGAATAATCGCGCCTCATCACGAAAATTATCCATGTGCGGGCCGAAAGTGACCGCTTTTCCCTGCTGCGCCACTTCCAGAATATTTTGTCCGCCTTTTTCGGCAAAGGCACCGCCCATGATAACAAATAGTGCACCGCTGATGAAGGACGGCAGTTCACCAAAAGTATCGGCAATATAGATTTCTGTTGCGCTTGTCACCGTTTCGTTTTTACTGCGTATGCTGATCTGGGAAGTAAGCGCAGAAAGTTCGCGCTGTATTTCGTTCAGACGCGTGGGATGGCGAGGTACGATAACCAGCAAACAATCCTCTCTTTTTTGTTTTAACCATTGCCGGGCAATATAGTTTTCTTCGCCTTCGCGGGTGGAGGCGGCCAGCACATAAGGACGGCCCAGGCTGATGGTCGAGACCTGTTTTTCCGCAGGCGATGAAAATTTTATATTGCCGATCACCCTGATCCTTTCTTCGGGCACAGAAAGCGCAGCAAAGCCCTGGGCATCTTCCTCTGAACGGGCAAGTACGGCATGGGTATTTTCCATTGCTTTACAGTAAAGAGAGCGAATCCAGGGGCGGGTATTCAGGCTGCGGGAAGAGAGCCGACCGTTGATAATAGTGAGCGGCACACCGGTCTGAAAACAGGCTTCATACAGGTTAGGCCAGATTTCAGTTTCTACAATCAGGGCGCAGCTCGGTTGTATGCTCTTTAGAAAGCGGTTTACAGTTCGCCACCAGTCGAGAGGAAGATAGCCGCAGTGGACGCTCTCCGGCATTTTACTGCGCGCGGTAATGTGTCCGCTGGGTGTGGTGGTGGTCAAATAGATAGAGAGTGCCGGATTCTTTTCCAGCAGCAGTTTAATCAGGGGCAGTACGGCGTTGACTTCTCCCACCGAAGCGGCGTGTATCCATATATTTTGTTTGGCGCAGGGTTTGAATGACAGCCCCAGGCGTTGCAATAAATACTGTCGGTCCCTGAAGCGCCATGCCATCCAGCCGGTATAGGCAATAGCCGGCAGGCTCAGGGCAAACAGCAGGCGACTGTAATGCTTCAGGCGCCTGTCCCGGCGCAGGGGATAGAGTTGTGGCTCACCCACGGGGCGAGTCTTGAAGCGACGATGCAGCCATAGATATTGCTCTGGTGCCTGACGTATGCCATCTTCAATAACCTGGTTAACGCGCCTGGCGTCGGCGAGATCATTGCCTGAGGGGAAGTTTTCCAGTGGTGCCTGCAGACTGATGACATAGCCCTGATTGCCGGGTAAGCGTTTGGACGAAAAAGGCAGGACAATGGCAGCGGATAGTTGTGCCAGGCGTGCGGTTATGGTCAGGCTGGCGGCAGGCACGCCCATGAAGGGCGCAAATACTGTGCCTTGTCGACCAAAGTCCTGATCCGGCGCGTACCAGCAGGTTTTTCCCTGCTTCAGCGTACGTATGATCTGGCGCATATTTTTGCTGGGAATCAGATCGGCAAAAATTTTTCTGCGTGCGTGGGCCATGACGGCTTCAAATAGTTTGTTATGCGCCGGTTTATAAATTCCTGTGCCATTGACATACAGGGAAATTAATCGGCCACCCAGCTCCAACGTAGTGTAATGACCACCGAGCAGCAAAATACCTTTTCCTGTTTTTTGTGCGGCATGTAAATGTTCCTGACCCTCGATGCGGTGGAGTTTTTGCAGACGTTCATAACTCCCCCACCAGGCGAGAGCCGATTCGAACAGGCCGATAGCTGCGGCGCGTAAACAGGCGCGGGTGCGTTGACGTTGTTCTGCAGGGTTTAGTTCGGGAAAACAGAGGCGGATATTAATGGCGGCAATACGTCGTTGAGAGAAGGGTAAATAGTAAATCAGCGTGCCGAGAACATTGCCTATGATGCGTAGTGCGGGCAGGGGCAGGCTGCTGCTCAGGCGTAGAAATCCCAGCCCCAGCCAGGTTGGCCAGTAGCGGGGGCCAAGGTACTTCCTAAATGGAAAAGGCGTCTGTTGGTTCAAGTTGTTGAAAACAGATAGTGGGGAAAAGCAAATATTTTAGTACAGAGCGGACAGATGCCACTGCGTATACGCTATTGTAACCAGCGATTGATAGCCGTCAGGGCAGCATCGCTGAGCGTACCCGCAGCTTGGCGCAAGGTCAGGGTTTCAATAATATAGGTATAGCGTGATTTGGCATAGTCACGTTCAGCGCGGAAAACTTCACGCCGCGAGTTTAGTACATCGACGGCGGTGCGGGTGCCAACCTCGTAACCTGCTTCAGTCGCCTCCAGTGCGGTGCGGCTGGACTTCAGTGCCTGTTTGTAGGCCAGCACCTGACTGATGTTGGCCTGCACGTTCAGGTAGGCGCTACGGGTTTTGTTTTCCGTGGCGCGGCGCTGACGCTCATAGAGTTCCTTGGCACGGTTGTATTGGTAAGCTGCCTGACGGGTTTTTGAATTAATCATTCCGCCCTGATAAATCGGCAAATTAAGTTGCAGGCCAATGCGGGTATCGGTTTGTTTTTTACCGGTAAAGGCGACAAAGGCGCCGCCTTCGGTAATTGACTGGGTTCTACTGGCAACCAGATCTAGGGTAGGGTAATGACCGGCTCGTTGACGGTTGATTTCTTCGCGTGCAATTTGCATGGCTTTTTCTGCGGCAATCAGGCTCAGGCTCTGCTGCGCGGCTATTTTGGCCCACTGGTCGATGTCTTCGGGTTCGGGTTTGAGCAGCGGCGTTTTTACTGAGAGCGGGGCAATATTTTTCGGATATTGACCGATCACTTCGTGCAGATTTTCGCGACTAATGGCGAGCAGGTTTTCTGCGGCAATGGTTTGAGCCAGTGACTGATCATAGCGAGACTGGGCTTCGTAGACATCGGTAATGGCCGTCAGGCCGACTTCAAAGCGCTGTTTGGTTTGTTTGAGCTGCTCGGCGATAGCTTTTTTTTCGGCGCGGGCAAAGTCCAGATTATCCATTGCGCCGAGCATGTCAAAATAACGCTGTGCGACGCGCACGATCAGCTCCTGGGCCGCATTATTGAAATTAGCCGACGCCTGGGCAACCTGATAACCGGCCTGTCGATACTGGACAAAATAGTCATATCGATAAAGAACCTGCTTCAGGTTAAGGCCATAATTTTTGCTGATGTATCTGTCGTCACGGGGAGTGCCGGTAAAAGTATATTCTTGACGCAGATCGCTATAGGTAGCACTGAGATTCAGTGCCGGTAAAAACAGTGCGCGGCTTTGATCCCTGATTTCCTGGGTTGCCAGAAATTCCTGTTTTGCAGCGCGGAAAGTGGGATCGTTCTCCAGCGCCAGTTTATAAATATCGACGAGGTTTTCAGCATGCAAAGATGACGTTGCCAGAAGGCAGAGACTTAATGAAATTAAAATTTTACGCATAGTGAATACTCTTTAATTTTGTTCCCTGTCACGTCGGTTAGTATGCCACAGATTATACCGTTCTTGAGTCCGCCAAAGCCAGATCAGGGATGCCATATCCCCATTATTCATGTATCTCAGTTAAGCACGGGTATCCATCCGCCAGCTGTAAAAAGTTTCGCAGGTTAGCGGGAGCAAGGTGGCGTACTATGGTTAGAGATTACGGGCCAGAAATGTCAGAGTATAAAACGTTCTGATTGTTGTACATTTTTTAAAGGAGGCAGTTCCGTTTCAAACAGAACTTCGCGAGACCAGTCACTGTTACCCACCCGGGTAACCAGCGTCGCCTCCATGACCGGGGCATCGCCAATAATGGCAAACAGGCGTCCACCAATGGTCATAGACTCCAGAAAGCTGCGCGGCAGAATCGGAAGCGAACCGGTGATGGCGGTAACTTCGTACATGTTATGGGTATTCCAGCCCTGTGCCGCATCGCCCTGTTCCAGGACCACATTTTTTATGCCGTGCGCGGCCAGTTTTTCGCCGGC
>VAPL010495341.1_pt1 | contig 12420 bp, 10 predicted proteins | sample 3395061 | NCBI WGS metagenome assembly VAPL01 (sample SAMN08290444, study PRJNA428436) | hydrothermal vent metagenome | isolation source: Deep-sea hydrothermal vent chimney 2 | place: Pacific Ocean: Juan De Fuca Ridge | depth 2182 m m
CCCTGCGGCCCGACCTCCTTTAAGATTGTCCATTATATTCGTAAGGCCCTGGGAATAAAAAAGGTTGGTCACAGCGGTACCCTGGATCCCTTTGCCTCCGGGCTGCTTGTTGTCTGTGCGGGAAGGGCTGCCACCAGAATCATATCGCGGTTGATGAGTGGTGATAAGGAATATCTGGCTCTTTTGCGTCTTGGGGTAAGCACCGACACGCAGGATCTTACCGGCCGGATTGTTTCTCAGCGTCCGGTTCCTGAATTTGAGCGCTCAGTATTAGATAAATGTCTAAGCCTGTTTATCGGCCGGCATCATCAGACGCCGCCAGCCTATTCGGCCCTGAAACATAAGGGCAGGCCGCTCTATTATTACGCGCGTAAGGGGATAAAGGTTGAGAAGCCGCCCCGGTTGGTGACGATAAATGAGCTGGAGATTGTTGAATCAGTTCCCCCTCGTCTACGGCTTGATGCCGGTTCGGACGCCGGGCCTGAGATGTGTATCAGAGTACGTTGCGGTAAAGGAGTGTATATCCGTACCCTGGCGGCTGATATTGGCGAGGCCCTGGGTTGTGGTGCTCACTTGCTGGCCCTGAGAAGGACGGTGAACGGTCCTTTCAGTGTTCGTGAGGCTTTGGATGGTAAAAGGCTTATTAATACCAATGAGGCCTTGACAATATTGCAGGGTGGAATAAAAAGTGTGGAAGAGGTGCTGGCGAGATTAGACCCTGAATCTGGGGTGCCGCCCCTTGCAGCAGAAAAATAATAAACTACACGCGATTACTGCGGAAATAACAAGACAATTAAAGACAAAAAAATATGGAGGTCTAACGTGACACTACAATTAGAACAAAAAAAAGAAATAATTGCCAAATTTGGTAGTAATGAGAATGATACCGGTTCTCCGGAGGTACAGATTGCCCTTTTAAGCGGCCGGATCACTTATCTCACCGATCATTTTAAGATTCATAAAAAAGATCATCATTCTCGCCGTGGTCTGCTGAAATTAGTTGGCCAGCGCCGCCGGATTTTAAATTATCTGAAGGGTAAAAATGTCGAGCGTTATCGAACTGTTATTAAAGAGCTGGGGATCAGAAAGTAAATCTCAGTTTTAAGGTCATTAGACTATTGTGGGCAGGTCGCGGGCCGGGAGTAAAACTCCAGTCTGCACCTGCCCTTAGCAATTTTGGCAGCTTGATAAATTACAATATGGTGTAACTTCAGCTAAGCTGAACAGGTTACCCCTTAAATAAAAATATTAGAGTCCGGCTGCGGTATTATCCGCCTATTGTGGTGTCGGCCTGTGGATAACAAGGAGAAGTAATGTATAAAAAAGTAGAGATGGAACTGAATGGCCGCCCCCTGACCATTGAATCCGGCAAAATTGCTAAACAGGCTAACGGCTCTGTCGTGGTTACCTATGGCGGTACCGTAGTTCTGGTTACTGCCACCGCGGCGAGAGAGCCGCGCGAGTCGGTGGACTTTTTCCCGCTCACCGTTGAATATCAGGAAAAATATTATGCCGTTGGGCGTATCCCAGGCAATTTCTTTCGGCGTGAAATTGGCCGCCCCAGCGAGAAGGAGACTCTGACCTGTCGTTTTATAGACCGGCCTCTGCGCCCATTGTTTGCCAAGGGCTATATGAATGAGACCCAGGTTATCGCCACTGTAATGTCCATGGACAAAGAAAATGAATCTGATGTCCTGGCTATTGTCGGGGCCTCTGCCGCCCTCCAGGTCTCTAATATCCCCTTTCTCGGCCCTATTGCCGGGGTCAGGGTAGGACGGGTGGATGGTGAGTTGATTTTAAATCCTACCGCCTCTCAACTGGAAAATTCCAGCTTGAACATCATTGTCGCCGGCAGTAAAAAAGCCGTGGTAATGGTGGAGGGCGAAACGGATTATCTCTCTGAACAGGAGGTGCTGGATGCCATCTATTTTGGTCATGAGGGCTTGCAGCCTCTGCTGACCATGCAGGATGAGCTCCAGGCTGCCCTTGGTAAGGAGAAGATGATAGTTAACGCCCCGGTGGTTAATGCGGCCCTGCAGGAGCGTATTGATACCATGGCTCACGAGGAAATGAACCAGGTTACTACCTGTGCCGATAAGATGGAGCGTAATGATCTTTATCACGCCCTCCAGACGCGTGTCCTTAATGAATTGGCCGCTGATGAGGATGTCTGTTCTCGCGAGGCCAGGGACATACTTCATGATCTCATGAAGAGCATGATGCGTGATACAATCGTTAAGGATAAAACCAGAATTGACGGCCGGCGTTTTGATGAGGTAAGGCCCATAAGCTGTGAGGTCGGTATTCTGCCCCGCGCCCACGGTTCGGCCCTCTTCACCCGTGGTGAAACCCAGTCTATTGTCACGACTACCCTGGGCAGCGGTGATGATGAGCAGCGGGTTGAATCCCTCTATGGCATGAGTTTTGAGCCTTTTTTCCTGCACTATAATTTCCCGCCATTTTGTGTTGGCGAGGCCCGCTTTATGCGCGGCCCCAGCCGCCGTGATATTGGTCATGGAAATCTGGCCAGGAGATCCATTAAAGGCGTTCTGCCGGCTCACGAAGAATTCCCTTACACCATTCGGGTGGTCTCCGAAATTATGGAGTCAAACGGCTCCTCGTCCATGGCCACGGTCTGCGGCGGCACGCTTTCCCTGATGGATGCCGGCGTCCCCCTGAAAAATCCGGTTTCCGGTATTGCCATGGGGCTTATCAAGGAGGGGGATGACATTGTCATCCTGTCCGATATCCTTGGTGATGAAGATCATCTTGGCGATATGGATTTTAAGGTAACCGGCACCGGCGATGGTATTGCCGCTCTGCAGATGGATATTAAAATTGACGGGGTATCAAAGGAAATCATGGCCCAGGCCCTGGAGCAGGCCAAGGCCGGACGCATTCATATCCTCGCGAAAATGGCCGAAGCCCTTGAGCAGCCGCGGGCGGAAATTTCGCAATATGCCCCCAAGGCCGTCGCTATTCAGATTAATCCCGACAAGATAAGAGACCTCATCGGCCCCGGCGGCAAGATGATCAAGGCTCTGACCGCTGAGTTTGAGGTTAAGATTGATGTCGATGACAGCGGTATGGTAATGGTTTTTGCCCCTGACGCTAAGGTTGCTGTCCAGGTCGAAGAAAAGATCAAGGCCATAACCGCTGAACCGGAGATTGGTCAGATATATGACGGCTTAGTGGTAAAGATCGTTGATTTTGGGGCCTTTGTCCAGATTATCCCCGGTGTTGACGGGCTGGTACATATCTCTGAGCTGGAGAATCGGCGGGTGGAGAAGGTGACTGATATCTTAAAAGAGGGTGAAACTGTCCGGGTCAAGGTGCTGGATATTGACTCACGCGGTAAGATTCGCTTGAGTCGTAAAGCTTTGCTTGATAATTAAGTTACCGAGGAGGCTCCGATGTCTGAACAGATAGATATCCGTTTACGCTGGCTTAAGCATGGCTATGATCTGGAGCCTCCTCGTTATCATTCTGAACTGGCCGCCGGTATGGATGTGCGGGCGGCTGTTCTGGAGCCTTTAACCATTCAGCCTGGTAGCATAAGTTTACTGCCCACCGGCTTTGCTGTGGCTCTGCCCCCTGGTTATGAACTTCAGGTTAGACCGCGCAGTGGTCTGGCGCTAAAATACGGGATTACCCTTATCAATTCACCGGGTACCATTGATGCCGATTATCGGGGCGAGGTGAAAATCCCCCTGATTAATCTTGGTAAAAAAGATTTTACCATCAAACGTGGTGAACGGATTGCTCAACTTATTCTGGCTCCGGTCTGCCGGGCGGTTATCCTCCTGACTGACCAGCTGCCGGACAGTGCTCGTCAGGATGGCGGCTTCGGGCATACCGGTCTCTAATCCTGTATGCGTTTTTGTGTACTGGGCAGTGGCAGTAAGGGTAATTGTACTCTGGTAGAATCCCGCGGCCGCGCCCTGTTGATTGATGCCGGTTTCTCCGGCATTGAGATTGAGCGCCGCCTGAACAGCGTGGGCTTGAAACCTGGGGTAATAAAGGCTGTTCTTATTACCCATGAGCATCGGGATCATGTAAGCGGGGTTGGGGTGCTGTCCCGTAAGTATAAGCTGCCGGTATTTATTAATGCCGCGACCCTGGCCGCGGCTGGTAAGATCATGGGGCAATTACATGCTGTGGTTGAATTTGAGACCGGCACCTCATTTTCCTGCGCTGATTTTGCTGTCCATCCCTTTGCCATTTCCCATGATACTGCCGATCCGGTGGGCTTTACGATTAATGATGACCGTAATCTATTAGGGTATTGTACCGATACCGGCATTATATCCCGTTTAATAGCCCATCATCTTTCGCCCTGCCAGGGGCTGGTGCTCGAATGTAATCACGATCTGGATATGTTGCGTAACGGCCGTTACCCGTTGAGTCTGCAGCAGCGTATTCGTTCCCAGAGCGGCCATCTTGCCAATCATGACAGCCTCAATTTTATTAAAGATCTGATGAATGGTTGTCTGCGTCATGTTGTTTTGGCTCATCTAAGTGAATCTAACAATCATCCAGATTTAGTCCGGCAGGAGATTGCTGCCCTGCTAAACAGCCTGCCGCACTCAGATTGTCACCCGCTTTTAGACATCACCATAGCTGACCAATATGAAGCTGGCCCTTTGATTTCTCTTCCTTGAACGCCTATCTTTAAAAATATCAGCACCTGATATTTTTAAAGATAATAATGCCAGTTAGTGCTATTCTACGCAAGAAGCCTGTGAGTCGTTGCGGGTTGTCTATTAAAGTAAGCGGGGCAGAGCTGTTTTGCCGCCGCTTACATTAAACTTAAAAAAAAGCTATAAATATGTTAGGCGAAATTGATCGGCATATATTAAATGACATTTTTGATGAATTAGATGATGCCATCTATATTGTTAATCCGGATGACAGCCGCGTTTTGCATGTTAATCAGAAGGCCTGTGAAATGTTGGGCTATAGTTATGAGGAGTTGATTTCTCTAAGGGTAATTGATATCCAGACGGTTCTGCCTTCTATGGAAAAGTGGAGAAGGAAGTTTAACCGTCTCACCCCTGGTCAGACCTATGACTATATCGGCTATCACCGCCGGAAGGATGGTACTACCTTTCCCGTAGAAATTCATGGTAAATACTTTGTTTATAATGGTCGGCCATGTCTGGTTGGTATTGCTCGTGACATTAGCGCCTGGCGGCGAATTGAGAGCGAATTGATTCAGGAACGTAATAAATTAGATGCGGTACTATGCGCTCTCGGAGACGGTCTCACCATGCAGGACACCAATTTTAGAATTCTTTACCAGAATTCAGCCTTGCAGAAGAAGCAGGGACGTCATATTGGAGAATACTGCTATAAGGCCTATCATGGCCGCGACCATATCTGTGAGGGATGTCTGTTAGTTAAGGTTTTTCAGCATGGCGGCAGTCACCGGCGGGAGACCAGCGTTGTCCTGGAGGATGGTTCCACCATGTACATGGAGGTCTCGGCCAGTCCGGTATGCGATAGTGAGGAGCGGATTATTGCCGGAATTGAAACGGTTCGCGATATCACCCGCGGCAAGGAGCTGGAGAGTCAATTTCTCCAGGCCCAGAAGATGGAGGCGGTGGGGCGTCTTACCGGTGGTATAGCCCATGATTTTAACAATATCCTCACCATTATTATGGGGTATAGTGAAATGACTATGTCCATGGCCCAGGAGGGTACCCCCCTTTTTGAAAACCTCAAGGCCATTAATGAGGCCGGTAACAGGGCCTCTCTTCTTACTCGTCAGCTTCTGTCCTTCAGCTGTCAGCAGAGCTGTTCGATTAAAAATATAAATTTACTTGACTCCCTTCAGGATATGAGCAAAATGCTGCGGCAAATTATGGGTGAAGATATTGATTTACGGCTTGAATGCTCGAGTGTTGAGTCTATTATTGCCGTTGATGAAACCCATTTTACTCAGATTATGATGAATCTGGCCGTTAACGCTCGGGATGCCATGGCCGGCGGCGGTATTTTCACTATAAATATCGACTGTTTAAAGATAGATGAAACTCCGGCGGAGGAAGAAAATTTGACCTCGGGCAACTATGTTCGCTTAAGGGTATCAGATACCGGCTGTGGTATAACCCCGGACATAATGGATAAAATATTTGAACCGTTTTTCACCACCAAGGGTATTGGCCGTGGAACCGGCCTGGGGCTGTCCACGGTTTACGGATTAGTAAACAATTATAAGGGGCGAATAGTAGTGGATAGTGTGCCGGAGCGCGGAACTACCTTTACGATTTTTTTGCCGCGGGTAGACTTACACGGCGCTTAAAAATCTTCAAAATCATCGTCATTGTCCATGGGAATAACCTGTTCGGGAGCAGGTGCTTTTTGGGATGTTGCCCGGGGAGCGGGTAAGGGCTTGACCTCATGACTTTTTTTAGAGGGGGCAGGGGTAGGAACCGACGGCTGCTTGAGCGTCTGTGGGATGGCAGAAATTTCATTACTACCGGTCAGCATAAGCATAAGCCGGTTGATATACTGCGTTGTAGTTTTGGCGAGGGAGAGAAGCTCGGCGGCGGCGCTGGCCGTCTCCTCTGAGTTGGCCGCTGCCCGCTGGGTGACCTGGTCTATCTCGTTAATTGCTGTATTTACCTGGCCCAGGCCTATGGTCTGCTCGTTGGAGGCGGTGGAAATTTCAGTTACCAGGCCGCCTGCCATGGAGATTTTCTCGGCCACCGCTGAAAATTTTTCGTTGGTCTCCACGGCCAGTTTATTACCTTCATTGATTTTGGCTGTCGTCTCCTCAATAAGCTGAGTGGTGTTTTTGGCCGCCTCGGCGGAACGCATGGCCAGGCTGCGAACCTCATCCGCGACCACGGCAAAACCTGCTCCAGCCTCACCGGCCCTGGCCGCCTCAACAGCAGCGTTTAAGGCCAGAAGATTGGTCTGAAAGGCTATCTCATCAATTGTCTTGATTATTTTAGAGGTTTCTTCGCTGGCCGTGGAGATGGCGGCCATTGATTCGGTCTGGCGGATGATGGATTCATTGGCCTTGTTCACCACCTGACTTACCTCCTTCATCAGGCTGTCGCATTGCCCCGCGTTATCAGAGTTCTGGCGGGTCATGGTGGCAATTTCCTCCATGGAGGCCGAGACCTCCTCTAAAGAAGCCGCCTGGGCGGAGGAGTCATCGGCCAGGGATTGGCTGGAACCGCTAAGTTCACCGGAGGCCTCGGAGACTCTCGACGTGGTTTCGGTTAATTCATGGCCAATGGCGGTTATAGGATTGATCACTAAGTACTGGAGGCAGAAATAAATGGTCAGGCAGAGCAGGACAATCAGTCCCAGGGCCAGACCGGTGAACCAAATGGTCAAATGGCGGGTAGAAGCGGCTATGGTCTTGGTCAGGTCGGCCTTCTCGGCAGTGATATTGTCGTTCAAAATTTTGTTTGTTTTATCTACCCGGGCCATGCTCATCCGTATTATCACCTGGCCTACCAGTTTCCCTTCAAATTTTATCGGTTGTTTGATCTCCTTCATGCCAGGTTGTATGGCCCAGGCCTTGGTGAGGGGCTTATTGGCCGGATCGGTGAAAATGACATTGGCCACGTCTTTGTCCATGGCCGCATGTTTGGTTAATTGCTGCAGGGAATCAAAATCATAACCGATGATAAAGGTGGAAGCTATTTTGCTGAGCAGCATGGCAAAAGATTTACCCTTGGCCATTATGTCCTGCTGGGCTATTTTTTCTTGAGTATCACGGTCATGTCCCAGGGTTTTGACAAAACTCGTCCCAAGATGTCTTTCGGAATTGTGGGCCGAATTAATGATAACTATGGTCATGAGGCTTAATAAAATAATGGCCAGAGTTGAAGAAATAAGTACAAATTTAAAAGTGATGCCTCTCCGCCTATCCGCCATCTTGTTTTTCCTCATAGCTTATAAAATCGTTAGCTAATTGTTAAATTAACCGCTTCTGTCAGCTTAATTGCCCCCATGCTTTATGGCCTGCAGGCATTCCCGTACCGGGGTGTAGTCAGCGGCCTTGGTCCAGCCCACAATCTCGGCGGCCTTGGCCGCGGGGCTTCCGGCAGTTATGGCCTTTAAAGCCGCTGCCATCTTGTCGGCCAGAGTCTTGGGGGTAGTTTTAAGGGCGGCCATGGGCCATTCGGGATAGAGACGGGTACTGTGGACAAAGGGGAATTTATCTTTTATCTGATGGATAATCTTAAAATTACCCATTTTGATCTTGCCCTCGGCGGTCATGCGCTCCAGGGTATCGGTACGGACGGTACCCGCATCAACGATACCGCGCTTTACTGCCAGCACCACGTTGTCATGTTTGTTGCCCTCAATGAAAGAGGCAAAATCCTTCTTGGGATGAATGCCGTTATCGAGGAAGAGGCGCCAGGCCATGAGGCCGCCGCCAAAGGAAGAATATTTGACCAGCATGAATTTTTTCCCTTTGATATCATTGAGAGAGTTGATGGGGCTGTCTTTGGTGGTGAAAACTACACCGCCAAAGGATGTCAAGGCCTTGCCCTGCCTGGAGTTAATCAAGGTGGCAATAGCCCTGATCTGATATTTTTTCTCCATATCGACATAGAAGGCGGAGTTGGCCAGCAGAAAATCAATTCTGTCATTCTTGACCATGGGCTCAATGGCCGTAAATTTAAGGGGTATGATAATCACCCGCTCGCCAAGTTTCTGGGTGAGATATCCCGCTGTGGCACCCCATTTCTGCATGGCCCTTGGTACGCCGCGTTTGGCCAGAACGCCGATTTTAATTACGGCCTGGGCGGAGAAGGCCAGGCCCAGGCTTAACAATAAGGTGGTGATAATAATTGCCGTTTGTCGTCCTTTCTTCATCTGTCTAACCCCCTGGTTTGTTGGGTTTGCTCCCCCAAATTTTCAGGCAAATAGCCTTTTGTGGATCTCTTCTGATACCCCCCTCTTTATTTGCAATAAAGAGTTGCTGTACTCTGTATGTCTTATTTAAGAATCTTCAAAATAAAATGAATAAGATTGAGGGGGGAACAATCGGTTGCCCTTAGCTAATTATATAAATTAGAAATTTAAAAAACAAATGATTTCTCAAATAATTTATCAACGCTTAGATAGTTGCGTTATACGGCTTTTTATTGCTATACTATAATGGAAAAAGGAGGGGACGGGCTTGCTGCTAACGGCCCTGTGTAAACACCAATCAGCAACTTTGGCTGGTTCGTCCTGAGGGGGGGATGTGAAAAAGATAATGGCCTTAGTGCTGCTTTGCTGTCTGTTGCCTTGGCCCTGGGCGGCCGTGGCTCTTGGAGAGCCCCCCATCAAGAGCCTTAAGGAGGTGGAGGCGGCTTATCTCTATAATTTACTCCTCTTTATACATTGGCCTGGCCAGCAGAGGGAACGGTTGACCATCTGTGTTCTCGGTGATGAGAGCATCGGCACTCTTTTGGCACCAGTGGCCAATAAGCCTATCAACGGCAGCTCCCAGAGTCTGGGAATAAAGTTTCTTACTTCTGGTTTTAAAGCCCAGGACTTAAAATTCTGCTCCCTTATTTTTATCAGTAAGAAGGTCGGCACGGATATGGGGGAAATTTTGGCTAAGATCCGCGGTCTGCCGTTGTTAACGGTTTCCGATCTTCCAGGGTTCGTGGAGCGCGGGGGGATGTTTGGCCTGGTTACCCGTCATGGCCGTTTACGCTGGCAGATCAACCAGGCCGCGGCCCGGAAGGCCGGGTTGAGTTTCGCCGCTCAGATTCTGCGTAATGCCGATATGGTCGTTGGTCGGGAGGAAAAATAAAATGCGGTGGCTGTTCTTCCGTTCTATTAAGGGTAAATTGTTTTTTATAATAGCTGGAACTGCCAGCGGTGCTGTACTCGCCGTGGCGATTTTGTGTTATTGGCAGATTTGCTCCATCTACCGCCAGGCCTATCGGGCCGATCTTTTAAATCAGGCCGCTATTGTCGGGGCCAACAGTCAGGCCGCCCTGTCCTTTGGCATTCCGGAAGACGCGCGTGACATTCTTGCCACTCTGGGGCATCGACCATCCATAATCGGGGCCGCTATTTTTGATAATTACGGTAAACGACTGGCTGCCTTTGGGGCCTTAAAACAAACTTCATTGCTGCCGGGCGATTTCCTAAAGGTGAGGTATGATATTAATCGGCTGGGCAAGGCCCTGGGGCATATAGAGCTTTGGGATAATATGCGGCCCATAGCGGTATTTAAGGCGCGGGCTGTTATCTCTCTTGCTCTGGTTTCGGTATTACTGATTATTATCTGTGTGCTTATTGCCGGTAAACTTTGTCAGATTATTACCCGGCCCGCTATGGAACTCACCGCCCTCACCGCTCGGATTGCCGATGATGGAGATTATGATCTTCGGGCCGTGGTGGGTGCCGATGATGAGATAGGCCGTCTGGCCCGTTCATTTAACAAGATGTTGGATACCATTGCCATTCGCAGCGAGCGTCTGCGGACAAGTGAACGACGATTCCGTCTCTTGGTCGAACAGGGAGTCGATGCCTTCTTCCTCCATGACATGGACGGGCGTTTTGTTGACGTTAATCAGCAGGCCTGTCTCAGCCTTGGTTATAGCAGGGAAGAGTTGTTGAATATGACCGTGGCTGATGTGGAGGCCGGTAAAAAAATCTGGGATATACCTGTTCCCGGTCAGTCATTAATGGTTGAAGGCCGGCATAGACGCCGAGACGGCAGCACCTTTCCGGTGGAGGTGCGCCTGGGAATCTTTGAGGATGGTGAGCGCCATTATATTATGGGGCTGGCCCGTGATATAAGCGAGAGGATAAACGCCCTTAAAGATAAACATACCTTAGAGTTTCAGATACAGCAGGCCCAGAAAATGGAGGCTATCGGTACCCTGGCCGGCGGTATTGCCCATGACTTTAATAATATCTTAACTGCCATAATGGGATATTGCGAATTGGCCCTCCTCGAGGTTGAAAAATCTACCCCTCTGTATGGCCATTTGCAACAGGTCAAGCAGGCTGGAAAGCGGGCTGTCAGTCTGGTACGTCAGATTCTGACCTTCAGCCGCAGGCAGTATCAGGAGGTCAGCCCCCTGCAGATTTCGTTAATTGTCAAAGAGGCCTTAAAGTTGCTGCGGGCCTCAATCCCCACTACTATTGATATCAGGCAGGATATTCAGACCGAGGCCATGGTACTGGCCGATCCGACCCAGATTCATCAGGTGATGATGAATATCTGTACCAACGCCTATTACGCCATGGCCGACAGCGGTGGTACGCTTACTGTATCCTTAAAGGAGATTGATTATGACCGGCCCATTAATGATGCTGGTGAAGAGGTGCCGCCAGGTCATTATGTGGTGCTGACCATAACTGACACCGGCCCCGGTATGAACAGGAAAACCCGTGAGCGTATTTTTGAGCCCTATTTTACGACTAAAGAAAAGGGCAAGGGTACTGGACTGGGGCTGGCTGTGGTGCATGGGATTGTCGAGTCCTGTCATGGCCGTATCGGGGTTTATAGTGAACCCGGGCACGGTACTACTTTTAATATATATTTACCGGCTCTGAGCGTGGCTCCTGAAAAGCGGCTGGTGGAAAAGAATGATGATGAAACTGAACTACGGACTCAGCAGGCGGAAAGAGTGGTCTTTGTGGATGATGAGGAAGCTATTCGTGACCTCGCGGTTCAATTCTTGACCCAGGCCGGTTACAGGGTTACGACTTTTATAAATGGTCGTGAGGCCTGGGAGGCGATGAAAGCAGATATAACGGCCTGGGATCTTCTGATTACCGATTTGACCATGCCGGAGATGGCCGGCAATCAACTCGCCATTCTGGTTAAGAGAATTAGAGCCGATTTACCAGTTATTATTTGTTCCGGCAATAACGCGTTAATAAATGGGCATTATGGGGAGGGGATTATGTACGCCCATAAACCCCTGGGCCGCCGAAAATTTTTGGCCCTGACGGCCCAGGCTCTAAGACAATTAAGAAAACCGGGGCCTGGGCTTGAGAACAGAAAAATCAATTCTTGAGGGTGGAACTTAGGTCTTTAACCTTGTCAACCTTCTCTTTAATGATGGCAGCCTCTTTGAGGCCGGGGATATTCTCTTCCAGCACGTTTTTGCCGCCTTCTTCCACATCATTAAGGCCGGTTTTGAAGGCGCGGATGCCTTTGCCCAATCCGGCGCCAAGCTCAGGTAACTTTTTACCGCCAAATACCAGAAAGGCGATTCCCAGGATAACGATTAATTCCGGTGTGCCGAGTCCAAACATAGCTTGCTCCTTATCTTTTTGGTCTGAGAAGAGCTCAGGCCTTGTGTTCTGGATCGTTGTCTTCTATTTTTTCAGATTTATCATCCTTCTTGGTGGCATCCTTGAAGTTTTTGATTCCCTTGCCGATTCCGGAACCTATTTCAGGTAATTTGCCGGCCCCGAATATTATGACTATAA
>VAPL010210644.1_pt1 | contig 12415 bp, 10 predicted proteins | sample 3395061 | NCBI WGS metagenome assembly VAPL01 (sample SAMN08290444, study PRJNA428436) | hydrothermal vent metagenome | isolation source: Deep-sea hydrothermal vent chimney 2 | place: Pacific Ocean: Juan De Fuca Ridge | depth 2182 m m
CACATGACTAACGATAGCCCGCAAAAAGCGATCCTTGTGGTATTCGCCGTCGCCCTGGTCTGTTCGGTTGTGGTTTCGGTTGCAGCAATAAGTCTCAGGCCGTATCAGCTCGCGCACCAATTATTTAATCGGGCCCAGCATATCGTGAAACTCGCGGGCCTCATGCCCATAAATGCGGATGCGCTCTCCAAAAAAGACCTAATGGACATTTTTCTGCAGCTGGACGCACGCGTCATTGATATTGATGCTGGAAGATTCGAAAAAAACCTGAACCCGGTGACATTTGACCAGCGTAAAGCCGCCGCCGATCCTGAGCGCTACGTTACCATTCCGAGCGAACATGATGTGGCACGCCTGGGACGTCGATCACGGTTTGCTACCGTCTATTTGGTATGGGATGGAGATCGGACTAAGCGTATTATTTTTCCGATACACGGACAAGGAATGTGGTCAACTATCTACGGTTATATCGCTCTGCAGGCAGATCTGAATACGATAGCTGCCGTGACGTTTTACGAGCAGGGCGAGACCCCGGGCCTTGGCACTCAAATCCAGTTCCCCGAGTGGCAATCGAAGTGGCAGGGACGGCAATTGTGGGACGAGACCGGCGAATTACGATTTCGCATCGCAACAGGGCGCGTGGCAGCAGAGTCTGCGGCCGCGCGTTACGAAGTGGATGCACTTTCCGGTGCGACGGTTACCGCTAGCGGTGTAACCAACCTCGTGCACTACTGGTTCGGGGAGCATGGTTTTCAATCCTTCCTCACGCACCTGCGTGAAACGCCACCCAGCAGAGCCGACAATTGAGGGAAAATCCATGAAAATGCGTGACGTACTGCTTGACCCGTTGGTGAACAAAAATCCCATAACATTCCAAGTGCTGGGAATATGCTCCGCCTTGGCCATTACCAACTCGTTATTATCTGCGCTTGTTATGGGCCTTTCGGTTACGGCGGTGCTGGCCTTTTCAAACATGTCCATCAGCCTGATTCGCCATCATCTGCCTACCAGTGTGCGGATTATCGTGCAGATTACTATCATCGCCTCGGCCGTCATTATTGTTGACGAACTACTCAAAGCCTTTTTGCCGGAAACGGCGCGAATTCTTTCTGTTTATGTTGGTCTGATCGTGACCAACTGTATCGTGCTCGGGCGTGCGGAAACGTTCGCCATGCAAAATCCGGTGGGTGTCAGCGTATTGGATGGCATCGGTAACGGCCTGGGTTTCGGCATGATTTTAATTATTGTCGCGACAATCCGGGAATTGTTTGGTAGCGGTTCTCTGATGGGTGTTTCCATATTGCCGCTGGTGGCGGATAACGGCTGGTATGTCCCCAATGAAATGCTGCTGCTTCCCCCCAGTGCATTCTTTATCATCGGTTTCCTGATCTGGGTTATCCGCAGCTGGAAAACGGAGCAGGTCGAACAGACGGATTATTCTCCCATCCCCAACCGCACAACTGAGGAGGAGTAAAGCAATGGACAATCTTCTCGGTATTTTCCTGCGTTCGATTTTTGTCGAGAACCTTGCACTGGCATTCTTTCTTGGCATGTGCACTTTTCTTGCGGTCTCCAAACAGATCAAAACCAGCCTGGGTCTGGGGGCTGCCGTTATCGTCGTGCTAGGCATCAGTGTGCCGATCAATAATCTTCTCTATAATACCTTCCTGCGTGAAGGGGCATTGGGCTGGGCAAACCTTGGTGCTTTTGATTTCAGTTATCTCAGCCTCATCAGCTTCATCGCGGTTATTGCCGCGATGGTGCAAATTCTTGAAATGATACTGAGTCGATATTTTCCGCTGCTCCACAGTAACCTGGGCATCTTTTTGCCCTTGCTGACTGTGAATTGCGCCATTCTCGGCGCCTCGTTATTCATGGTGCAACGTGATTATAATTTTGCTGAAAGTACCGTTTACGGACTGGGCGCCGGTGTGGGCTGGGCATTGGCTATTGCCACCCTGGCCGGCCTGCGCGAGAAGATGAGATACTGCGATGTCCCCTCGGGTTTGCAAGGACTGGGCATCACCTTTATCACTGCCGGCCTGATATCGCTGGCGTTTATGGCAATGGCAGGTATTGAGCTTTAACCTTTAACGCTCACGAGACCTGACACAAACCATGCAAGAAATCATCTACAGTGTGTTGTTGTTTACAGGCATCCTGATGGTGCTTGCCTTCATTATTCTGGCAGCGCGCTCACAACTGGTCCCGCGCGGGAACATTACACTGACAGTTAACGAAGAACTCAAGCTCAGCGTACCGGCAGGCGGAAAGCTCCTTGGTGCGCTGGCCGATAATGAGATATACGTACCTGCCGCCTGTGGTGGTTGTGGCACATGCGGCCAATGCCGTGTCAACATTCTGCAGGGGGGCGGCCCGCTGTTGCCTACGGAGGCCACGCATATCAGTAAACGCGAAGCAGCCAGGGGGGTTCATCTTGCCTGCCAGGTGGCGGTGCTGCAGGATCTGAAAATACAGGTTGCCGAGGCGGTATTTGGTGTCAAGCGCTGGGAGTGTACGGTGCGCTCCAACAACAATGTCGCCACCTTCATCAAAGAACTCGTGCTTGAACTCCCCTCCGGTGAAACAATGGATTTCCGCGCGGGTGGTTATATTCTGATCGAATGCCCTCCCCACCATGTGCGCTACGCGGATTTTGATATTCCCGAAGTCTATCGAAATGATTGGGAACGGTTCGGCTTTCTTGAGCTGGAGTCCACCGTCAAGGAACCTCTGACGCGGGCCTATTCAATGGCCAACTATCCCGAGGAGAAGGACATTATTATACTCAACGTGCGTTGTGCGACACCGCCGCCCAAAATGCCAGCCGATACGCCACCCGGTGCCATGTCCTCCTATATCTTTAGCCTGAAGCCTGGTAGCAAGGTCACTGTTTCCGGGCCTTTCGGTGAATTCTTCGCCAGGGATACCGATGCTGAAATGATTTTTATTGGTGCCGGAGCAGGCATGGCACCCATGCGGTCACATATTCTGGATCAACTCAAACGCCTGAAAAGCACGCGAAAAATCAGCTTTTGGTACGGTGCTCGCAGTTTACATGAAGCATTTTATATCGAAGAATTTACACAGCTGGCGGAAGAACATGAAAACTTTACGTGGTCTATGGCGCTGTCACGCCCACTGCCTGAGGACAATTGGACGGGGCCGACAGGATACATCCACGATGTGCTTTACGAGTCATACCTAAAGGATCACCCTGCACCGGAAGATTGCGAATATTACTTATGTGGCCCGCCCATGATGACCGCTTCGGTCACACAAATGCTTGACAATTTGGGCGTGGATAAAGAAAACATCCTGTTTGACAACTTCGGTGGTTAATGAATGGAAATTTTCATCGGCAGTTTCATTGTTTTCGCGATTAGCGGTTTGGCACTTGCACTGGGGCTTCTGCTGCGGGGCCGTCCATTGCGCCCTGGCTGTGGCCAGGGGAAGGGGAGTTGCCAAGGTAGCTGTGGCAAGCACCACTGCCCGAAAAATCACTCCATAGCGCCACCGGAGGCGTAAATATGTCCCGTTCAATTTGCGTGCGTGATTACATGACGACAGCCCTGTTCACCCTGCAGCAAAACCTGGAAGTCTTGCGCGCCGTGCGTATCTTGGTCGAACACGATATTTCAGGGGCTCCAGTCGTCGATGAGAATGGCAAGCTTGTCGGTATACTGACTGAGCGCGATTGCATGCGTATCGATCTGGAGGCGGGTTATTATGAGGACTATGGTGGTCGAGTCGAGAATTATATGAGCAAGGACGTTATCTCCATTGATCCGGACATGAGTATCCTGGAACTTGCAAAGCGCTTTATCGATGCACCCTATCGTCGCTATCCGGTGGTGAAAAATGATCACCTCATTGGACTGATAAGTCGTCGCGATGTCATGCGCGCCCTGGATGAGTTGTGGTGAGCCCCGGTAAGGTCTCCATAGGGGAGCCGTCGCGTGTGCCGCGAGCCTGTGTGAGCCTTGCATATCCTGATCGAGGGCCTATGGTATGTAATGGCCGATGTGGAGCACATCGGGCTGGACAGATTTAGTGAAGACAAAGGCGGGCAATCCAGGGGGCGTTCTCAATCAATAAAGTCGTACTGTTGCGCCTGAAAAAGTGCCAGGCACCAAAAGTAGGTACTATTAGGCGACGCAGAAGTTGGCTGTTTTGGACTCAAGATTTTCGTTCATGACTTGATCAGAGGTTCCCTCGGTGCCCCTGTCGGCCAGTAAAGCTTCAACAGCCCATGCCGATAGGTCAGCTATCTTCAGCCTGTCGGGTTTAACCATAAAGATGCCATCCAGAGAGATGATGAAAGACCTGTACGAAAACAGCTATTTGTATAGTGCCAATGCGCCCTTCGTCGAGGCCCGTTATGCAGAATACCTGCGTGACCCGGGATCCGTCGGTGAGGACTGGCGTGACTTTTTCCGCCAAATGCAGGCACAGGGGCTGGCACCCGAAGCGGAGCCGGATCACGCGATGATTCGTGAGGAGTTTGCGCGCCTCGCCCGACAGCCTCGTGCGCCGCAGTCGGCCGCGGCCGGCGTACCGCTGAGCGCCTCCTATGTCGACGCCAAGCAGGTGGCGGTGCTGCAATTGATCAATGCCTACCGTTTTCGCGGCCATCAGAATGCCGATCTGGACCCGCTGCATCTGCGCGAAAAAATTCTGGTGCCGGAACTGCACCCGGCCTTTCACAAGCTCGACGACGATGACATGGACCGGGTGTTCAACACCGGCTCCCTGGTCGGCCCGGAGCGCGCGCCCCTGCGTGACATTCTGCACGGCCTGAAGCGCACCTATTGCGGGCACCTGGGCGTCGAGTACATGCACATCACCGACACCCAGGAAAAGCGCTGGTTGCAACAGCGGCTGGAAGGGTCGGAGGCCCATCCGTTGTTGTCGGAAGACGAACAGCGCGAAATCATGGAGCGCATCGCCGCCGCCAGTGAATTCGAGAAATACCTGCATACCCGCTACGTGGGGCAGAAGCGCTTTTCTCTGGAAGGCGCCGAATGTCTGATCCCCATGCTGCATCAACTGGTGCAACAGGCCGGCGAGCAGGGCGTCAGTGAGGTGGTACTGGGCATGGCCCATCGCGGCCGCCTCAATGTGCTGACCAACATTCTCGGCAAGGCCCCGGCCAGTCTGTTCGAGGAATTCGAGGGTAAATCCGGCGGTGCGGCGAAAAACGGCTCCGGTGACGTGAAATACCACCAGGGCTTTTCCTCCGACATCCAGACCTCGGGCGGCATCGTGCATTTCGCCCTGCTGTTCAATCCCTCGCACCTGGAGATCGTCGATCCGGTGGTGGGCGGCTCGGTGCACGCGCGCCAGCACCGCCGTAAGGACATCGCCGGCAGCAGTGTGTTGCCAGTGCTGATCCATGGCGATGCGGCCTTTTCCGGGCAGGGCGTGGTGATGGAGAATTTCAATATGTCGCAGGCGCGCGGTTTCCGCATCGGCGGCACCGTGCACATCATCATCAACAATCAGATCGGCTTTACCACCAGCAACCCGCTGGACTCCCGTTCCACCACCTACTGCACGGAAGTGGCGCGCATGATTCAGGCGCCCATCCTGCACGTCAACGGCGATGACCCGGAGGCCGTGGCGCATGCCATGCGCATCGCCCTGGACTTCCGCATGGTCTATCGCAAGGATGTGGTGGTGGACCTGGTGTGCTATCGCCGCCACGGTCACAGCGAGGCCGACGAGCCGGCGGCGACCCAGCCCATGATGTACAAGAAGATCCGCAACCATGCCCGCGTCGGCCAGCTCTACGCCGACCTGCTGGTGGACCAGGGGGTGATGACGGAAGACGACATCGACGCCCTGGCGCGGCAGTACCGCGAACGCCTGGATGCCGGTGAGACCGTTGCCCCGTGCATCGTCACGGAGCCTTTCGACAAGCCCTATTGGGTGGATTGGCGGCCCCATGTGGACGGTCGCTGGGATGAGACGGTGGATACCTGCATCGCCGCCGACCGGGCCGAGGCATTGATCACGACACTCAACCACTTGCCGGAGAGTCTGGTACTGCACAAGCAGGTACGGCGTATCCTCGACGACCGGCTGAAGATGGCCCACGGCGAGCTGCCCATGGACTGGGGATTCGCCGAGACCCTGGCCTATGCCTCGCTGCTGGAGGACGGTTGTCCCGTGCGCCTGTCCGGGCAGGACAGCGGCCGTGGTACTTTCTTCCACCGTCACGCCATTCTTCACGACCAGCAGACCGGTCACAGTCATGTGCCGTTACAGCATCTTTACGAAGGCCAGCCGGACTGCGTAGTCATCGACTCGCTGCTTTCTGAGGAGGCGGTGCTGGGCTTCGAATACGGCTACAGCACCGCCGCGCCCTATGGGCTGAATATCTGGGAGGCGCAGTTCGGTGATTTCGCCAATGGCGCGCAGGTGGTGATCGACCAGTTCATCACCTCCGGCGCCGCCAAATGGGGGCGTCTCAGTGGCCTGGTGATGTTTCTGCCACATGGTTTCGACGGCCAGGGACCGGAGCATTCCTCGGCGCGCCTGGAGCGCTACTTGCAGTTGTGCGCAGAAGACAACGTGCAGGTGTGCATGCCCAGTGAACCAGCGCAGATGTTCCATTTGCTGCGGCGGCAGATGAAGCGCAGGCTGCGTACGCCACTGATCGTCATGACCCCCAAAAGCCTGCTGCGTCACAAGCTGTCCACCTCGCATCTTGCCGATCTCAGCGAGGGCGGTTTCCGCCTGATGATCAGCGATCCAGACATCAGCGATGTGGCATCGGTACGACGGGTGGTCGTTTGCAGTGGCAAGGTGTTCTATGATCTGCTGGATGCCCGGCGCAAACGGGAAATAGACGATGTCGCGATCATCCGCATCGAGCAGTTCTACCCCTTCCCCACCGAGGCCTTCTGCACCGAGCTGGATCGTTACACGAACGCCAGCGAGGTGGTCTGGTGCCAGGAAGAGCCACAGAACCAGGGCGCCTGGCAGTATATCTGGCCCATGCTCAGGGACAGCAAGCGCAACGAACAGAATCTGCTCTACGCCGGACGCCAGGCCGCGGCCTCACCGGCGGTGGGCTGTTACCGCAAACATATCGAGCAGTTGCATGAGCTGGTGGATACGGCGCTTGGTCCCCGGTGTGCAATGGAGGATGCTGAATGAAGATTGAAGTAAAGGTGCCCGCGCTGTCGGAATCGGTGGCCGAGGCGACGTTGCTCAACTGGCACAAGAAGCCGGGTGAGGCAGTACGCCGTGATGAAAACCTGGTGGATATCGAAACGGATAAGGTGGTGCTGGAAGTGGTTGCCCCCGTCGATGGTGTGTTGCAGGAGATCCTCCATGAAGACGGCGATGTGGTTGCCAGCGACGAGGTCATCGCCGTCATCGACAGCGAAGGCAAGGCAAGTGTGGATAGCGCCACGCCGGATATTGCGGTGAAGGCCGCCGAAATCTCTCCGACGGCAGACAGCGAAGCGGCCTCGTCGGTGGTGGTTTCTCTCAGCCCGGCGGCGCGCAAGCTGGTGGTGGAGAACAACATTGACCCGGCGCGCATCCACGGTACTGGCCGTGACAACCGCATCACCAAGGCCGATATCCTCGAATATCTGAATGCACGTGGCGGCAAAAGCGGCCGCGTGCAGCCCATCGCCGAACCGCTAGCGGTGACCCCGTCACCTGCCGCCGCGCCTGCGCCGGACGGGCGCATCGAAAAGCGTGTGCCCATGAGCCGTCTGCGTGCGCGCGTCGCCGAGCGCCTGAAAGAGGCGCAGAACACCGCCGCCATCCTCACCACCTTCAACGAAGTCAACATGAAGCCGGTGATGGATCTGCGCAACAAGTACAAGGACGACTTCGAGAAAAAACATGGCACGCGCCTGGGCTTCATGTCCTTCTTCACCCGTGCCGTGGTAGAGGCGCTGAAACAGTTTCCGGTGATCAATGCCTCGCTGGATGGCCAGGACATTGTCTACCACGGCTACTACGACATCGGCATCGCCGTGGGCTCACCGCGTGGGCTGGTGGTGCCGATATTGCGTGATGTTGAACAGATGGGTTTTGCCGGGATCGAATCGACGATTCGGGATTTCGGTCAGCGTGCGCAGGACGGCAAATTGACCCTGGACGAGCTGACCGGCGGTACCTTCAGCATCACCAATGGCGGCGTGTTCGGTTCCCTGCTCTCCACGCCCATCCTTAACCCGCCTCAGAGCGCCATCCTCGGCATGCACAAGATCCAGGAGCGGCCGGTGGTGGAAAATGGCGAGATCGTCATCCGTCCCATCATGTATCTTGCCTTGTCTTACGATCATCGTATTATCGACGGTAAGGACGCGGTGTTGTTCCTGGTGGCGGTCAAGGACGCCCTGGAAGATCCGGCGCGGATGCTGTTGGAGCTTTGATCGAAGATATCTGTTTCCCGTTATGCCGTAACGGCGCAAAAAGAAGGAATGCAGCGATGGCAGATTTTGACGTAATTGTTCTCGGTGGTGGACCCGGTGGTTATGTGGCGGCCATCCGCTGTGCACAACTGGGCCTGAAGACGGCTTGTATTGATGATTGCGTGGACGAGCAGGGCAAACCCTCGCTCGGCGGTGTCTGTCTCAATGTCGGCTGCATTCCCTCCAAGGCCCTGCTGGAAACCTCGCACCATTTCTACCGTGCACGGCATGATTTTCCCGCCCACGGCATCAACACCGGAGATGTGCAGATCGATGTGGCGGCCATGCAGCGGCGCAAGCAACAGGTGGTGAAGAGCCTCACCGGCGGTATTGCCCTGCTGTTTGCCAAACACAAGGTCACACACATCAAGGGCCACGGCTGCCTGTTGGCCGAGCGGCGCGTGCGTGTCATCGCTGGCGAAGCGGGCGACGAACAGGAATTCAGTGCCGGCAACATCATCGTCGCCACCGGTTCCACACCCGTCGAGCTGGCGGAGGCCCCCTTCGATGGCGAGCGCATCGTCGACTCCACCGGTGCCCTGGCCTTTACTGCGGTGCCCAAACGCCTGGGCGTGATCGGCGGTGGCGTCATCGGCCTGGAGCTGGGTAGTGTGTGGTCACGGCTGGGCGCAAAGACCACGCTGCTGGTGCGCGGTGAGCAATTTCTCGCCAACGTCGATCAACAACTGGCCCGCGCCGTGCAACAGGACTTGGTGGATGAAGGTCTGGATATCCGCCTCGGCGCAAAGCTGGTTTCCATCAGAAAGAGCGCAAAGCAGATCACCGTCACCTATGCCGATGGTGACGGTGAACACAAACTTCAGGTGGACAAATTGCTGGTGGCTGCCGGGCGGCGGTCCAACACGGGTGACATCGGCGCCGAGGATATCGGCCTGAAACTGGATGCGCGCGGCTTTATCGATGTGGACGGTGACTGCCGCACGAACCTGCCGGGCATCTTCGCCATTGGCGACGTGGTGCGCGGCCCCATGCTGGCGCACAAGGCCTCGGAGGAGGGCGTGGCAGTGGCGGAGCGCATTGCCGGGCAGCAGCCTGAGGTAAATTACGCCACCATTCCCTTTGTCATCTATACTTGGCCGGAGATCGCCTGGGTGGGGCGCAGCAGCGAACAGCTGCAGGCCGATGGTATCGATTTTGAGTCAGGAGTGTTTCCTTTCCTCGCCAATGGTCGAGCCCACGCTGCCGGTGAAACCCAGGGCATGGTGAAGATCCTCGCTGATGCCCACACGGATCGCATCCTCGGTGTGCACATCTATGGCGCCAATGCCTCGGAGCTTATCGGAGAGGCCGTGGTGGCGATGGAGTTCGCCGCCTCCGCCGAAGACCTGGCCCGCAGCATCCATGCCCATCCCACCCTTTCCGAGGCCATCCACGAGGCCGCCCTGGCGGTGGACAAGCGCCCCATTCACATTTAACGTCTTTCAATCAGGGATTAAATTCCCGATGGTAGGAGCGGGCTATGCCCGCGATATTTTCAACCGCTCCAGTAAGCCTCGCGGGCATGGCCCGCTCCTACGATAATTGCATCCTGTATTGGGACTTGTGACACCGCTCTGCGGTGTCATATATCCTGTGGCGCTCAGCGCCACCTCAGCCTAGGCAGATGAGTTTAGCCTCTTTTCGTTACACCGCAGAGCGGTGTAACGAGAAATGTACTGGATGTACACATAAGCGAAATGCAACGCCGTCCCGTGGAAAAATGACCACGCCCCTTCGGGTTGCGCAATAAGTGTTAACAGACCCTAACCAAAAATATCGGCCGTGATGGCCCGGTACCAGCCCTCAGCATAGACCGCTTCCATTTGCCGAGTCGTGAGCGGTGCGTCGCGTGGCCCGACACCGCCGGCCCCCTTGACGCCGACGATACCCTTGTCACTGAGCCGGTACACGGCGGCCACGGAGATGCCGTAATCGGGCGTGATCAGGCTATAACAGGTATTCACCCAGGAGGAGGCGCCCACGGTATCGCCACGCAGGGCGGCGACGATTTCGGCGGCGCAGACCTTGCCCTGGCTACTGGCCGCGAAGCCTGACTTGGGCATCTTGCCGGCGATGCTGGCGTCGCCGATCACATGCACGTTTTTGTATATTGTGGATTCAAAGGTCTTCTGATTCACCGGGCACCAGCCCTTGTCGTTGGTAAGCCCCGCGCGGTAGGCGATATCGCCGGCTTTCTGTGGCGGGATAATGTTGGCCACCGCCGCCTTGATTTTTTCATCGTCGGCCGTCACGGTCATGTGTTTCGGATCCACGGCCGTGACGATCCCGCCCTGCGAGCCGGGCACCCATTCGATGTGATCGGGATAGAACTCATCCCAGGCATCCTGAAACAGCGCCTGTTTGGAAAATTTGTCCTTGGCGTCGAGGATCAGCACCTTGGAGCGGGGTTTGTGCTGCTTGAGGTAGTGGGCGATCATGCTGGCTCGCTCATAGGGTCCCGGCGGGCAGCGGAAGGGATTGGCCGGTGGGGCGATGATCACCACGCCGCCATTGGGCATTTCGTGCAGTTGCTTGCGCAACAGGCGCGTCTGCGATCCCGCCTTCCACGCATGGGGCATGATGAGGCTGGCGGACGGGTCATAGCCCTCGATGGCACCCCAGAGGAAGTCGATACCCGGTGACAGAACCAGGCGGTCGTAGCTCAGGGTCCGGCCGGCGGTGGTGTGCACCGTCTGCTTGTCGGGGTCGATGGTGCTGGCGTTGTCCTGGATGACCTTCACCCGATGCTTCGACTGCAGCTTCTTGTAGTCATGGCGGATGAAGTCCATATCATAGAGCCCGCCGAGGACGGCGTTGCTGAAGGGGCAGGTATAGAACTGCTTGTGCGACTCGATCAGGGTGACGTCCAGGGAGGGGTCGAAGCGTTTGAGATAGTTGGCGCAGGTGGCCCCGCCGAATCCGCCGCCGACAACGATGATGCGGGCGCCGGTGTTGGGGAATGCCAGTGACGGAGCACCCAATGCACCCAGGGCCGAGGCGGTTCCCAGCCATTGGATGAAGCGGCGGCGACTGATGCTGTTCATGACGACTCTCCTAATGCGATTCGTGTTGCGGCGATAGTTCTGTCCCGGCTGGTGGAAAAGCTAGGGGGTGTTAACACCCCCTAAGGTTTGGGGGAAAAATAGCCGGCCATGAGATGGATTTCCTCGTCGGTGTAGCCCTTGGCAATGCGGTTCATTACCGTGCCCTTGCGTTGATCCGTCTTGAACGCCTTCATGCTGGAAATGATGTCGTCGGCGGACAGGCCCTTCAATGACGGAATCGAGCCGGGACTGTCGCCGTCCGGCCCATGGCAGCCTGCGCAGGGGTTGGCCAGCATGGCGGGTCGGTAGTCTGTGGCAAAGGCCGTGGCGGAAAGTACAAGTTGTGCGGTGGTGATGAGTACTGCGATGGCGATCCATGATTTCTGTTTCATAACTTCACCTCTTTCAACTTTATGGCATGCCACATGACTGAGTATGTGCCGTGAAAAAGTGTCGAATAAGACCGCAAGCGGGCACAGCGGATCGGTGTGAACCGTTCCCTCACTTTATAGCTCACACAGGGTATGATTACACCCCAGCGGAAGGCTCGGATTTACAGGTTGTGCCGGGATCTGCTGGTCCCCGCAAGCCATGATCGGCGCTTGAAGTCGGGGGCAGGGTGCTTTTTCAATCAGCTTGTCAGTATCCCACTGAAATATAGAATATATTTCTGGTAAAATCGGGTGGGTTCCTCTATAGTATGTCCAGCTACAGATACTGCGATTGGCACTTTTGGTTGTTCCCTCCGTGTTGCCCCCCGAATTCCCCGTTTCATTACCTGTACGCACCACCCTACAATGTTTAATTTATATCAGGTAAAAGTCACATGGCTACAGGTACAGTAAAGTGGTTCAACGAAGCTAAAGGTTTTGGTTTCATTTCTCAGGATGATGGCGGCGCAGACGTATTCGTGCATTTCAGCGCGATCCA
>VAPL010660043.1_pt1 | contig 12415 bp, 15 predicted proteins | sample 3395061 | NCBI WGS metagenome assembly VAPL01 (sample SAMN08290444, study PRJNA428436) | hydrothermal vent metagenome | isolation source: Deep-sea hydrothermal vent chimney 2 | place: Pacific Ocean: Juan De Fuca Ridge | depth 2182 m m
CCTTTGCGCCACCAGGTAACCTGGAAGGGCATGGATGTGTCGCTGACGGTAACTGAATTTCTGTTGCTACAGGCATTGGCGCAACGCCCCGGTTTTGTCAAAAGCCGCGATCAGCTGATGGATGTGGCCTATGACGATCAGGTCTATGTAGATGACCGGACCATTGACAGCCACATCAAACGCCTGCGCAAGAAAATGCGCATGGTTGATGATGAGTTTACAGCGATCGAAACGTTGTACGGTATTGGCTACAGATACAACGAAGAATAGTGACACTCGCGTCGGAGGTAGACGTGCGGGAAGCCGGATCCAATAAAAGTGGCGATGTCGTTCTAGGGGATGACTGGATTGCCCCACAGACAACAGCTGAGCCTGAGGTCCAGGACCGGCGTGCCCGACGCGGAATGATTTCGATCAACCGGTCACCGCTGGCGCGAAAGATTGTCACTTTTAACCTGATGGCCATGGTAATTCTGGTGGCCGGTGTTTTGTACCTGAACCCGTTTCGCGACAGTCTGGTATTTCAGCGCGAAAAAGGCATGGTTGCCGAAGCAGAGCTGATCGCAGATGCGCTTGAGGTTCAGTTAAACTCAGCCGCGGTAAATACGTTGGGAATTGAACCTGCATTTATGCCGGCAGATACCCTGAATAGATTAAGCTTAAGGGCCGGTGTCGATGTCTATCTGTTTGATAAGAACCAGACGTTAGTTGCGACATCGCTGGGCAACGAACGTGCGCCGGCAATTCCGATAGAAGGGTTGCAACAGGAAGAGCGGATAACGATTATCACCGGGTTTCTGAATGCTGCCTATGAAGCGATAGCCGGGCTGTTGACACCCGGTTCAAAAGAGGTCCAGAAAAGCGACCCCGAGGCTCTGGTCCGTCAGATCATACCAGAGGCACTGGCCGGAAATACCAGGATCAGAACCGGGCTGGACAACCTCGGTGGGACAGTGTTTTCGGTTGCGACGCCTGTTATGTTTAAGGGCGTGCCGGTGGGTTCAGTGGCCTTGCTTAGTGCGGCCGGGGAAATTGATGCTTTGGTGCGTGCCGAACGTGAACAGGTTTTACAGATGTTCGTGATCGCCATCCTTGTTTCTATCGGGCTTAGTCTGGTGCTGGCCTCCACCATCGCCAATCCGCTTTCTGATCTTGCAGCCGCCGCCGAAGTCGGGCGTGACAAAAACTCCCGCCGGGTTAATCCCGGTCGGGTCCGTATCCCCGATCTTTCCGGTCGACCGGATGAAATCGGTCGCCTTTCGGGGGCCCTGCGTGGGATGGTGTCAGCGCTTTATGAACGCATTGATGCAAACGAACAATTTGCAGCAGACGTTGCCCATGAACTTAAGAATCCGCTGGCTTCGCTGCGCTCTGCGGTGGGTACAATGCGGATTGCCAAGCGCGATGACCAGCGCGAAAAACTGTTGAATGTTATTGAACATGACGTGCGCCGGCTGGACCGTCTGGTCAGTGATATTTCAAACGCGTCGCGGCTGGATAGTGAACTGGTAAAAGAAGAAGAAGAGACATTTGATCTCTTAAAAATGATGATCAACATCAACGACTATCTTGGGGATGACGCCAAATCCAGAGGTATCGAATTTATATCCGACCTGCCCGCAGACCCGATTGAATTTCAGGGGTTAGAGGCGCGGTTGGCACAGGTTTTCGTCAACCTGATCACCAACGCCATTTCGTTTTGTGATGAAGGTGACGCGATCCGGGTCTGGGCGCGTAAACGCGACAACCGGGTGCTTGTGGTCGTGGAAGATACCGGCCCGGGCATTCCCGATCAGGCCCTGACGAAAATTTTCAACCGGTTTTACACGTCGCGCCCTGACGCGCAGTTTGGCGATAATTCCGGTCTGGGTCTGGCCATATCAAAACAGATCGTCGAAGCCCATGGCGGGGTGATCTGGGCTGAAAACATTCGCCCCACCGATTCTGATCTGACATCTGAACCCCTTGGTGCGCGATTTGTTGTTGGCCTGCCGATTTGAGCTGAACGCATGTGTCGGGCGCATTGTTTGCACCACTGCACAATGCCAATGAATAATCCGGACAATTCGATCACACTACACGCCAACTGTGTTGCGCTTGGCAACTCTGCGGTGCTGATCCGGGGGGCTGCAGGCTGCGGTAAATCGGCGATATCTTTACAGCTGATAGCCTATGGGGCGACATTGATTGCTGACGACAGAACCATTGTGACGTCAGGTGAATATGGTCTGACTGCCAGCTGTCCCAAACCCATCATCGGGATGATAGAGGCGCATGGTATCGGTATTCTGGCGGCCGACACGCAACCCGGCGCTGTTTTGCGTCTGGTGGTGGATTTGGACCAGACGGAAACAGATCGTTTACCGGTTGCACGCAAATTTGACCTGTTAGGCCACAGTTTACCCTTGTTATATGCCGTGGAAGGTTCACATTTTCCGGCAGCAATCCTGCAATACTTAAAAGGGGGTAAAAGCGCCTGATGCCAGCGACCAAAGAAGACAGCAAACCACCGGGCCATCAACGGCTGGTTTTTGTCACCGGACCATCCGGTGCCGGGCGATCTACGGCTGTAAACGCGCTGGAAGATATCGGTTTTGAAGCCATTGATAACCTGCCGCTTTCGCTGTTGAAACGGCTGCTGGACGGCCCGCCCATCGGGCGACCCCTGGCGCTTGGCATTGATGTGCGCAACCGTGATTTTTCCGCCAACCGGTTTATTGAGGTGATCGACAGCCTAAGCGCGGATACCCGTCTGGAAGTTGAACTACTGTATCTGGATTGTTCTGCGGATGTGTTGATCCGCCGGTTCTCTGAAACCCGTCGGCGTCACCCCATGGCGCCGGACGCCGGCCCGGTTCAGGGGATTGAGCTTGAATTTGATCTGTTGATCCCCATCCGTGCGCGGGCGAATTTCCTGATCGATACATCAGATCTTAGCCCCCATGACCTGCGCGCAGAAATCGAAAAATGGTTCGGGGCAACGGCCAATAAACGGCTGGCCGTGTCGGTGCAGTCGTTTTCCTACAAACGCGGCATACCACGCGGTGTGGATATGGTCTTTGATTGCCGTTTTCTGCGAAACCCCTATTGGGACCGTGACTTACGCACACTTGATGGTCGTTGCGAAAGTGTCGCAAACTACATCGCCAAAGACCCTCGTTTCAAAGAGTTTTTTACCAGGATCAACGATTTGGCGGATATGCTGCTGCCCGCCTTCGCCGAGGAAGGCAAATCGCATATCTCCATCGCTTTCGGCTGTACCGGGGGGCAACACCGCTCAGTTGCCGTAACGGAACAACTGGCGAATGCACTTGCAGCATCCGAATGGCAGGTGTCTATACGCCACCGGGAGCTTGAAAGGCGTGGTAAAACAGCCGACACAAGCGTTAAGGATGAGGTTCAGACGTGATCGGCATTGTGATCGTCGCACATGGTGGGTTGGCCAGGGAATATCTGGCGGCTGTCGAACATGTTGTTGGCAAACAATCGGGCATTCAGGCGATCTCAATTGATGCCGACCATGACCGGGGCGAAAAACAGTCTGAAATCTGTGCCGCTGCCGACAGTGTCGATACTGGCAACGGTGTTGTGGTTGTCACGGACATGTTTGGCGGCTCACCCTGCAACCTGTCGCTGCTGGCCTGTAACCCGGATGATCGGCGCACGCTGTATGGCGCAAATTTGCCGATGCTGGTGAAACTGGCAAAATCCCGGACGATAAACATAGACAGGGCCGTCAAGGCGGCCAAAGATGCCGGGCGTAAATATTTGGACAGTGTTGATTGAACGACCATAATTTTTAGGACCAATTAAATGACCAGCCGTAAATTGCAGATCGTGAACGAAAAGGGCTTGCATGCAAGGGCCTCTGCCAAACTGGTTGAGGTTGTGGAAAATCACGATGCCAATGCAGAAGTGTCCAAAGACGGCGTCAACGCCTCGGGTGACAGCATTATGGGGTTATTAATGTTGGCAGCGTCGCGGGGAACCTTTATTGAGGTATCAACCGACGGTCCCGAGGCTGAAAAACTTGCCGATGCCATACAGGCGCTTTTGGCCGACCGTTTTGGCGAAACGATGTAAGCCCGTGCAGGAAACCGGCAAACAAAATAAGGCGCGCTCTTTGGTCGACAGCTATCAGGATCAACGGTTGCAACAGCAACATGAGGCACCGGGTAAATACGTGCCCTATGACAAGCGTAAGCTGTCCTATTCCGGAACCTTTACTGACCGCCGAAAAATCTATTCGATCCGGGCGATAGAATGGCTGACCGGTAAGCTGCCGCTATTGCGGCTGATCCGAAAATTTGAAAAAGCCGGCGTAAAAGAGGGCCGCGAGTTTTTTACCCAGGCGCTGGATTTCATGGGCATTGATCTGATCACGCCCGCGGAAAATGTTGATAATATCCCGGCCACCGGCCCGCTGATCGTGGTGGCAAACCACCCGCACGGCATGGTGGACGGCATGGTGATGGCTGAACTTGTGGGCCGCAAACGCGAAGATTTTCTGATCCTTACCCGGTCCCTGATCAGTGGCATAAAAGAGATCAAGCAATTCATGCTGCCGGTGCCGTTCCCCCATGAACCAGACGCCCTGAACGAAGGGCTGAAAATGCGCAAAAAGGCCATGGAGCATCTTAAAAACGGCGGCGTGATCATCCTGTTCCCGGCGGGGCAGGTTTCATCCGCAAAAACATGGTTTGGCGAGGCCGTTGAAAGTGAATGGAACCCGTTCACCGCAAAAATGATAAACCGGTCTGGCGCAACGGTGTTGCCGATTTATTTTCCGGGGCAGAACTCACGTCTATATCTGATTGCAGATCAGATATCTGCGACATTCCGACAGGGTTTGCTGTTGCACGAAGTCGTGCATGCCCTGAACAAACCACAGCGCCCTGTTGTGGGCAAACCACTGGCAGCGGATGAACTAAAGCACTGGGGCTCAAACCAGCGTGGATTCATGGCCTGGTTGCGCGATCATACGCTGGCGCTGAAAGACCAGTAATTCAGCGCGTCGGCTTGGGCGGATCAACCCGGTAATCATAAAATCCGCGCTCTGATTTGCGCCCCAGCCAACCGGCTTCCACATATTTTGTCAGCAACGGGCAGGGCCGGTATTTGGTATCGGCCAAGCCGTCATGCAGCACGTTCATGATTGCCAGACAGGTATCTAACCCAATGAAATCCGCCAGTTCCAGTGGCCCCATCGGATGATTGGCGCCAAGTTTCAGGGATTCGTCGATAGATTTGACTGAACCGACCCCCTCATACAGCGTGTATACCGCCTCATTTATCATCGGCATCAGAATGCGATTGACGATGAAACCGGGGAAATCCTCGGCGCTGGCGGCGGTTTTTTCGATCCGTTCCACCACATCCAGACAGGCCTTAAACGTCGGTTCATCGGTGGCAATGCCACGGATCAGCTCCACCAGTTGCATCACCGGCACCGGGTTCATGAAATGAAACCCCATGAATTTTTCCGGCCGGTCGGTGCGTGACGCAAGGCGTGTGATCGATATTGACGATGTGTTTGACGTCAGGATGGTATGGGGTTGCAAATGCGGTAACAGATCCTCAAAAATGGCCGCCTTAACGGTTTCGCGTTCGGTCGCCGCCTCAATCACCAGATCAGATTTGCCGATATCGCTTAACGTCGTGGTGGTCTGAATGCGATCCAGCGCCGCATCACGCAGCTCTGCTGATATTTTTTCCCGCGATACCTGACGATCCAGATTGGTCTTGATCAGGGCAAGGGCCGCGTCAAGCGCATCCTGGGAAATATCGTTGAGCAGAATATCATAGCCCGCCAAAGCACAAACATGGGCAATGCCGTTGCCCATCTGCCCAGCACCGACAATTCCGATACGTTGGATATCCATAACCACCCTTCCAGAAAACTTAGCCGGACAATAGGCCCCCGATTATCATTGGCGCAAGGGCCGGGGCTGGATAAATTTTATCTTAAATTCCGCCGTTAGCAATTTGGAAACCCGGGTCGGCGATCTTTGGCCCCGGGTGTGTAAAAAAGGTGGGTAAAGGATGGCCTTTGAATTTTTGGGCGGGGGTGCCCTTGACTATTTTCCATGTAAATACGGCGATTCAAAACTGCTGTTTCGCGGGCCAAAGCGGCCCCTGACCGGCCCGTATAGTGTGGTGCTGGGGGGGACAGAGGCGTTTGGCAAGTTTGTTGAACAGCCTTTTGCCCATTTGTTGGAAAACTTCAGCAACCAGCAGATCGTCAATCTGGGCTGCATGTATGCCAGCATTCAGGCATTTGCCGACGAAACGACCGTGCTGGATATCTGTCGCGGCGCACAGCTGACAATCATTCAACTGGCCGGCGCGCAAAATATGTCAAACCGGTTTTATAAGGTGCACCCGCGCCGCAATGACAGGTTTCTGTATGGCACTGAATTGCTGCACTCTGTCTATAGCGGTCTGGATTTTTCCGAAGTGCATTTTACCGGACATCTGATTTCCAAATTGCAGGCAGCATCTGCCAGACGGTTCGCCATGGTTCGGGAAGACCTGCAATCGGAATGGGTGTTGCGCATGCAGGGAACGCTGAGCCGGATCAATGGTAAAGTCATTTTACTTTGGCTGGCTGATCATGATCTGCCAGATGAACAGGACCAGGCGGTATCGGGCGCAGAACCGATGTTCCTGACCCGGCAAATGATAGATATGGTTGCTAATGATCATACCGCGCTGGTCAAAGTTGTGGTCTCACCCGATGAAATTCAGGCCGGGCAGGAACGGATGATTTTTGGTCATTTTGAACAGGCAGCTGCCCAGCAAATGCTTGGCCCCATCGCCCATCAGGAAGCGGCGCGACAATTGCTGCCCCATTTGCTGGCATCGTGAATAAGCGGCCCGCCCCCAATGACGGGCCGCTTTCCTTACGCTATTACAGCTTTTCAATCAGCTCGGGCACCGCGTCAAACAGATCGGCAACCAAACCATAATCCGCCACCTGAAAGATCGGCGCTTCTTCATCTTTGTTGATGGCGACGATGATCTTGCTGTCCTTCATACCGGCCAGATGCTGGATTGCGCCGGAAATACCAACCGCCACGTAAAGATCAGGGGCCACAACCTTGCCGGTCTGACCCACCTGCCAGTCGTTCGGCGCATAGCCCGAATCCACCGCGGCGCGGGATGCACCAACAGCCGCACCCAGCTTATCGGCCAGCTTTTCGATCAGGGCAAAATCTTCCTCTGATCCAACGCCACGGCCGCCGGACACCACAACACCGGCGCTGGTCAGTTCGGGGCGGTCACTGGCCGCAACCTTATCCTCAACCCATTCTGACAGGCCCGGATTGTCCGCCGCTGCAATGTTATCAACACCGGCAGACCCACCGTCACCGGCGGCATCAAAGGTTGATGTGCGAATGGAAATTACCTTTTTCGCATCCATTGATTTCACCGTCTGAACCGCGTTGCCGGCATAGATCGGCCGCTCAAATGTCGCGCTGTCAACAATGCCGGACACATCGGAAATCACCATCACATCCAGTAGCGCCGCCACCCGTGGCAGGATGTTTTTGGCGTCCGTCGTTGCCGGGGCGACGATATGTTCATAATCGCCAGCCAGTGACACGATCAGCGCCGCCGCCGGTTCCGCCAGACGGTGACCATAAAGCGCATCTTCGGCACAGAGCACCTTGGATACCCCGGCGATTTTGGCCGCGTCCGCCGCCGCCGTGCTACAGGTCGCCCCGCAGCACAGTACCGTCACATCGCCCAATGATTGGCATGCCGCCACTGCCTTGGCAGTTGCATCGACGAACAATTCGCCATCATTAACTTCTGCAAGCAATAAAACAGCCATTATATCGCCCCCGCTTCTTTAAGTTTCTCAACCAGTTCATCCACTGAACCAACAATTTCACCGGCTTTACGGCCCTCAGGCTCAATCGTTGAAACGATCGTAAGACGCGGCGTGATATCCACCCCGTAATCCGCAGGCGTTTTTTCATCCATCTGCTTTTTCTTGGCCTTCATGATGTTGGGCAGGGATGCATAACGTGGTTCATTCAGGCGCAGATCAACCGTGACAACGGTTGGCATCTTTACTTTGATGGTCTGCAAACCGCCGTCCACTTCCCGGGTCACAACGGCGTGGTCCCCGTCAATGTCCAGCTCTGAGGCAAACGTACCCTGTGACCAGCCCAAAAGTGCCGCCAGCATTTGCCCGGTGGCATTCATGTCATTGTCGATCGCCTGCTTACCGGCCAGAACCAGTCCCGGCGCTTCCTCATCAACAATGGCCTTCAGGATTTTCGCCACCGCCAGGGGTTCGATGTCATTATGCACATCATCCGTGGCCACCACCAAAATCGCCCGATCCGCGCCCATGGCCAAAGCCGTGCGCAGGGTTTCCTGGGATTTCTGGGTGCCGATGGAAACAGCGATAATTTCGTCGGCTTTTCCGGCCTCTTTCAGACGGATAGCCTGTTCAACGGAAATTTCGTCAAACGGGTTCATCGACATTTTAACATTGGCAAGATCAACACCGCTGCCATCCGCTTTCACGCGGACTTTCACGTTATAGTCGATCACGCGCTTGACGGGCACTAGCACCTTCATTGGGCGGTCTCCTTGAAAACAAAGGGGCGCGATGGCCCCATTTATACTTGCGGGTTTGATATCTGTTCATTGCCAAGGAAAACAAGACAGAATCGACATTTTGATGTCAGCCGACGCCGCGTTTATCGGCGGTTGCTGGTAAGGTATGTGGAAATTTGATAGGATTGGGTCAAATAATTCACGCAGGGGGTGGGCGATGCAAAAGGTTAGGGGCGTCGGAGGGTTCTTTTTTCGTGCGAAAGACCCGGCCAAGCTTACCACCTGGTATCTGGAACATCTTGGAATTAACCCGGTTCCGCAGGATGCTGTTACTAAACCATGGATGCAGGAAGCCGGGCCAACCGTGTTTGCGCCGTTCCCCGATGATACAGATTATTTTGCTTCCGATCAGGCGTTTATGCTGAATTTCCGGGTGGATGATCTGAACGGAATGATTGCGCAGCTTGAAAGCGCCGGAATAAAGATCGTTAGCCGTGAAGCCATGGAAGGTATCGGGGATTTTGCCCGTATCCAGGACCCGGAAGGCAACCCGGTAGAGCTGTGGCAACCTGTGTGATCACTGAGGCGCCAAAAAACTGATCGCGCAGACCGGATACCTAAAACCGCGCCAGAACCATCCTGACCGTTACATCCTGACCGGGCGCTGCGTCCAGCGGCTGGGTCCAGGCAAAATACACGCCATCGCGGGTCTGCACCATGCGCGGAAAATTGATCGAACCGGCTTCGTCATTGACGGTGATCGCCTGTGGTTCCCCACACCCGGTCAGCGCGTGCGCCCGGCACACCATCAGTGTCTCACCGGCATCTGTCCATTCAATCCACGAAACCACGGCCGAGCCATCCAACAGCTGCAACACATCTACCCGGCCCGCCGCATCGCCGGCGTCCACCCGTAAGGGCGCGCCAAAACTGGCCCCGGCATCGTCCGAGAACGCCACCTTTACCACCGGTTCATCATTGGCACCGGTAAACCAGGCAACAACCGCCCGTTCACCGGCGGCATCAATCGCCGGGCCATTGACCGGGCAACCGCTGATCTCCCAGCCATCATCATGCAAGGTGGTCGGCCTGATCCAATCCCCCAACACCCGGCGCAACACCGAAATATCGCGGATCTCAGCGCCGGTGCGGTCGCGGTACACCACCAGCACCGTTCCGTCCCCGGTAACAGCGGCCGAGGTCTGGCAACAGGTGCAGGTGCGTATATCCAGCAGGGTATCATCTGTTTGACTGCCATCGGTTCCGATCGTGGTCACACGCAGTTGCGCGGCATTGGTAAACGCGTTTTCAGCCGCCCCTGTCGCGTTGATGTCATAGGCGCGCCCGTCCAGCCAGATCACGACCATCTGATCCGGGGCCACCGGTAACATGGTGACAAAGCCATGCTGACGCCGGGACCGGTCACTATGGGGGGTGACAGGATCACCCCATGTGGCCCCAGCATCCGCCGACAGCGCAATATTGGTGTCGTAATCATAGCTGGACGGCCCGTTCTGCATCAGCCAATGCACCGCCAGCGTGCCATCGGCAAAGGCGGTAACCGACGGGAAATCGGCCCAGTTGACGAACAACTTGTCAGAGCTCACAACCGTTTGCGGCACCGACCAGCCGGTACTGTCCCCAATGGCGGTGCGAACCGCAAACCCCTGTGCTGCAGGTTCTGTCCAGCTTAGCGCCACCCGGCCATCCGCCATGGCAAACAGCGATGGCTCCTGCGCACCAGCGGCCAGCGGCAAATCTATTTCGGCAATCGATGTAAAAACATTGCTTTGCGCCTGTGCCAAGCCTGTGCCCAGGGCGATCAGACCAGCAACAATGCCAAAGCGCATTGTATTATTTACGGAAATGTGCCGGCACTGGTTCTGCAAATTCTACCTGTTCGCCCCCGGCACCCAGAGTACATCATCTTTGCCATTGTTATTGGCTACCCGCGACGCCACAAAAAACCAGTCCGACAGCCGGTTCAGGTATTTCACCACCGCACCGTTCACATCTTCAACCCCGGCCAGTTCCACCGCCAGCCTCTCGGCGCGGCGCGAAACGGTACGGCAAAGATGCAAATGTGCGGCTTGCGCCGTGCCACCGGGCAGGATGAATGAGCGCAACGGCGCAATGTCCTTGTTCATCATGTCGATTTCACTTTCCAGCCGGTCGACCTGTGCCTGTGTCACGCGAAGCGGCGGATATTCAGCACCCGCATCCCCGGCCATATCCGGGCGGCACAGGTCCGCCCCCAGATCAAACAAATCGTTCTGAATGCGCGCCAGTGCCGCGTCCATTTCCCCGGCTGCGTGCAGGCGCGCCAGCCCGACAGTTGCATTGGTTTCATCCACCGTGCCATAGGCGGCAACCCGCAGCGAATGTTTGGCCACCCGCGCACCATTGCCCAGCGCGGTTTCGCCGCCATCCCCGGTGCGGGTGTAAATCTTGTTCAGCACCACCATGCTATTTGCCACCGCGGAAATAGATGAAAATCAGGATCATCGCGATGGCAAAGGCCTGGGCAATGATCCGGTAGCGCATGATCCGGTTGGCGTGTTTGCGGTTGAAATCACCGCCCTTGGCAAAGCCGCCAACACCGATCATCAGCACCACCAGCACGGCAAAAACCGACAGGGCAACCAGAATAAATAGCGGATCGTCTTTCATAGGGCACATCCCGTAAACAGGTTTCAGACGATTATTTAGCGCAAACCGCAGGAAATGCGAATGCCGTTCATGTCGCAGCCCTAACCGCGCGCCAAAATCCAGTCCAGTGCGCGCGTCGGCAGTATCCGCTTTAACGCCCCCATAATATAGGTTGGTGTGGTCACAAAATACCGCGGTTTAGGCCGCGGCGCTTCAATGGCATGGATCAGTTTTTTGGTGACGGCGGACGGGGGCAGCTCAAACGGCCCGGATCCGCTGCCTTCATACAGTTCTTTCAGCAGGGATGCCTGATATTGTGCCACCCGCGCTGATTTTTCCCAGTCAATCCATTTTTCAAATTGCAGGGCGGCGTTTTTGCGAAAATCGGTGCCAATCGGGCCGGGTTCGATCAGCGATACTTTGATCCCGGTATCACGCATCTCCAGCCGCAAGGTATCCGCCAGACCTTCCATGGCGAATTTTGTGGCATTATAGGCCCCGCGCCAGCGCGCGCCGATAAACCCCAGCACCGATGAACAAAATACGATCCGGCCATGGCCCTGCGCCCGCATGATCGGGATCACACGGTTGGTCAGATCAAACTGGCCAAAGAAATTCGCCTCAAAAATTGCGCGCAGGGCATCACGGGGCAGGTCCTCCACCGGGCCGGGGATGGCGTAGGCGCCGTTGTTGAACAGCGCGTCCAGCGTGCCACCGGTTTGCGCCAGCACCTGATCCAGCGCGGACACGATCGACGCCTCATCCTCATAGTCCAGCACAAAACTTTCCAGCCCCTCATCGCGCAGCCGCTTACAATCGGCTTGCTTGCGGCAGGTGGCAAACACCCGCCAGCCCCGCGCCTTCAAGCCATGGGCCGCGTCATAGCCAATGCCTGATGAACAGCCGGTGATCAGAATAGACTTGTTAGTCATGGCTACCTAATGTGATGCAAAACAGGAGCGGTGAATTGGCAGAACATAAAGCATCATGTCAATGCGGAGAAGTGCGGGTTGTGGCAAATAGCGACCCGGATTTTGTGATTGTCTGCAATTGTATCGCTTGCCAGAAGCGAACCGGCTCAGCCTTTGGAACCGGGGCCTATTTCAAACGATCTGATCTGACGGTCACCGGCGCCCCAAAGCACTGGCCCCGCACCAGCGATGCCGGGCGCGCCATCGACAACCACTTTTGC
>VAPL010166857.1_pt1 | contig 12414 bp, 9 predicted proteins | sample 3395061 | NCBI WGS metagenome assembly VAPL01 (sample SAMN08290444, study PRJNA428436) | hydrothermal vent metagenome | isolation source: Deep-sea hydrothermal vent chimney 2 | place: Pacific Ocean: Juan De Fuca Ridge | depth 2182 m m
ACACCATATTATCACCAAGCATGATGTGATAAGTGTGATTCATTAATAAGACTCTATTTAAACCTATCAGGATCCGGTATTGAAAAACACAAAGGTGAATTCAAAATAACTATTTATCTCAAACCTACAAGGTTTAAAAAATCTTGCAGGATGCTCAATATACGAATTTCATAATTTTCAACTCATAACTCATAATCCGGATACCAATTTCTCAATCTCACTTCGATATTTGGATTTTTAGTATTGACTAATTTTTTAAATGCTTCTGTATCACTCTTATCTGGTTTACCTCTGTAATGATATGGATATACTATTTTTGGTTTGAATTCGAGAACGGCACTAGCTGCCTGATGAATATCCATCGTATAAGGTAAATTCATGCATACAAAAGCGATATCAATATTTTTAAGGGCTCTCATTTCTGGGATGTCTTCGGTATCTCCGGAAATAAATATTTTTTTATCACCTATGGTTAAAATATAAGCATTGCCTCTTCCTTTTGTATGTTTCGCATCGTCGCTTTCAGGTAAATTATACATAGGAATTGCTTCAATAGAAATTCCTATTACATCTGTATGTCCACCATTGTTCAAGACTTCTATATTGTTGCTAAAATTTTCGGGTAATTTATCAGCTACAGCTTGAGGAACAATAAAAGGTACACCTTCTGTTTTAATTGCATCAAGTGTTTTTGTATTTAAATGATCACCATGAATATCTGTAATAAGTATCAGATCAGGAGATTGTATATTGTTAAAGGCTTTTTCACCACCATAGGGATCAACATAAATAGTTTTGTTATTAAATTGTAAAACTAGTGTTCCGTGTAAAATAGGTTGTATAATTAATGCGCCTGAATCTGTAGAGAATTTATCAGGATCTGGTCTTTGTCCAAAAAGAGATAATGAAATAAAACAGATAAGAATTTTTAAAGTTAGTTGAAGTGACATATTTCTTGATTTTGCGAAATATAAAATTACAAAATTTATCACTAAATATAATGGTGACCAATTATTAGATTGGTCACCATTAAAAAATCCCCTTCATTATTGAATTTAATTTTTTAAATTTTGTTCCAATTCACGTACTTTATGAAACAGTATATTATTTTCTAAATGTATGTGCTGAAAAAGGTCATTTGTAAATTCTTCTAATTTATGATACAGCGCCTTATAGGTGTTGCATGCATGACTTGGTGGAGTAAAATTATTACTCAATTGTTGAATTGTTTTGATAATATCACCTGCATTATCGTGTTCATGTTCCATCATCCTTACAGGATTCTCTATGCTTCCAAATTGAAAATTACTATTTCCATTTTTAATCATTTCTTTGATAGCCGGGAATAGAATTTTTTCTTCTTTTTGCATATGTGCTAGTAACTCATTACTCAGTTCGGTAAACAGTTTTGCGATTTCAATATTTTCAGGATTGTGATCGCCGTGAACTTTAGCTACTTTTTGTGCAAATTCATTGATTATAGAAACATTTTCAGTTACATAAGTATGGTGAACATTTATAATATAATCTATTAAAAAATCTAATTTCCAGTCTTTAAAATTCAGATTAGGATTTGAATTGGTTACATGCATATTTTCCAGTTCATTTATTACATCTTTAACATCCACATCCAGGTTTTCACATGCTTTTGCAATGGTTTTTCCACCACCACAACAAAAGTCTAATTTGTACTTTTTAAAAACAGAAGCTGTACCGATATCATCACTTACAATTTCTGCAATGGTTTTATTACTTAAATCACTCATTTTATTTTTTTTACAAAGGTAAATAAAATAAAAGATAAATTAGTCTTTTATAGAATATTTAACAATAAAAAATTACGATATAGGGTAGGTAAAACACCCTAATGATTTTAAACTTATTTAAAATACGATTATCAGAAAAGTTTTCTTATCTCATTTTTAAGAAAATACAAGGCAGTTGCACTTGGACTATCACCGGCAGTTGAGTTTGTAATGAGATTTTCCTGTAATTGTTCGGCAGTATCAACACTGGTATTGGCTGCAGCAGTTCTAATTTGTTGTGCGATTGCATTTTTTGCAGATACTATGGCATTCCATGCATCGTCTGAAACATATATTTGCTGAGCGAGATTATGCTCGTATTCATGCTCAATATTCTGAATGAGTTTGTTAAGGTATTTTATAGAATTTTTATCGCTGGGTTTAACTCTTACCAATAATTTAGTAAGTGAAATTCTTTCCAGAAACAAGGTTAATCTTTCATAAGCCTGCAATCTTAATGGCAAGGCTATATTTTGATTCTTCTTTTGTAATTGAAAAAACCTCCTTTTCTCTTCATTGGCAAAGTGAAATTTAAAATAATAAAGAGCAATTCCCCCTGTTATTAAGGCAGGTATGGTGTATCCTACAATTTCTAAGATCTTTTCAGTTTCCATCTTTTGTTTTTAATATTATTCTTCAAAAATATACTATGTTTTTTAAAACTGCAATATTTTTTTTAAACGTGATAATAGTCATGAAAAGCAACTCGCTAATATTGTAAATTTGATATTAAATTATAACATTTATTGATTTATATTATCAAATTGCTATATTTATATTATTAAATTATAAATATGCGTATAATCGAGCTATATTAATTTATTATTTCGCTTAAAATTTGAGTCTCATTATTAACCTAAAATTGATTATCATGCTTAAACAAATTTCCAAATTAGTCATTTTATTATTTACAACATTTGCATTTGCCCAAACAGGGCATTTGATGCAAGGGGTCGGCGCGATCAATATGTCAATGGGAGGCGCGGCAACAGCTCAACCACTCGACATTAGTGGTGCAATGCATTGGAATCCAGCGGCACTTTCTGTGTTTGACGGTTCTATTTTAAAATTTGATATTGGGATGTTTAAAGGAACACCCAGTCTAACTTCAGCACTACCAGCCGGAGCCATGTGGCCAGCTGATGCATTTTTCCCTGGTTCGTCTCCTTCACCACCTGTAACAGGAACCACAGATTCTGAATTGGGATATGCTCCAATGCCTGCTTTGGCATTTGCCTGGGGCAAAGAAGAGAGTAAACACACCTTTGGTATATCGATGTTTGGTGTTAGTGGTTTTGGTGTTGATTTTCCTCAAGAAACAAATTTACCAGCCGACGCTAATGGAAACCCAAACCCAAATTGGGACCCAAACAATTCTAATCCCATATTATACCCACAAAGCTTACGCGGATTTGGTAATTTGAATTCTAGTTATATGTTATTACAGGTTGGATTTACCTGGGCTTATAATTTTACAGAAAAGTTCTCTATTGGTTTTCAACCAACTTTCAATTATGCTTCCTTAGAACTAGAACCAAACCCAATTGCTAGACCTAGTCAAACTTTAGGGTATCCGGTTAGTGATGCAGCAACTGCCTATGGCTATGGTGGTCAAATAGGATTATTTTATGATTCACAAAAGGGATTTAAAATAGGAGCTTCTTATAAAACACCTCAATTTTTTAGCGAAATGGAATTCGATAGCAAATATTTAGATGGGTCAACTGCACCTTCTCCTAAATTTACTATGGATTATCCGGCTATTTATTCTATAGGTATTGGTTTTTCTAAAGGGATCGTAGATATTGCTTTAGATTATCGCTATGTAGATTATGAAAATACAGAAGGATTTGAAAAAAGTGGTTGGGAAACATCAATTAACCCAATTTTAAGACAAGAAATTCCTACTGGTGCTGTTAACGGATTTGGATGGCAAAATATGTCTGTTGTTTCAGCAGGTTTACAATTAAAAGCGATTAATAGATTGCCATTGAGATTTGGTTATACCTATAGTTCAAACCCTATTCAAGATGAGTTGGCTTTCTTTTCTACCCCAGCTACAGCAATTATAGCACACGCATTTCAGTTTGGTTTAAGCTTTGAAGTTAGTGATAACTTTAGAATAGATGCTGTGTATCATTATGGAATAAGTGATGGAAAAACAAAAGGAAACCTATTAAATCCAACTCCGGCAATTGATTTTAACGGTGATGGTAACCCGGATGGACCATGGGATATTGATAATAATCCTTTAGGTGTAATTCCAGGAAGTGAAGTATCTTATGATATGACTACACAAATGTTTATGTTAGGACTTCAGTTTAATTTAGGAGGAAAAGATACCGATGGTGATGGCGTAAAAGATAAAGATGACCTTTGTCCGGAAATAGCGGGATTAGAACAGTTTAACGGTTGCCCCGATACAGATGGTGATGGTATTGAAGATTCTAAAGACGCTTGCGCGGATGTTGCCGGTTTAGCCAAATTTAACGGTTGCCCAGATAAAGATGGTGATGGTTTTCCTGATAAAGAAGATCTTTGTCCGGATGTTGCCGGTTTAGAGCAATTTAACGGTTGCCCAGATACAGATGGTGATGGCGTTATGGATTCAAAAGATAAATGTCCTAATGAAGCAGGACCGATCGAAAATGAAGGATGCCCTGTGATCGATACAGATGGTGACGGTATTGCCGATAAAGACGATAAATGCCCTAATGTTAGTGGTGTAGCCGAAAATTACGGTTGTCCTCTAGTTACAGAAGAAGTTCAAAAACAAATAACAGATTTGGCAAGAGCCATTTATTTCAAAACAGGTAAAGATTCATTTACCAATGAAACACAGGTTAGATTAGATGGTGTTAATAAAATATTGGCCGAATATCCAAATTCAAAATTTGTTGTAGAAGGACATACAGATAATACCTGTAGTGATAAGATAAACAATGAATTATCGCAAAAAAGAGCCGATGCTGTTATGAATTTCTTGATTTCAAAAGGTTTTCCTAAAGAGAATATCAAGGCAATTGGTTATGGTTCTGCCAAACCACTTGGTGATAATAAAACAAAAAAAGGAAGACAAGAGAACAGAAGAGTTGAAATATTTTTAGATAAATAACAAAATTTTATTTTATAAGTCAGGGTTTCACTTCAAGAGAAGCCCTGACTTTTATTTTAGCATTTCTTCAGAATTAAGACCTGTTAGGTTTTGAAAACCTGGCAGGTCTTATTTTTGGTATTAAAATCCTACAAGGTTTTGAAAATCTGGTAGGCCTTATAGGGTGTAAAGAAATGAAAGCAAGTGAACTATTAAAAAATTTTTAAAAATGTCGATAACTTTTATTGTCCGATTCTATTTTGGGTTGTATTTTTGGAAATAAATTCTATAAGTGAATACCTACCTCGATCAATTAAATGAAGCACAAAAGCTAGCTGTATTACAAAAAGAAGGACCTATGATTATTATCGCCGGTGCAGGTTCTGGTAAGACACGGGTATTAACATATAGAATTGCGCACTTGGTAAAAAACGGAATAGATCCGTTTAACATACTCTCCTTAACATTTACAAATAAGGCAGCCAGAGAAATGAAAAAAAGAATTTCTCAAGTGGTTGGTCAAAGTGAAGCAAAGAACATTTGGATGGGAACTTTTCACAGTGTTTTTGCAAGAATATTAAGAAGCGAAAGTGAAAAATTAGGATTTCCTTCTAACTTTACAATATATGACACCCAAGATTCTGTAAGATTAATAACTTCTATAATTAAAGAATTGCAACTTGAAAAAGAGAAGTACAAAGCCAAACAAGTTTTTGGAAGGATATCTCAGTTTAAAAATAGTTTAATTACGGTTAGGGCTTATTTTCAAAATCCCGAGTTATTGGAAGCAGATAAAATGTCGGGTCGTCCAAAAATTGGTTCAATTTACAAAGAATATGTAGATAGATGTTTTAAGGCCGGGGCAATGGATTTTGATGATTTGTTATTGAGAACCAATGAATTGTTAACCCGTTTTCCGGAGGTATTGGCCAAATACCAAGATCGATTTCGATATATATTGGTAGATGAGTACCAAGATACAAACCATTCTCAATATCTTATTGTAAGAGCCCTGGCAGACAGGTATCAAAATATTTGTGTTGTAGGTGATGATAGTCAGAGTATTTACGCTTTTCGCGGAGCGAATATTCAAAATATTTTAAACTTTCAAAAAGACTACGACAATGTTAAAATATTTAAGCTGGAACAAAATTACCGATCTTCTAAAAACATTGTAGAAGCTGCAAATAGTGTTATAGATAAAAATAAAACCAAACTCGATAAAGAAATATGGACATCTAATGAAGAAGGAGCCAAAATAAAAGTTATGCGTACTTTTTCCGAGGGTGATGAAGGAAGGTTTATTTCAAGTTCTATTTTTGAAAACAAAATGCAAAAGCAATTGTTGAATAGTGATTTTACGATATTGTATCGTACAAATGCACAGTCAAGAGCAATTGAAGATGCTTTGAGAAAAAAGGATATTAAATACAGAATTTATGGAGGATTATCGTTTTATCAGCGTAAAGAAATAAAAGATACTTTGGCTTATCTTAGACTCTTGGTTAATTCTAATGACGAAGAAGCTTTAAAACGTGTAATCAATTATCCAGCCAGAGGGATTGGTCAAACTACAGTAGATAAATTGGTGCTTGCCGCAAATCATTATAAAAAATCGATATTTGAAATACTAAAAAATATACATCAAGTTGATTTAAAAATCAATGCGGGAACAAAACAAAAATTAGAGAATTTTGCCAATATGATTCGCAGTTTTCAAATTGATGCCCAAACAAAAAATGCTTTTGAGGTAGCCGAATTAGTTATTAAAAACACGAGAATAATTAAAGATATTGAGTTGGAAGGAACTCCGGAAGCAATTAGTCGGGTAGAAAATGTTCAGGAATTACTTAACGGGGTAAAAGATTTTATAGAAGAACAAAATCAAAAGGATGAAGATGCCTCTCTTTCTTTCTTTTTAGAGGATGTGGCTTTGGCAACAGATTTTGACAATGAAAAAGATGATATTCCAAGAGTTTCTTTAATGACAATTCATTTGGCAAAAGGATTGGAATTTCCATATGTGTACATTGTCGGATTGGAAGAAAATTTATTTCCTTCGGCAATGAGTATGAATACCCGAAGTGAAATTGAAGAGGAAAGACGATTGTTTTATGTTGCACTTACTCGAGCAGAAAAGCAAGTGTATTTATCGTATGCTCAATCAAGGTATCGTTGGGGAAAATTAATCGATTGTGAGCCAAGTAGATTTTTAGAAGAAGTTGATGAAAAATATTTAGACTATATCACACCCAAAAAAAGTGATATACAGGTTAATAAATTCATTGATAAAAACATTTTTGGAGAAACTCCAAAACAAACGATTCGATATAAAAAAGCGGCCACCAGAAGTGAGGTGTTTAAGCAAAAATCGAATAGTGCACAAGCTCCAAAATTGGTAACTCCTAAGAATTTAAAAAAAGTTAGTGCTATAAATTCGGCCAAAACAAACTTATTTGACAGCAAGTTGATATCGGGTAATATTGTTGAGCATTCAAAATTCGGTCGGGGAGAGGTAGTGCAAATTGAGGGTGTAGGAAATAGTAAAAAAGCCGAAATTAAATTTGAATCGGGAAGTACAAAAAAGCTTTTGTTACAGTTTGCAAAATTGAAGGTAATAGGCTAGTTTTTTATTTCAGAAAAATTAGATTATAAGTGGTGTAGAACCTAAAATAATTGTTAATTTGCAAATAGTTGAAATTTTAATTGATTAAAAGAAAAGGAAAATGGATTTAGAATATAATTCGGATAGAGAGCACTTAATTATTCCAGAATATGGAAGGCATATTCAAAAATTGGTAAACCATTGTATAGCTATTGAAGATGTTGCCGAGAGAAACAAAATGGCAAATGCAATTGTGAATGTGATGGGTAATTTACAACCTCACCTAAGAGATGTTCCCGATTTTCAACATAAACTTTGGGATCAATTATTTATTATGTCTGATTATAAATTAGAAGTTGATTCACCTTATAAGAAACCAGAAAGAGAAGTTTTACAAGCAAAACCAGAGGGTTTACCCTATCCTAAATCTGCATCTAAATATAGATTCTATGGTAACAACATTCAAATTATGATTGATACTGCCTTGACCTGGGAAGAAGGAGAAATGAAGGATGCCTTGGTTTATACTATTGCCAATCATATGAAAAAATGTTATTTGAATTGGAATAAGGATACTGTTGATGATGTAATTATATTTAGACATTTAGATGAACTTTCAGGTGGTAAGCTAATATTAACAACTGAAAAAGAAGAGCTGGCTGATTCTAAAAATTTACTAAGAAAAAGACCCACTAAAAATTATCAAAAACACACGCATAAAAACACCAACAAGAAAAATTATAGAAAGAGATAGTTCAATAATTTAATTTTTTAAAATGTCAATATTTAAAATAGAAGGTGGGCAAGAATTAAAAGGAGAAATAACTCCGCAAGGAGCGAAAAATGAAGCGTTACAGGTAATTTGTGCTGTTCTTTTAACCCCTGAAAAAGTTACTATTAATAATATTCCAAATATTAGAGATGTAAATAAGTTAATTTTTATTTTGGGAGAGCTCGGAGTCAAAATTGAAAAACACGATCAAAATACTTACACTTTTCAAGCAGATGATATTGATTTAAAATATATTGAATCTCTTAAATTTAAAAAAGATGGTAGTTCATTAAGAGGTTCAATAATGATAGTTGGACCGTTATTAACCAGATTTGGAAAAGGGTTTATTCCAAGACCAGGTGGTGATAAAATTGGAAGACGAAGATTAGATACTCATTTTGAAGGGTTTATAAAGCTTGGCGCTAAGTTTAGGTACAATAAAGAAGAATATTTTTACGGAGTCGAAGCAGATGAGTTGAAAGGAACTTATATGTTATTGGATGAGGCATCGGTAACCGGTACGGCAAACATTTTGATGGCTGCAGTCTTGGCAAAAGGAAGCAGTACTATTTATAATGCCGCTTGTGAACCTTATGTACAGCAATTGTCAAAGATGCTGGTAAGTATGGGGGCTAAAATTAGTGGTATAGGTTCTAATAAATTAATTGTTGAAGGTGTTAGTAGTTTAAAAGGATGTACTCATACAGTACTACCGGATATGATTGAAATTGGTAGTTGGATAGGTATGGCCGTTATGACCAAATCTGAGCTTACCATAAAAAATGTTAGTTGGGATAATTTGGGGCAGATTCCTAATGTATTTAGAAAACTGGGAATTAACTTAGAGAAAAAAGGAGATGATATTTATATTCCAAAACAAGATTCTTATAAAATTAAAGGCGATATAGATGATTCTATTTTAACAGTTTCAGATGCTCCATGGCCTGGTTTTACTCCAGATTTATTGAGCATAGTTCTTGTAGTTGCAACTCAGGCAGATGGTAGTGTTTTAATTCATCAGAAAATGTTTGAGAGTCGCTTGTTCTTTGTAGATAAGCTTATTGATATGGGTGCAAAAGTTATATTGTGTGACCCACATAGAGCTACAGTTATAGGTCTAAACCACCAATCATCCTTACGTGCTACAACAATGAGCTCTCCCGATATTCGAGCAGGAATCTCCTTGTTAATTGCAGCTCTTTCTGCAACAGGTACAAGTACAATTCACAATATTGATCAAATTGATAGAGGCTATGAACGAATTGATGAACGTTTGAGATCAATTGGAGCCAAAATTGAAAGAATCGACAACACTTTTTAATTTGTAATTACCTTTTAATTATTGATTGTGACAATGTGACACAATTTTACACTTGGCAAGTAATTTGTATAATGAGGTGTAATAGTATAAATATGTTTTAAAATGAATAGTCAAGAATATAAAGATAAAGAAATGGAAAATGATTTTCAAAATGAAGAAATGGAAAATGAAATTTCCAATAATAATGAAGAAGTAAATGAAGAGAAAGAGATTGAAAGCGAAGTAGATAAACTTAATAGTGAGCTTGAAAAGGAAAAGAATAATTTTTTGCGTTTGTTTGCAGAATTTGAAAATTACAAAAAGAGAACGGCTAAAGAACGAATAGAATTATTTAGCACTGCAAATAAAGAACTAATGACAGTTTTATTGCCGCTATTAGACGATTTTGAAAGAGGGTTAAATGAAATAAAAAAATCTTCTGATAAAGCTTTGTTAGAGGGAATGGAATTAATCTACAACAAGTTTAAAAATACGCTAAACCAAAAAGGCTTAAAAGAAGTTGAAGTTAAGCAAGGTGATGTTTTTGATGCAGAAATTCATGAAGCTATATCGCAAATACCTGCTCCATCAAAAAAATTAAAAGGTAAAATTATTGATGTGGTTGAGAAAGGATATATGCTGGGTGAAACAATAATTCGTTTTCCAAAAGTAGTTTTGGGTAATTAATTATTTAGAAATTTAAATTTAGTAAACATCAATTTTTTTCATAATTACACTTATATATTAGAGTAGTTTGAATTTAAGATACAAATAAATGAAAGAAGATTATTACGAAATACTAGGTGTAAGTAAATCTGCTACTACAAGCGAAATTAAAAAAGCATATCGTAAAAAAGCTGTTCAAAATCATCCTGATAAGAATCCCGGAAATAAGGAAGCAGAGGAAAGGTTTAAGAAGGCAGCAGAGGCTTATGAAATATTAAGTACACCAGATAAAAAAGCTAAATATGATCAATATGGTCATGCCGCATTCGAAAATGGAGGAGCCGGTGGCGGTTTTGGAGGTATGAACATGGATGATATCTTTAGTCAGTTTGGTGATATTTTTGGTGGTCATTTTGGCGGTGGTGGTGGCTTTGGCGGTTTTGGAGGTAGCTCTCGTCAAGCTCGTGTGAAAGGAAGTAACCTTAGAATTCGTGTAAAATTAGAATTAAAAGATATCTTAAACGGGGTAGCTAAAAAAGTTAAGGTGAGCCGTTTGGTAAAAGCAGAAGGAGTTACTTATAAAACGTGTTCTTCATGTAACGGGCAGGGAAGTGTGACCCGAATTAGCAATACAATCTTGGGAAGAATGCAAACCCAGACAACCTGTCCAACTTGTCAAGGATCTGGAAAATTGGTTGATCATAGACCAAAAGGATCTAATGCCCATGGATTAATTCATAAAGAAGAAACAGTTGAAATTGAAATTCCACCTGGAGTTACAGACGGAGTACAATTAAAAGTTGGAGGCAAAGGAAATGAAGCACCCGGAAATGGTATTAGTGGTGATATACATGTTGTTATTCAAGAAATCCCTCATGAGACATTAAAAAGAGAAGGAAATAATTTACACTATGACTTGTACATTAGTTATCCGGAAGCTGCTTTAGGTACCGATAAAGAAATTGATACCCTTACAGGAATTGTTAGAATTAAAATTCAAGAAGGAACACAGTCGGGTAAAATTCTTAGATTAAGAGGTAAAGGATTGGAAAGTTTAGATAGATATGGCAAAGGTGATTTGTTGGTTCATCTAAATGTTTGGACACCTAAAAAGCTTTCTAAAGATCAGAAAGAATTTTTCGAAAAGGTTAAGAATGATGATAATTTCAAACCTAAACCATCACTTTCTGAAAAATCATTTTTTGAAAAAGTCAAAGATATGTTTTCATAACCTGTCAATAATCAAAGAATTAGATTAAAGATAATTTACAGGAAAAAGATAAAGTAAATAAATTTTACCTATATTTGTTTTACTGAGTTTTTTAATTCAGTAACTTTTTCTTTTTCATAGCAATTTTCCCACTCTTTTTAAGAGTGGGTTTTTTTATTAATTTGTGAGAAAAAAATTAATTAAAAAAATAATTAATAAATAAAGAGGTATATTGTTACAAATTATGTATTTTTACAACCTTATTTATATTACTTTTAATAGTAATATTCTTTTTCATAGCAATTTTCCCACTTTTGTTTACAAGAGTGGGATTTTTTTTTCAAGCAATTTAAATGTAATTTTGTAAGCAAAGTAAGCCATCTTATCGCCCATCTTAAAACATGGGAGGAAAGTCCGGACACCACAGGGTAGCATAGCGGATAACATCCGTCATCCGTCTGCTGACGGATAGGACAAGTGCAACAGAAAGCAAGTACAGTTAGGCTGTAGTGAAACCAGGTAAACTCTATGCGGTGAAATGCTATGTATATTGGAGTTCAGTCATCAGACTGATAAGAACTACTCGTTCGATTTCAAGGGGTAAGCAGCTAAAGTTGCAAAGTAATTTGTAACGTAGATAAATGATAAGAATCCGTCTGTTGACGGATAACAGAATCCGGCTTATTGGCTTACTTTTATTTATTAGTGAGACCCTAAAATATAAATTTCAATTTTTTAGTTAGTCGTCCCGATAATTGTCAGGATAATGCCGCTCCCTATGGCTATACGAGATCAGCGAGATCTTGCATAACCTGTCTGCCGGCCTTTAGGCAGGTACCTGGACCCTTGGGTCGATTCCTATTATTGATCCAATCCGTCAACTGATGGATGGAGTTATATATTTTATTATATTCTTAATTAAACACCCCTAAAATCATAATAAAATAAATTATAATCAAAAT
>VAPL010741832.1_pt1 | contig 12409 bp, 22 predicted proteins | sample 3395061 | NCBI WGS metagenome assembly VAPL01 (sample SAMN08290444, study PRJNA428436) | hydrothermal vent metagenome | isolation source: Deep-sea hydrothermal vent chimney 2 | place: Pacific Ocean: Juan De Fuca Ridge | depth 2182 m m
GTGCTTCTTAGAGGAACAAAGAAAGAAGATGTTGAACGAGGACAAGTTTTAGCTAAACCAGGTTCAATTACTCCGCATACAGAATTTGAATGTGAAGTTTATATTTTAACTAAAGAAGAAGGTGGAAGACACACTCCATTCTTTAAAGGTTATCGTCCTCAATTCTATGTTAGAACTACAGATGTAACAGGAGAAGTAATCCTTCCAGAAGGAACTGAAATGGTAATGCCGGGAGATACTATTAACTTTACTGTTAAATTAGGAGCTCCTGTAGCTATGGAAGAAGGAATGAAATTTGCAATTAGAGAAGGTGGTAGAACTGTTGGAGCTGGAGTAGTAACAAAGATTTTAAAATAGTTTATTCTTTAAGTCTATCTCGTCAAAAGAGGTAGACTTTATAGAATAAAATTAATTTATTCAAATAATTCAAATAGCTAGTTAGTATCAATGAAAAAAGAAGAAGAGATAAAACCAAGAATTAGAATTAAAATTAGAGCTTATGATCATAAAATTATTGATCAATCAGCTAAGCTAATTGTAGAAACTGCCAAAAGATCTGGAGCTAAAATCTCAGGACCAGTTCCTTTGCCAACAACTATTAAGAGATATACAGTTAATAAATCGACTTTTGTGCATAAAGATTCTAGAGATCAATATGAAATGAGAACTCACAAAAGATTAATTGATATAACGACACCAACTCCTAAAACGATTGATGACTTAACAAATCTCGATCTTCCAGCAGGGGTGGACATAGAAATAAAAATGTGATAAACTCTAGGAGCTATAAATTATAAGCTGATTAAATATTTTGGCTAATAATTTATAGTTCGTAGATTCTAGTTAAAGTCCTATGAATTTAGGATACTCAGCTAGCCAAGAAAGAAATTTCTTTGTTTGAAAAAACAAGTGGCTGGTTTAGTCCAGTTTTTTTTATTGAAGTGTGAATGTATTAAGATTAAATATAGTTTTAGAATATGAAGTTTATTATAGGAAAAAAAATAGGAATGACAACAATTTATAATGATGATGGTGCACAGAATGTAACTCTTGTTGAGTGTGAGTCAAAAGTTAGTATGATTAAAACAGAAAAAAAGGATGGGTATAATGCAGTTCAGCTAGTAATACCAAAAACTAAAAATAAAATATTTAAAAAAGAATTTAGAGTAGATGAAATTAATTTAGAAGAAGGTGTAATTTTGGATGTGAGTATGTTTGAAATCGGAGAGATTGTTAAAGCTAGTGGGATAGCTAAAGCTAAAGGTTTCCAAGGTGTGGTAAAAAGACATGGCTTTAAGGGATCACCTAAAACGCATGGTCATAAACATGATTTAAGAGCTCCAGGAGCTATTGGCTCTGGATTCCCTGAACATGTTGTTAAAGGAAAGAGAATGGCTGGAAGAATGGGAGGAAAAAGAGCTTCTACAATGAATATTAAGGTTGTTTATATAGATAAAGAGAAAAAATTATTAGGGTTAAAAGGTGCAATTCCAGGTATTCCAGGTAATATTGTAGAAATTGTTTCTGCATAAAGAAATAAAAATAATCAAGTCAAAAGCTGATAACTTAGAATATTTTTAATAGTTTTCAGTAACAATAGATTTTTTAATAAAATGGCAAAAGTTAAGATATACAATTTAGAAGGGAAAGAAGTAGAAGAATTAGAGCTCTCAGATGTCGTTTTCGGTGTTAAAAGAAACGATGATTTAATTCATCAGGTTTTTGTTTCAATTTCAGCTAATCAAAGACAACCATGGGCCCATACTAAGACTCGAGGAGAAAGATCTGGGTCAGGAAGAAAACCGTGGAAGCAAAAGGGAACTGGACGAGCTAGAGTAGGATCCGTGCGAACACCGATTTGGAGAAAAGGAGGAATTGTTTTTGGACCTAGAAAAGAAAGAAATTATGATAAAAAAATTAACCGAAAAATGAGAATAAAAGCTATTAAGATGGTTTTGAGTGGAAAATTACAAGACGGTGAAATAAAAGTAGTTGATAAGTTAGAATTAGCTGAGAAAAAAACTAAAACTATGAATAGCATTTTGAAAAATTTAAATTTAAAGGGTCGGATTTTATTATCCTTCTCTAATTCGGAAAAAGAGTTAAGAATGTATAGCAAAAATCTAGAAAAAGTAGAAAATATTTTAACAAATCAACTGAATGTATTAGATATGTTAAATAATAAATATCTAGTTATTTCTAAAGATTCAATAAAATCTTTAGAAGATAAATATCAAGAAGTTGTAGAAAATAAAGAATCCAAATAAGTTTATAAAGAAAAATGACTAAAGAAAATAAAACAATTAAAAATAGTGAGATAGCTTATAAAATTTTAGTTGAACCCTGGGTAACAGAAGCTACTACTGCGATGATGGAAATGAATAAATATGTTTTTAAGGTTACTAAAGAAGCTACAAAAACTCAAGTGAAGAAATCAGTTGAAGATTTATATAAAGTAACTATTTTATCAGTTAGGACTATTAATATGCCCAGAAAGAAAAAAATTCGAGGAAGAATAACAGGCTATAAGCCAAGTTTTAAAAAAGCGATAATTACGCTCAAAGAAGGGGATAGTATTAATATTTACGAAGGAAAATAATTCAATACTTCATAATTTTATTAGATTATAAAATTATGAAAGTAAAGTTTAAATAATAGAAATGGCAATTAAAGTATACAAAAGAAATACGGCAGGTCGGAGGAATATGTCTATTGTTAAATCCTCTATGATTACTGATAAGAAGCCAGAAAAAACTCTTTTAGCTAAATTAACTAAAAAAGCTGGAAGATCTGGGGGAAAAATATCAGTTAGACATCAAGGCGGTGGACACAAACAAAGATATAGGATTGTTGATTTTAAGCAAGATAAGTTTGGAATACCTGGGCGTATTGCAGCAATAGAGAGAGATCCAGTCAGAAGTGCTTTTATTGCTCTAATTTATTATGTAGACGGAGAGAAGAGATATATACTAGCTACTGAAGGAATGAAAGTGGATCAAGTAATTGTTTCAGGTGAAGAAGCTCCAATTAAAACTGGAAATAGAACTAAATTAAAAAATATCCCAGTAGGAACGATTATTTCTAACTTAGAATTATTTCCCGGCAAAGGTGGTCAAGTGGTTAGAAGCGCTGGCTCAGGAGCTACTTTAACTGCCGTTGATGAAAAAACAGCCCAAATTAAAATGCCATCTGGAGAAATTAGATTAGTTAGTAATGAATGTTATGCAACTATCGGTCAAACAAGTAATTTTGAACATAGCTCAATTAAAATAGGAAAAGCCGGAAGAAGAAGACATATGGGATGGCGTCCATCAGTTAGAGGATCAGCTATGAATCCAGTAGATCATCCACACGGAGGAGGAGAAGGTCGTCAGGGGATAGGACTTAAGCATCCGAAAACTCCTTGGGGAAAACCAGCCTTGGGCAAGAAAACTAGAAAAAAGAATCGATATAGTAATAAATATATAATTAAAAGAAGAAGTAAGAGAAAATAATTATGACACGAAGTCTAAAAAAAGGACCTTATATAGATGAAAGGCTCTTAAAGAAAATTAAAGATAAAAAAGCTGGAGATAGGACTCTGATTAAGACTTGGTCGCGATCTGCTACAATTACTCCTGAAATGATTGGTTTTACTTTCGGAGTACACAATGGGAAAGATTTTATTTCAGTAATTGTTTCTGAAGAAATGGTTGGACACAAGTTGGGGGAATTTTCTCCTACCAGAAAGTTTGTAAGACACGGAGGTAAAATGCAGAAAGAAATGGAAATCGCTAGTAAACAAAGAGAACTAGATGCAGCTAGAGCTGCTAAAAATACAGGAGGATCAAAATAATAATAATATTTTAACGATTTATGAAAGTTTCAGCAAAATTAAACAATTTAAGAGTAGCTCCAAGAAAAGTGAGAATAGTTGCTAAATTAGTTAAAGGAATGGCTATTAATGATGCCTTTGACCAGTTAGATATTCACATTAGAAAGACAGCTCCTTATATGAAAAAATTACTTGAAAGTGCTATTGCTAACGGAGAAAATAATTTTGGAATTGATAAGGATAATATGTTTATTTCAGATGTGGTTGTTGATGCCGGACCTACCTTAAAAAGATGGAGGGCTCGAGCTTTCGGAAGAGCAGGAAAAATTTTAAAGCGAACATCTAAGATAGAACTAGTTATTTCTGAAAGAGTTGAAGGAAAAGGAAGGAAAACTAAGGAAGAAATAGAAAAAGAAAAACAAGCTAAGATCGAAGCTCAGAAAAAAGTTGTTAAAGAACGAGAAAAAGCTGATAAAAAAGCTACTGAAACAAATAAAGTTATTAAAGCAGATTCAACGAGAATAGTTAAAAAAGATACAGAAAAAGAAGGAAGAAAAGGAGATGAAAAAAGTTGGAAAAATAAAATATTTAGAAGAAAATCAATGTAAATAAGTTAGTAGTTTATAATTTAAGAATTTATAAAATCTAAATTATAAACCTTAATTTTTATTAAAATATGGGCAATAAAGTTAATCCAATCGGATTTCGCATAGGAATTACTCAAGGATGGAAATCAAAGTGGTTTAGTAAAAAAGAATATAAAGAAAATCTTCACCAAGATATAAATATCCGAGTGGCAGTAGCTAAAAAATGGCGGGCAGCTTCAATTTCCGATGTTGAGATTGAAAGGTCGGCGAAGATGATTAAAATTGTTATTAAAACAGCTCGTCCAGGAGTGCTTATTGGACGGGGAGGTAGTGGAATTGAAGATGTGAAAAATTATATTCAAAATAACTTTTTTAGAAACAATAAAAATATTAATTTACGAGTAGAAGTTCAAGAAATTAAATATTTTGAAGAAAGTGCTTCTATTGTTGCTCAGAATATTGTTGACCAGCTGGAAAAGAGAATTCCTTTTCGAAGAGTGATGAAATCAATGTTGGATCAAGTAATGAAAAATAATAAAATTAAAGGAGTTAAAATAGAATTATCTGGAAGATTAGGAGGAGCCGAAATGAGTAGAAAGGAATGGGCAGCTAAAGGAACATTACCTTTGCATACCATTAGAGCTGATATTGATTTTACGAAAGAAACAGCTTTCACTACTTATGGAACGTTAGGTGTAAAGGTTTGGTTGTATAAAGGAGAGGTTTTTAAAAATAAATAAGGTTAATTTGGTGAGTTAATTATAATAATAGTTTTAATTATTTATTTCTCACTAACAAAATAGCATGTTAATGCCGAAAAAAGTAAAACATAGAAAGATCCAACGAGGCGGTAAAATCCGTGGCGTGGCTCAACGAGGAAACAAAGTTAGTTTTGGGAGTTTTGGTTTAAAATCAATGGTTCCTGGTCTTATTTCAGCTAGACAAATAGAATCTGCCAGACGAGCAATGACTAGACATATTAAAAGAGGTGGAAAAATTTGGATTAGAATATTTCCTGATAAGCCAATGACTAAGAAAGGTGATGAAACCCCGATGGGTAAAGGAAAAGGAGCAGTTGATCATTTTGTAGCAGTGGTTAAGCCAGGAACGATGATATTTGAAATGGATGGAGTTTCGGAAGAGGTTGCAAGGCAAGCTATGAAATTAGCAGCATATAAGCTTAGTGGTAAAACTAAATTTGTAGTTAAAGATGAAAATTAAATTTATGAAGACTAAAGAATTAAGAGAAAAAAATAAAATCGAGTTAATGAAAGTACTTAGCGAAAAGAGAGAATCTGTGAGAAAAATTAGATTTGATATTGCGACTAAGCAAGTAAAAAATACTCGGGAAATAAGAAAAGAAAAAAGAGATATTGCTAGAATATTAACTATTATTAATGAAAAAAATGAAGACTAAAGAAGTAAAAAATAAAATAGTTATTAAGAAAAAGGGAATAGTAGTAAGTGATAAAATGGACAAAACGGTTGTGGTAGCAGTGGACACTTATAAAACACACAAGAAATACAAGAAAAAGTTTAAATCTACAAAAAAATATAAAGCTAATGATGAAGAGAATAAATATAAAGTTGGAGATGTTGTGGAGATAACTAATTGTCGTCCAATCAGTAAAGATAAATCGTATAAAATTTTATAAAGATAATAGAATTTACAAATCTGTGTTAATAATTTGATAAAAATGGCACTGGTTTTGTAGAAAAAAAGAAATGATACAAGCAGAATCAAAATTGAAGGTAGCTGATAATAGTGGCGCTAAAATAATTAAGTGTTTTAAGGTTTTAGGTGGATCTAAAAGAAGATTTGCTCAAATAGGAGATATTATTGTAGCTTCTGTTAAATCAGCTGAGCCAAGAGGAGCAGTTAAAAAAGGTGAGAAAGTAAGAGCAATCATTGTTAGACAGCGAAAAGAATATAGAAGAAAAGATGGTTCTTATATCAGATTTGATGAAAATGCGGCTGTTATTATAGACGGAAAAGATATGAAGGGAACAAGAATTTTTGGTCCCATTGCTAGAGAAATCAGAGATAAAGGTTACGCTAAAATAGTTTCTTTAGCTCCAGAAGTATTATAAAATAATATAATTGAAAAATAGTAGGATAAAAATATGAAATTGAAAAAAGGAGATATAGTCAAAATGTTAGCTGGTAAAGATCGTGGAAAGACGGGAAAGATTTTGCAATCCTTTCCAGAAGAAAAGAAAGTAATTGTAGAAGGTTTAAACATTGTCAAAAAGCATATTAAACCAAAGCGAGAAGGAGAAAAAGGTCAAAGAATTGAAGTACCAAGAAGAGTAGATGTCTCTATTGCTATGTTAGTTTGTCCTAAATGTGGAAAAAGTACTAGAATAGGTTATAAAATAGAAAAAGGTAATAAATATAGAATTTGTAAAAAATGTGGAGTAGAAATTTAATTAATTTCTAGAATAGTGAATAATTTAAGATTGAAAAAATGACAAGTATTAGAAAAAAATATAATAAAGAAGTGGTTGGTAAATTAAAACAACAATTTAAGTTGAAGAATGATTTAGCAGCACCAAGAATTAAGAAAGTAATTGTTAATGTTGGTATTGGTAAATTTCTCAATGATTCTGGAAAAGTAGACGATATTTTACAAGCAATCACTACTATTACTGGACAAAAACCGTTAATGACTCAGGCCAGAAAGTCAATAGCTGGATTTAAGATTAGAGAAGGGTTAAAAGTGGGAATGAAAGTGACTTTAAGGGGGAAAAGAATGTGGAATTTTATTGAAAGACTAGTTGGAACAGCACTTCCTAGAATTAGAGATTTTCATGGAATTAAAGAATCTGCAGTTGATTCTCATGGTAATTTGAATATTGGAATAAAAGAACATATGATTTTTCCTGAGATTTTAGCGGAAGAAGTAAGAAATATTTTTGGAATGGAAGTAACGATTGTAACTACTGCTAATAAGCAAGAAGAGGGAATGGTTTTATTTAAAGCCTTGGGATTTCCAATAGAAATTAAAGAATAAATAAATTATATAAAATAAACACCTTTTTTATAACTAGTCTTTAAAAACTAATTATAAAATAAGAGTAAATTTATAAAATGGCAAAGAAATCAGTAGAAGCTAGGGCAAGAAAAAAAGTTAAGTTTTCAACAAGAGAAGTTAGGCGTTGTTGGAAATGCGGAAGAAAGCATGGTTATATGCGTCAGTTTGATATTTGCAGAATATGTTTTAGAGAATTAGCTAGTACAGGTCAACTTCCAGGAGTAAAAAAAGCTAGTTGGTAATTTAAATAATGATAATAATTCATCAATCAAAGAAAGAGACATCTAATTAAATTCAAAAATCTATGGATAAAATTTCAGAAATGTTAACTAAAATAAGGAATGCTCAAATGGCGGAGCATAAAGAAGTTTTGATAAAGTTTTCAAAACTTAAGTTTGCTTTAGCTAATATTTTTGCTAAAGAAGGATTTATAAAATCCATATCCAAAGATAAAGACAAAGATGATAGAGATTTAATTAAAATTGTTCTAAAATATTATCAGATTTCTAATACAGAAAAAGTTCCAGCTATTAAAGGGATAAGAAGAATTAGTAAATTGGGACAAAGAATTTATATTAAGAATAAAGATATTAGAAGTGTTAAGAGTGAATTTGGTATAGCCGTAATTTCTACCTCTAGGGGAATTGTTACTGGAGAAGAAGCTAAGAAGTTAGGTTTAGGAGGAGAATATATTTGTGAAGTTTGGTAAAAATAAATTTTTTTGATTGATAACATTTAATATAATAGTAAACATTTATGTCTAAGATAGGAAAAAAACCCATTGAAATACCTCAAGGAGTAGAAGTTAAATTAACAGAAGATACTCTAGAAGCTAAAGGTCCTAAAGGAACGCTTAGTTTAAAGGTGGATAAAGCTGTTAAAGTTGAAATTCAAGAAAAAGAGATTAAGATTGAAAAAAATAAAAGCTCTAAACAGGCTAACGCTGTTTGGGGGTTGACTAGAGCTTTAATTAATAATATTGTAGTGGGAGTAACCACTGGTTTTGAAAAGAAATTGGAGCTACAAGGCGTAGGTTTTAGGATGTCCATTCAAGGAAAGAAATTGGATTTAGCTTTAGGTTTTTCTCATCCTGTTAAAGTAGATATCCCAGATGATTTGACTGTTAAGTTGGAAGATAACAATGTATTAGGAATTTGGGGAATAGATAAACAAAGAGTAGGACAATTTGCTGCTGAGATACGATCACTTAAAAAAGTAGAACCTTACAAAGGAAAAGGCTTTCGTTATCAAGGTGAAAATGTTAGAAGAAAAGTTGGTAAGAAAGCAGGGGCAGTTAAATAAATTTAGTAATTGATAGCGAAATTATTAAAATAAATAATTACAAAAGTTTAATTTTTAAATAATATGAAATTAAGTAGAAACAAACTAAGGTTGCGTAGAAAAAAAAGAATAAGTGCTAAAATCAAAGGAGCTGCTAAAAGACCTAGAATGGCTATTTTTAAGAGTCTTCGGAATTTATATGTTCAAGTTATTGATGATCAAAAGGGTAATACTTTAGCTTCTATTAACTCTCAAGAAATAAAAGTCAAAAATGATATTCAAGGAGCTAAAGAAGTTGGAACTTTAATAGCGAAAAAATGTCAGGAAAAAAAGATAACTCAAGTTGTTTTTGATAGGTCTGGTTACAAATATCATGGTAAAGTTAAGGCTTTAGCTGAGAGTGCTAAAAAGAATGGGCTTAAAATTTAAAGTAATAATTAAGAAGAGTCAATATTTTCAAATAAGTTAACTCATTAAAATATTTATTCAAAGTTGTCAATATGAATAACAAAGAAAAAAGATTTAGAGGAAAAAGAGAAAAACCTGAATACGATCAGAAGCTTTTAGACTTAGCTAGAGTTACAAGAGTAGTTAAAGGAGGAAGAAGGTTTAGATTTCGAGCTACTTTAGTAATCGGTAATAAAAAAGGAAAAGTAGGCGTAGGAGTAGGTAAAGGATCAGATGTTTCTGATTCAATTAAAAAAGCTTTTGATGACGCTAAAAAAAATTTAGTAGAAGTAGCTATTTATAAAAATACTATTCCTCACGAGACTTATATTAAAAAAGGAAGTGCTAAAATTATTTTTAGACCAGCACCAAAAGGAAGAGGTATTGTGGCTGGAGGCGCTATCAGAGCTGTAGTTGATCACGCTGGAATTAAAGATATTGTTTCTAAATCATTAGGAACATCCAATAAATTAAATGTAGCTAGAGCAGCAGTTGAGGCGTTAAGTGAACTAAAAAAATCTAAAGTTAGGAATGTTAGATTAGGTAAGACTCAGGGAATTAAGAAAGAAGAGAATAAAAAAAATGAAAAAATTAAGAAATAATTGTTTTTAATATATTGTTATGCAGATAAATGATTTAAAATTAAATTCACCTCGTAAAAAAAGAAAAATTATTGGTAGAGGCGGAAAAAAAGGAACTTATTGTGGACGAGGAATGAATGGACAGAAGTCTAGAAGTGGAGCTAGTGTAGATCCTTTATTTGAAGGTGGAAGATCAACTTTAATTGATCATATGAAAAAGAAAAAAGGATTTAAATCACGCACACCCAAAAAGAATATTATTAAGTTAGCTGATTTAGAGATAAAATTTCAAGATGGCGATGAAATTAATCAAAAAACTTTGGTTAAATCAGGTTTGATTAGTAAGATGAAGATAATTAAAGGAGTAAAAATCCTTGGAAGTGGGGAACTAACCAAAAAATTATCTATTGCTTCAGGAATTTTAGTAACGATTTCTGCCAAGAAGGCTATTGAAAAAGCTGGTGGAAAAATTATTTTTAGTCAATCAGATTAATAACTTAAAAAATTTTGAAAAACTAAAAGTCTATATATGTTGAATAAAATTATTCAAATATTTAAAGTCAAAGAATTGAGAAATAAAATATTTTTTATTCTAGTTCTTTTAGTAATTTTTAGATTAGCAGCCAATATACCATTACCAGGAATTGATCAAGAAAAACTAAAACTTTTTTTTCAAGGTAATCAATTTTTTGGACTTTTAAACTTATTTTCTGGAGGAGGAATGACTAGTATTTCGATTGTAATGTTAGGGGTTGGACCTTATATTACTTCATCTATTGTGATGCAACTGTTAACAATGGTTAGTCCTCGGTTAGAGCAAGTTTACAAAGAAGAAGGAGAGGCTGGACGAGAGAAATTTAATCAATGGACAAGATGGTTAACAGTTCCTTTTGCTGCTTTGCAAACAATTGGAATGATTTCCTTACTCCGTTCTAAACAAATTATGGCCCCTGGCGATGCTTTAGAAATGGCAACGATTATAATTATGGCTGTAGCGGGAACGATTTTTTTAACTTGGTTAGGGGAGCTGATTACAGAAAAAAATATTGGCAATGGAGTCTCTCTTATAATTTTTGCAGGGATTGTTTCTGGTCTTCCAGGAGCTATTTCTCGGATATCTGCTACTTGGGATCCGTCACAATTTTTTACTTATCTTATATTTTTAATTATTGTTGTAGGTGCGATTGCTTCTATTGTTTATATTACTGAGGGTCAAAGAAATATGCCAGTTTCTTATGCTAAACAAGTGAGAGGTAATAAGATGTATGGAGGAACAACCTCTCATCTTCCTTTGCGAATTAATCAAGCTGGAGTAATGCCGATAATATTTGCGATGTCTATTATGCTATTTCCAGGGATGATTTCTAATTTTTTATCTCGAGCCTCCAATCCAACAGTAGCCAATATAGCCAGGGAAGTAGGAAATATTTTTCAAAACCAATGGTTTTATGGAACTTTTTATTTTATTTTAGTAGTAGCTTTTACTTATTTTTATACAGCTGTAGTTTTTGATCCTAAACAAATAGCTGAAAATCTTCAAAAACAGGGTGGTTATATTCCAGGTATTAGACCAGGACATAAAACATCTGAATATCTTTATAAAATAATGAACCGAGTTACTTTATCAGGGGCAATTTTCCTAGGATTAATCGCTGTTTTACCTTTTATTGTGCAAGGTTTTACTGACATTGGCTCGGTCTCAGTAGGTGGAACTGGTTTATTGATTGTGGTAGCAGTAGTTATTGAAACAGTTCAACAAATTGAAGGTCAGCTAGTGATGAGAGATTACGAAGGCTTTTAAACTTGATAAATTAACCAATAAAAAATTAAAAAATATAAAATTGGTTATCAATTAAATGAATGTTGTTATTTTAGGTCCGCAAGGATCTGGTAAGGGGACACAAGCTCAGCTAATCGCTGAGAAATTTGACTTAGAACATATTGATATGGGGAAATTTCTTAGAGAAGTAGCCTTATTAAATACTCCTTTAGGAAAAGAGATTAACGAAATTATCAATATCAAAAAGGAATTAGTAGATGATAAAATATTAAAAAAAGTCTTGCATTTAAAAATACAAGACTTGCCTAGGGAAAAAGGTATTATATTTGATGGAGTACCAAGGAGAGAAGATCAGCTAGCTTATTTTGAGGAAGCGATGATTAAATTTGGACGCCAGGTTGATAGAGTAATCCTGATTAAGCTATCAGAAAAAGAATCTTTTCAAAGAATAGCCAAAAGAAGAATTTGTGAAAAATGCAAAAAAGTTTTTATTTTAGGCAAAGATATTCAGAGTGAAACAGAAAAGTGTCCAGTTTGTTCAGGAAAAATAATTCAGCGAATAGATGACACAGAAGAAGGAGTGAAGAAAAGGTTAAAAATTTTTCAACAAGAAACAATGCCTGTAATTAAATATTATGAAGCACAAGATAATATTATTGAGATCAATGGTGATCAAATAATTAAAAAAGTGTTTAAAGATATTTTGAAACAACTAAAAAAAATTTATGATTAGAAAAAAGACTTCAGCTGAAATTAAATTAATGAGAGAAGGAGGGCATCTTTTAGCGGATATTATAGCTAAAATTGGACAAGCAATTATTCCTGGAGAGAATACTGAAAAGCTAGATCAATTAGCTGAAGAATTAATTCGTAAACAAGGAGGA
>VAPL010284490.1_pt1 | contig 12404 bp, 8 predicted proteins | sample 3395061 | NCBI WGS metagenome assembly VAPL01 (sample SAMN08290444, study PRJNA428436) | hydrothermal vent metagenome | isolation source: Deep-sea hydrothermal vent chimney 2 | place: Pacific Ocean: Juan De Fuca Ridge | depth 2182 m m
GCGGACAGTATGCAGAAAAACAAGATTAAGGCGTAAAGGGCCAATAGAGATGTCGCGCCGATAAATCCAAACTCTTCTGCCAATGTTGTGAAGATAAAGTCGGTTTGTTTTTCAGGAAGAAAATTTAAACGGCTCTGCGTGCCCTGCATGAAACCGCGCCCGGACCACCCCCCTGAGCCCAGTGCGATTTTGGATTGCGTAATGTGATAACCAGCACCTAAAGGATCATTTGATGGGTCCAGAAAGGTATCAATCCGTTTATATTGATAATCTTTCAGAAATTGCCATTCTGTACCGCGTACCGCAAATACGGTGTAAATAGCGGCAATGCCAAGTAAAACAAGAACCGTAAAGTAAAGCCAATGTACACCGGCCAGGAACATTACTATGCCCCCGCCCATAGTCAGCAAAATTGCTGTGCCAAGGTCTGGCTGGCTAAGGACCAAAAATGTCGGCACCATGATTAGAGCGATGGGGATGAGCACCCAAACCGGTTTCGAAATCCGTTCGGTACCCAACCAGTCATAGTAAGCTGCAAGGATCATTACCAAAGTTATCTTGGTGACCTCGGAAGGCTGCAGTTGCATGAAACCCAGGTTGATCCAGCGTTGTGCCCCCATTCCTGTGACACCAAAAAATTTCACCATCAACAACAATACCAGCGACATACCATAGGCAAGAGCCGAAACATTTCGCCAGAACCAAATTGGGACCATTGCAATGATCAGCATTAAAACCATGCCCACTCCAAATCGCTTCATTTGAGGAGCTGCCCAGGTCGAAATGTTGCCGCCAGCGACGGAATAGAGCATCAGGAATCCGACACAGGAAACTGCGGTAATTAGTAATATCAGCGGCCAGTTCAAGTGCAGGACTTTGCGCAAACCTGTGGGGACGGTGCGGACGCGGTACTCTAGATAACTCATGTCTTTAAGCGTCCTGTTGGGGCCTTAGCCGGATCGCGAAGCACCAGGGAATTCTGAATTTCCTGAATTTTTTTACGTTGATTAGAAGGGTAAGCGGTGAGGGGTGGTAACCCACCATAGAGCGCCTGCAATACAATGTCTCTTGCAATTGGAGCGGCAACAGTTGATCCGCCACCGCCGTGCTCAACCACAACACTAACGGCGATTTTTGGTGCCACATGGGGGGCATAGGCCACGAATAGTGCGTGATCGCGCCGTTTCCAGGGTAAGTCCCGATTTTTGATTACGCCGCTGGCCCGTTCAGCTTTGGAAATATTTCTAACCTGACTGGTACCAGTTTTGCCCGCCAGCTGTTTGTCATCATCCAAAATTCGCGCGCGATATGCAGTTCCGCGTTGTTTATTGGATACTGAGATCATACCTTCACGAACGAGCCTTAGATGCTCAGGGTCAATGCCCAGTGAGGCTGGTTTTTCAAAAAAGGTTTCAACGCCGTCGATGGTTTTTATCAGGCGCGGAATAATATTATTACCAGAGGCTATACGGGCCGACATAATGGCCAATTGCAACGGGGAAGCCAGAACAAACCCCTGACCAATCCCGGCATTTAACGTATCTCCGACCCGCCAAGTGGCAGTTTGATCTTCATATTTGCTTGCCCATTCTTTTTTCCATGCCTTATTTGGCGCAATACCGGCGTTAATCGCGGACATAGGAATATCATGGCGTACACCCAGACCAAGTTGTCGTGCCATTTCGGATATTTTATCAATGCCAACACGTTCAGCAATTTCGTAGAAAAATACATCGCAGGATTGGTAGATGGCCTCCACCAATTTTACCTTGCCATGTCCGCCACGCTTCCAACAGTGAAAGCGCCTGTTGCCTAACTGCTTGTATCCGGGGCAGAATACTTTTTCTTCTGGATCAAATACGTCAGCTTTAAGCGCGGCTAACGCGACGATCATTTTGAATGTAGAACCCGGTGGGTAGGCGCCTTGAACCGATTTATTTGCAAGTGGGCGGTATTCGTTTTGGGTAAGCTCGCTGTAATCGGTTACTGAAATCCCGCGCACAAATTTATTTGGGTCAAAACTTGGGGAAGACCCAATGGCAAGAAGGTCACCGTTAGTGGTGTCAATAACTACGGCTGCGGCACTTTCGTCGCCAATCCTTGCCTGCACAAAATTTTGCAGCATTGCGTCGACCGTCAATTGCAGGTCTTTTCCGGGCGTACCCGGTTTGCGTTCCAATTCCCGCATCACCCGGCCAACGGCATTAACTTCTATTCGTAAAGTCCCAGCGCTTCCACGCAGGACGGATTCCAGCTTGGTTTCAACACCAACTTTCCCGATTTGGAATTTGGGAATTTGCAGTAGTGGCTCCGGATCATCCAGATCATCAAGATCGTATTCGCTTACCGGGCCGACATACCCAATTACATGGGCAAAATCCGCTTTCTGAGGATAACGTCGCGATAGTCCCACTTCGGTTGTGACGCCCGGCAGGGCAGGTGTATTAACGGCTATTTCTGCGAAATCATCCCAGTTCAACCGATCAGCAACTGTGACAGGTACAAAGGCGCTTTGGCGTTTCAGTTCTTTTGTGGCCCGGTCCAGATCTTCGGGCTCTAATTCTACCAGACGAGCAAGTCGGGCGATTGTGGCTTCAATATTGTCGACATCTTCGCGGACCATCACTATGCGATAATTCTGCTCATTTTCCGCAATAGGATCACCAAACCTGTCAAAAATCAGGCCACGGGCAGGGGGTAAAAGCCGGATATTTACCCGGTTTTCTTCAGCAAGCAGGCGAAATTGGTCTGCTTGTTCAACCTGCATGAACCGCATCCGCAAGCCCAAAACGCCCATGAATGAAAGCTGAACCCCGCCCAAAATCAATGCCCTGCGAGAAACAATTATGTTGCTGTTTTCGCTGTCTTTCGGGTGGGTGCTCATGATGTTGCACCCCTTTCATCTATTGCGCCAGCCTTAAGTTGACGCACACCAAGAAGCTGTGCCGAGACAAGGACTGTCAGAGGGTAGGCCAATAATGTGATCACATAATAGAAAAAATACAAACGAATTTCTGGCAACGTGATCACAAACAAGGCTTGCATCAGTAAATTCATCGCCATGATAGCTGATATCACCGTTGCTACCAACGCCCATTCAAATAGAAAGGGTAGCTCTCTGGAGTATTTTGAGCGATTTCGTAAAAATTCCAATCCGATTATGCTCAGGCTTGCCATCAATCCTGGCGGGCGCATGAAAATTAGATCATCCAGTAAAAACAGGCAGGCAACTAATGCCACCGGTACGAAGTTGGGCCGTCGCAGGACCCATGCGAAAGCAAATAATAATGTCCAATTGGCGGCGGGCCAGTTACCGTCAATGATGTTCGAAGGCAGTATCCAAACAAACATAGAAAATGCCCAGATGAGCAGAAAAATCGCCCAATACACCATCCTTCGGACACTGACAGGATCAACCATTACCGGCCTCCTGTGACTGTTCGGCTGACTGCGGTATTTCTTTTTCCCGCTCAATTGGTATGACCAGCCCACCTGGGTCGGAAACCTGTTCTGTTACCGGGTTACGTAGCACCCGTAAAAATTCAAGCCTTTCGTAATCTGCCGATAGGCGAACGCGCAGTTTTCTGTTTGGTCCAAGTGCGACCCTTCCGACCAGTAGCCCCGGGGGGAAAACCCCGCCATCACCGCTGGAAACAACGCGATCCCCTGGCCTGACCAATTCAGGTGTTTCTAAAAATTCAAGTGGTGGAGCGCTGGTATTATCCCCATATAACAGAGCCTTCTGGCCGGAAGGCTGGATAGTTACCGGAATTCGGCTATTGGAATCGGTCAATAGAATGACCCTTGATGAAGTTCGGCCGACCCCTGAAATCCGACCCACCAGTCCCAGACCATCGGTTGTGGCCCAGCCATTAACAATTCCATCCCTTTCGCCGATATTTAACAATACTGACTGTCGGAAGGGTGACCCGCTATCGGCCAATACCACACCGGTGATAAATGTGAGCTTGGGATCAAGCCGAACCTTGTTCAGATCCAGAAGTTTGGCGTTTTCCTGCTCTAATTGCAGTGCGGCTTCTTTCCAGGACTTCATACGTAACAATTCACGCCGTAATTCTTGGTTCTGTTCATACAGGTGGTTGTAGGATTGGAAGCCTTCAACCATGCTTGCTGCTTTTGTAACGGGTACCAGGGCCCAACTGAACGATGGAACTATTTTGTCAATAAGTGCTGCGCGAAAACGGTCGACACGTGGGCTGTCAATACGCCAAAGCAGAAAAAGCGAAAACAAAACCAAGACCAAGCCACCTACCAGAATACGCCTGATCGGTTTGGTGAATTGTTCGTTTGAATTTCTTCCCTTTGCCACGGCATCTCCGTAGACCGGTGGTAACCAGTCGAATTAGCTGTCGTAGTCTATCACATGACGCAATTGTTTTTCATATTCCAGAGCTTTACCTGTGCCCAGTGCCACACAACTTAGTGAGTCATCGGCGACCGATATAGCTAAACCTGTCTGTTCTCGTAACGCCAGATCCAGATCACCCAGTAGGGCACCGCCGCCGGTAAGCATTACACCCCGGTCAACGATATCAGCAGCCAGGTCAGGTGGTGTCGCTTCCAAAGCAATCATAACCGCCTCGCAAATTTGCTGAACGGGTTCGGCCAATGCCTCGGCTATTTGAGCCTGATTGATTTCGATTTCCTTTGGCACACCATTAAGTAAATCGCGCCCACGTATCTGCATGCTGGCACCACGACCATCGTCAGGCATCCTGGCCGTCCCGATTGAAGTTTTAACCCGCTCTGCGGTGCTTTCCCCGATCAGCAGGTTTTGCTGGCGTCTTAAATAGCTGATGATCGCTTCATCCATCCTGTCACCACCGACACGCACGCTTCGGGCGTAAACGATGTCGCCCAGGGAGAGGACGGCCACTTCTGTTGTACCGCCGCCAATATCCACTACCATGTTTCCGGTTGGATCTGTGATCGGCATGCCCGCACCTATTGCTGCAGCGATCGGTTCGGCGATTAATCCAGCACGTCGAGCACCGGCAGACAATACCGATTGCCGGATAGCGCGTTTTTCTACGGGCGTTGCGCCGTGCGGAACACAGACGATAATTTTGGGTTTTGAGAAGGTCGTACGGGGGTGAACTTTCCGGATGAAATATTTGATCATTTCTTCTGCAGTATCAAAATCTGCAATAACACCTTCGCGCATGGGGCGGATCGCTTCAATAGATCCGGGTGTTCGGCCCAGCATCAGTTTGGCGTCTTCACCCACAGCCAGGACCTGCTTGCTGCCATCTTTGATATGATATGCTACGACCGAGGGTTCGTTCAGGACAATCCCTTTGCCCTTTACGTAGATCAGGGTATTCGCTGTGCCCAGATCAATTGCCATGTCGGTAGTAAATAACCCAACTAAACTTACCATTCCGCGGACGTCCCATTCTAATAAAGTAACCCGACATCGACTCTGATGGTCTGCGGGTGCGCTCACTTATAGGCAAGCTATTCTCAATAAAAAAGGCCTCGTTGTGGCCAATCAGCGCGAACTTGCTCCAGGATGGAAAATTGTAGCTTTGGAGATATTCGATATGTGCAAGTTTTTCATCTAGTTTGTGCAAATACCTAGCAAGATGGCTCGAAAAATGTTCGAAAAGTATAATATTGAGGGATAATGAGATCGGCCGAGGTTATGCACCCCGACCGGTCAATTCGTTGGAATAGTTACTGAGCGTCCCGAAAATCTATTGACTTCACATCTGAATCCGGGGCCGATTTCAACCGTCGAACGAGAAGTTTGTTCAGTGCAGTGACATAGGCTTTTGTTGAGGCCACCACCGTATCGGTGTCAGCGGATTGTCCTGTCACAATGCGTCCGTCTTCTTCCAGTCGGACACTGACAGTTGCCTGTGCATCTGTACCTTCTGTGACGGCGTGTACTTGATATAGCTGTAGTCTCGCATTATGGGGGAACAACTGTTTAACGGCACGAAACGCTGCATCGACCGGCCCATCACCAGTGGCTTTAAACCGTGCGTCCTGTCCATCAATAGACAAAGTCAAATCGGCAGTTTGTGGTCCCTCGGTACCACAAATTACTACAAGGGATTTTACCTGAATATGATCGTATTCCGCGTCTGTTGAACTGTCGCGCATTAGCGCCGCCAAATCGTCGTCGAAAATTTCTTTTTTTCGATCGGCCAAAGCTTTGAAACGCACGAACACGTCTTTCAACTGGTTGTCCCCCAGTTCGTGACCCAGTTCTTTCAGTTTGGCGCGCAGCGCAGCGCGGCCTGAATGTTTGCCCATTACCAGATTGGTTTCGGACAGTCCGACATGTTCAGGGCGCATGATTTCAAATGTCTCTGCGTTCTTTAGCATTCCATCCTGATGGATACCGCTTTCGTGGGCAAAAGCATTCTTGCCGACAATTGCTTTGTTATACTGGACGGCAAAGCCGGATACAGTTGCTACCCGGCGGCTGATACTAATCAGACGTGTGGTGTCGATGCCGGTGGAAAAGGGCATGATGTCGTTACGGACCCTCAGAGCCATCACCACCTCTTCCAACGCGGTATTACCAGCGCGTTCGCCCAGACCGTTTATGGTGCATTCTATTTGACGCGCACCGCCTTCTACAGCGGCCAGAGAATTAGCTGTCGCCATGCCAAGGTCGTTATGGCAATGGGTGGCGAAAATTATGTTGTCAGCACCCGGGACCTCTGCAATCAACATCCTGATCAAATCAGCACTTTCACGGGGGGCCGTATAGCCAACCGTGTCCGGGATATTTATTGTTGTTGCCCCGGCCTTGATCGCAATTTCGACTGTACGTTTCAGATAGTCCAGCTCGGTTCTGGTGGCGTCCATCGGGGACCACTGCACATTGTCACACAAATTACGGGCATGGGTGACAGAATCGTGGATACGTTCGGCCATCTCGTCCATGCTTAATCCCGGAATGTCCCGGTGTAACGGCGATGTACCGATGAAGGTATGAATTCTAGGCTGTCTGGCGTGTTTGACCGCCTCCCAGCAGCGGTCAATGTCGTTAGGGATTGCCCGGGCCAATCCACATATCACTGATTTCTCGGACAATTTTGCGATTTCGGATACGGCTTCAAAGTCACCGTCACTGGCAATTGGAAATCCGGCTTCGATGATGTCGACACCCATATTATCCAGCATTCCGGCTATTTCCACTTTTTCGTCATGTGTCATGGTGGCGCCTGGGCTTTGTTCGCCGTCGCGCAAAGTGGTGTCAAAAATCAGGACGTGATCCTGTTTCGATGTATCGGTCATTTGATTGTCTTTCTGATTCTGTTCTTAGCGAAGGAAATTGACGCTGTTCAGCCCGTGAGCGGTCGCGCCAAAGGCACGCTCAGGGGCTAGCTAAGGAGCAGAATATCGCATAGCAAAGGTAGGGCCAAATCTGGGCCAACTATTGTGCTATGTGTCACCACGTTCATGGCGCTGACTATAGGCGCTGTTCCAGAGAATAAAACCCCTAAAAAAATCTGATATTCTCAGATTATCAGTTTAAAAATTTGCAATAACGGACCTTAAGTTACGGACCGCAATTGGAATATCTGTGTCGGGTGTCGCGCAGAAACCCAGTAACATGCCATTTACGCCGATCTCACCTGAGCAGAAATCCGACAAGGGCCGGCAACCCAATTGGACAGATTTAGTTTCTTTTGCCAATTCAGTATCTTTAATGTTCGTTGGCAAATGCAAAGCCAGATGCATGCCTGTGTTATGGCGTTCAAAATGCCCGATGTCCGAAAAATTTGTATCCAGTGCATTTAATAGAATTTCGTAGCGACGCGCATAGACTCGCCTGACACGGCGAAGGTGTCGGTGATACTTACCGTCTGCCATAAAGTTTGCCAGCGGTCTTTGTCCAACGACCGATGCGTGGCTTGGGCAGGTATTCAGGAGCATCTGCACAGCTTCCAGCAATCGCAACGGGACTGCCAAGTACCCAAGGCGAATGCCAACCGAAAACAGTTTCGAAAAGCCGCCGACATAAATTGTATGGCCGGTATTATCTAGCCCGGCCATGGCCGGGACCGGGCGGCCACTATAGCGAAACTCACTATCAAAATCATCTTCAATTATCCAACTGCTATTGATATTTGCCCGGGCAATGAATGCTTTCCTACGCCCGCTTGGCATGGTGCCGCCCAATGGAAACTGGTGAGACGGTGTCAGGACTGTTGCCCGCAGATCAGGAGCGCTGCTGCCCGGTAGTTTGGCCCCGCCCGGGCCGATCTTGAGCCAATGGGGCTGTAACCCCAATTCATTCGCGAAATTTCGGGTTGGCCCGTATCCTGGGTTCTCAAGACCAATCCGGTCGCCAGACTGGCAAGTCAGGCGAATAGCCATTTCCAAAGCTTCACCGGAGCCTGCAGTGATGACTATTTGCTCGGCTTTTGCTGAAACACCGCGCCATTCGCTTAGATGTCGGACTATTTGTCGGCGAAGTTCGATATCCCCTAGGGGGCCAGCCGACTGGAATAGTGTCGTGGGGTTTGTCCGGGCGGTTTTGGCAACACTTTTGGCCCAGCTTTTTAACGGAAAATATGTGTCGTCCGGAGAATTCGGCTGCAATGGGAGATTTTGATCTTTAGATGTCGCAGTAGGATCAGGATCGACCGGCGCGCAATTGATCCCAATTACCGGGCCGGTGTCAGAAACGTATATGCCCGAACCAGGGCGGGCTTCGGCGTATCCTTCGGCAACCAATTGATCATATGCCGTAACCACGGTAGCGCGCGAGACACCCAAGTCAGTTGCCAGCGCCCGGCTGGCCGGCAAACGCGTACCGGCAGTGATAATATTCGCAGAAATATCCGCTTTGGCATGTTCATAAATCCGCATAAACAGCGGCCCCTTGCCCGAGGGTGATATCAGCAATGAGTTCAGTGTTTTCTTGGGCATATTGGACTGGTCATAAAACTAGAAACTGGATATTTAGTTCAGTCCGAAATTGCGGTTATTGTCAAGGACTCAACAAAAACCCGGTGGGAGCTGAAACCCCCACGGCAACACAAGTTCTAGACGGAGCAAACCTAAAGTGACACGTGCAAAATTAAATCCAACGCCTTTAACCAAGCTGAAACGCACCTATAAACGGGGGTCTTTTGACCGCGAAGTTGTCAACCAGATTTTGGATGCCGCAACGCTGTGTCATGTCGGGTATCAGGTTGATGGGCATCCTGTTGTGACACCAACATTACAATGGCGAGTGGGCGAAAGGGTTTATTGGCATGGCTCCAGTGCCAGCCGGGCACTGCGCCAATCAAAGGACGCGAATGTGTGCCTGACAGCGACTTTGATGGACGGCTATGTTTTCGCACGATCAGCGTTTAATCATTCAGTAAATTTTCGTTCTGCGATGGTTTTTGGCGTGGCGACCGCGGTAACGGATCGAGATGAAAAAGAACAAAGCCTAATGGATATGGTGGATCGGTTGATCCCGGAACGTTGGGAAACTTTGCGCCCGATATCGGAAAAAGAGCTTAAGGCGACGGCCGTATTATGGATGCCAATAACCCAGGCCTCGGCTAAGATCAGAACCGGTGGACCTGTTGACGATGCAGAGGATTACGCCCTGCCGATCTGGGCCGGGACTGTGCCAATCCAAACACTGCACAGCGCACCTGTTCCTGATGAAAATGCCCCTGAAAAACTGGCAGTTCCAAATCACATTGAGGCATTTGTGAAAATAGGCGTAGACTGATCAGTTGTCGGCGGTTTCTTCAGTTGTTTCGCTCAGGGCTCCGTTGGTCCATTTACCACTGGTTTCCTGCCCTGTGGCGTAACGGATTGTTCCCTGACCTTCACGTTTTCCGGCTTTGAAAGAGCCTTCATAAACGTCGCCATTGGCGTAGGTTGCTAACCCTTCGCCGTCAATCTCTCCGTCTTTCCAGTCACCGGTATAGGTAAACCCATCCGACATGGTGATGGTGCCTTTTCCGCTACGCTGACCCAGCAGAAACGTACCAACATATTCTGAACCATCTGCGTAAGTGGCCTTGCCTTCGCCACTGCGCTGCCCGTCAACCCATTGACCAACATAGCTATAACCGTCCGGGAAGGTCATTGTTCCCTGACCGTGATTTTTAGCGTTTTTAAACTCACCTTCATAGGTTAGCCCGTCGCCGTAACTTGCAATGCCTTTTCCTTCGATGACGCCCGCCTGCCATTCGCCGTCGTAAGTATTGCCGTCAGGGTAGGTGATCTTGCCAGGGCCTTCAGCCAAATCATTTTTGAACGCACCTTCATATACAGAGCCATCCGGATAGGTCACTTTACCCATGCCTTCTATTCGGCCGGCAACCCAGTCACCTACATAGGTATAGCCGTCGGTCCCGGTGAATGTGCCGATACCCTGACGTGTATCATCTTGAAACTGACCCTTATAAATATCACCATTTGCATAGGTAACCTGACCGTCGCCCTGACGTTTGCCTTCGGACAGACTGCCGACGTAAATATCGCCATTTGGTTGGGTTAAAGTGCCTTTGCCATTGATCTGACCGGCTTTCCATTCGCCAACAAAGGTTAGGCCATCCGGTAATGAAAGCGAGCCATTGCCTTCGCGCACGCCGTTGACCAATGTCCCTTCATAGATGGCTCCGTCGGGGTAGGTGATTTTGCCTTCACCGTCTTTGATCCCGTTGACCCAACTGCCCTCATAGATATATCCATTATCGCTTTCCATGCGCCCCTGCCCATGGTGCAGTGCGCCTTTAAAGCCGCCTTCGAATTTCACGCCGTTTGCATAGGTGGCGACGCCAGAGCCGTTAATCTCACCGTTCTGCCAGCTGCCTTCGTAGGTACCGCCATCGGCGAAAGTGATTTTGCCGATGCCTTCCGGTTTTCCTTTGGCAAAAGCACCAACGTAGATTGAGCCATTTGGAAATTTGGCAACACCTTGCCCCAGAATTTCGCCTTCTACCCAACTGCCTTCGTACTCGTACCCATTGGGCAGTTGATAGGTGCCGGTGCCGTGTTGTTTGCCGTCTTTAAAGGTGCCAATATAAACACCGCCGTCATCGTACTGCTTTGTTATGACATCATTATTTTGCTGTGCGGAAAGTGGTGCCGCCAGTAAAACAAGCCCAAACAGCCCTGCAATTACTGCGTGTGTACGAGTTTTGAAATTTGACAAGTTAGCCCCCGATTGTCGACACGGCCTTATTAACCGATTATTTGGCCAAGCCTAAATCAGCAGGTTGTGAGTGACAATGTTTTTTGCGCAGTGTTGCTTTCCCTTGCAGGTATCTCTGATAAGACTTTGTGAAAAACTTGGATAAGCTTGATATGACTGACAGATTTCGCCTGACACTTGCGCAGTTAAACCCAACAGTGGGGGATTTGGCGGGGAACCGTGTTTTGGCCTTGGATGCCTGGCAAAAAGGTAAAGTTGCCGGGGCCGATCTGGTGGCGTTAAGTGAGATGTTTATCACCGGCTATAACACCCAGGATTTGGTTACAAAGCCTGTGTTTATTGACGCTGCACTGGCTGAGTTGGAAGGGTTGGCACGTGATTGCGCAGGGGGTCCGGCGCTGGCAATTGGCGGGCCGTGCCGTGAGGATGGCAAGCTTTACAACGCCTATTATGTGTTGAATGGCGGGCGGATTGTCAGCCGGGTGCTGAAGCATCATCTGCCCAATGAAACCGTGTTTGATGAGGTGCGTATCTTTGATGCGGGACCGCTTGGCGGGCCTTACAGTGTTGCCAACACCCGGATCGGCAGCCCGATTTGTGAGGATGCATGGCATCAGGATGTGAGCGAAACACTGGCAGAGTCGGGCGCGGAATTTCTTTTAATACCAAATGGTTCGCCATATTATCGCGATAAGATGGAAGTGCGGATAAACCATATGGTGGCCCGCGCGGTGGAAACCGGATTGCCGGTTATTTACCTGAACATGGTGGGCGGACAGGACGATCAGGTGTTTGATGGTGGCACTTTTGTGCTAAATCCCGACGGCGAATTGATGGTGCAACTACCGGTATTTGACCAAGTGATTTCCCATGTTGATCTGGAGCGGACCGGGGCCGGTTGGCGGGTGTTGCCCGGTGTGATGAGCAAGCTGCCGGATGCCTGGGAGCAGGATTACCGCTGCATGGTGGAAGCCCTGCGCGACTACATGGGAAAGCACGGATTTAGCAATGTTTTGCTGGGGTTATCGGGGGGAATTGATTCTGCGATTGTGGCTACAATTGCGGCGGATGCACTGGGGCCGGATAACGTTAGATGTGTCATGTTACCCTCTGAATTTACGTCACAATCTTCTTTAGATGATGCCACTGAGATCGCCAAAAACCTGGGCTGCACCTACCAGACGGTTTCCATTGCCCAGGGCCGGGCGGCGATCACAGAGACGCTGGCGCCGGTTTTTGATGGGCTTGAGGA
>VAPL010131506.1_pt1 | contig 12392 bp, 8 predicted proteins | sample 3395061 | NCBI WGS metagenome assembly VAPL01 (sample SAMN08290444, study PRJNA428436) | hydrothermal vent metagenome | isolation source: Deep-sea hydrothermal vent chimney 2 | place: Pacific Ocean: Juan De Fuca Ridge | depth 2182 m m
ATCTCGGGCGCCGCGCGACCGGGTACCGACGGCCGCTGGGACGCGCGCCTGCACGTCACGGGCAGCGACTTCGAGGCGGTCGACCTCCCGAGCGCACGCGCCTGGATCTCGCCCGCCCTCGACCTGCGCATCGCCGGTCGCGACCTGCATCTGTCCGGCACCGTGCGCGTGCCGCGCGCGAGTCTCAATCTGCGCATGCCGCGAAGCGCAGTCCACGCCTCACCCGACGTGGTCATCGTCGGCACCGCCCGGCCCGCGACCCCGCCGCCCGCCTGGCGCATCCACGCGCGGCTGCGCCTCGTTCTCGGCGATCACGTGCGCTTCCGCGCACACGGCTTCAAGGGCGGCATTACCGGCCGGGTGCTGGCAATCGACGAACCGGGCAAACCCACGCTGGGCCAGGGCGAGCTGAAGATCGTCAACGGGATCTACAAGGCCTACGGACAGGAGTTGAAGATCGTGCAGGGCCGGTTGCTGTTCGCGGGCGGGCCCATCGACGATCCCGGGCTCGACCTGGAGTCGGCGCGCCGGGTGGGCGACGTGACCGCGGGCATCCGCGTGCGCGGTACCGTCAAGCAACCGAAGCTCACGCTGTTCTCCACCCCGGTCATGGCGCAGTCCGACATCCTCTCCTACTTCTTGCTCGGGCGCCCCGTCGACCAGGCCTCCGCCGCGCAGGGGGCGGCGCTGTCCAACGCGGCCACCAGTCTGGGGCTGGGCGGCGCCAACCTGCTGCTCGGGCGCCTCGGCTCCCTGTTCGACCTGCAGGAGGCGCAGATCGAGTCCGGCGGCATCCCCACCACCCCCGCGCCGCCCCCGGGTGTCACGAACGCCGGGACCACGAGCGCGACGAGCGGACCGAGCGCTTCCCTGGTGCTCGGGAAATACCTCTCGCCGCGCCTCTACGTGCAGTACACCACGTCGCTGTTCCAGCCCGGCAATATCTTCCGCGTCCGCTACAAGCTGAGCAGGCGTTGGAGCATGGTGACCGAGACCGGCGTCGAGAGCGGAATCGACTTCCTCTACATGATCGAGCGCTGACCCGCCCGCCTCCCCGCCGCGCGCGGGATCAGACGCGCTCGCGGCGCACGCGCAACAAGACGCTGGCCTCCGTGACCATGCTGCGCCCGGTGTGCAGGAAGATCACCAGCCAACAGGCCTGCACGAACAACAGCACGCCCGGATGCCAGAGCACGCGCAGGCCCGCGGACAGCACCGGCGTCGGCGCCGGTGTCCCGGCCAGCGCGAGGCCGATCAGGATGCCGATGAGCGCGGCGAGCGCGGACATGACCTGGTAGGCCGAGAGGCGGCCGCCGCCGCGATAATCGGCGCGCAGGGTCTCGGACACCACCCGCCAAACCTGCGTGACCGTCAGCACCAGCACGTAGGCGGCCAGGTAACGAGCGTGCAGGAAGAGCGCCACGCCCACGAGTGCGGTGGCCACATAGAGCACGGCGGTCAGCGCCTGGACCGGGACGACCGCCACGTCCTGCAGCCCGCTCGCATAGGCGATCTTCTTCGTCGCCCCCGAGAATCGGAAGTGCCAGCGCGTGAACAGGCGGCGCACCGACGGCGGCGCATCGGCGACGCAACGCCCGTAGCAGCAGCCGAAACTGATGCAGGCGAGGCGCCCGAGGCCCTCGCCCACGGCGTAGGCGATCGCCATCGCCGCGAGCATGGCGAGCAGCGGCAACCGGTAGCCCATGGGCCGGGCGAGCAGATGATCGGTCAGCCACAGGACCACAGGCGACAGGGGTACCGCGACGAAAAACGCGCCGGCCACGCTCAGGGTATGGCGTTTGCGCTCCACCACGCGCGCCACCAGCCCGGCCGCCGGCACGCAGACCGACAACGTGGCGAGACACACGACGAGGGTGGCGAACACCGGCACCCCGACGGCGCCGGTGAGGACGAACAGCAGCGCCAACGCGACCGCATAGGCGATCGCCGAGAGCAGCCCGTAATAGGTCAGGTTGAGTCCGCGCCAGGACCCGTCGGCCCCCTTGCCGAGAGGGATCGTGGCCAGGATCTGCCAGCGTTCCCCGGGGAGTGTGCGAAACCCCCAGGCAAGGAGCGCGCCGAACGCCACGGCGAGCACGGTGACGAAGATTCCGATGGTCATCGCGATACCTCCTCGAGATCCTGAGCCAATCCGTTGCGCACCGCAGTCGCGGCGCCCCCTTCATCCCACCCCGGTGACGAGCCGCCCATGACCGCCTCGCTACGCTACACGGCGCGCGATCGAGGAGCGCACGCGCACCTCGGTCTCGGCGAGCGGCGCCTGGAATCCGAGCGAGAAGCGGCTGGCGACCCGGGCGTCGGCGCGGTTGCGCACCAGATCCGCGTCGAAGCGCACGCGCCCGCGCTGGAACAGCACCACGTCCGTGCTGCTGCCCGGGCGGTACAGGCTCTTGGGCGCACCCCGGCCCAGAAACATGCCGCATCCCACCGGACGCGGGCGTTCGTAGCGCACCTCGCTGTAGCACTGCACGATGTCGCCGATCATCAGCGCCACCACCTCGATCAGCGCGACCCGTCCGACCCCGGTCCCGCCCGGCACATCGGTATCGATGACGGTCACCACGCGGCGGTTCTTCGAATACGGCGTCGCCAGCGCGATCACCGCCGCGGGGTTGCAGGAGTGGTAATCGCCCGGAAGGTCATAGTGGTCCACGACCCGCCCCGCGACCGGGGTGTGGTTGTAGTGGTACTTCTCCGGCGTGAGGCGGAACACCGCCCAGTCACCGCCGTAGAACGCCTGCAGCCACCGGCGCCGGTCGGGGCCGAGGAGTTCCTCGTAATCGAAGAACTTGCCCTTGAGGAACAGCGCCGAGGTCTCGCACAACGAGCCCACCAGCACGCGCGCGTCCGCCGGCGAGACCGCGACGCGCGGGTCGGCGGGCATCGGGCGGCACTCCCAGTAGCGGATACGCCGCTCGAACACCTTGCGCACGGTATCGAGGACGGCCGGTTCGTCCACGCACTCGCCGAGATCCACGCCCAGGCGCCGCAGAAAACCCTTGCCGCCCGAGAGATGCGCACCCAGGGCCAGGTCATAGTTCAGGTAACCGAGCAGCCCCGATGCGCGCCGCCCGGTGAGCGCGCGGAACAGCGCCGGTGCGCTCTCGCGCGCGGTCGAATACAAGGTGCGCACGAGGCGATCGGCGAAGATCGCCTCGGTGCGGACCCTACCCGTTTCCCGCTCGACGTACTGGTGGCGGTATCTCGCCATCTTCCCTCCCGGGTTCCAACGCGGCGTCGGCGTGCGCCGTGTCACGATGGATACTGGTCAGCAGCAGACAAATCAGTCGGTAGAGATCGTCCTCGCGCGGACTCTCGCGCAGCAGCGCCGGCCGGATCCTCGCGAGGAAGTCCACCGCCGGACGCTCGCCCAGCAGCGCGTGCAGCGCGTGCCCGTAAGCGGGTTCGCGCACCCGCTCGGCGTCCAGCGCGCGCAGGTCGCGCTCCAGGTAGGCGAGCCCCTCGTGCAGGTGATGCTGCTTGAGCGGGCCCCGGTAGTAGCGTTCCGCCGCGCGGTTGAACTCGGCGCCCGTGAGCGACAAGGGGGAGCGCGCCCCGGCCTCGGTGAGGATTCCGGCGCTCAGCCGCGCGGCGGCCGACAGGCGTTCGGGCTGCTCGAGGCGCTCGCGCAGGTCGCGCATCGTCGCCTCCAGTCCGAGCCCCTCCACGAGGTCCGCACCGTCGTCCAGCACGAGGCGCAGCAGCGCCTTGCGGTATCCCGCCAACGGCACCTTCAGGTACCGCCGGTAGCGGCGGCTCGGGCGCACGCGGGCGGTACGTTCCAGCACCCGCCGCAGGAAACGGTTGTCGGTATCGCGGCGCACGTAGAAGGCGGGCAGCCCGATCGCCGCGGAGAACACGATTTGGCGCCGTTCGCTTTCCACGAAGCGGGTGTCGGGGATGTGTCCGTGGCCGACGCCGCCGGCGGCGATATACTTGTAGGCAAGCGCGCAGAGCAGGCCCTGGAGATCGACCGCACGCCCGAGATCGCCGCGCAGGTCCTCGAACAGGCTGTAGTGACGGCCCTCGAAACCCGAAAACCCCATGCGCGCCATGGGGCGCAGCCGCAGGAACTGGTAGACGGCCATGCGCGTGTCGAACACTCCGAGTTCGGCGAGGTCCCGCTTGAGGCGTTCCTCGTTGCCGGGCGTGCCATCCAGCGCCGGACTGCGATCGGTGCTGCCGAGGGCGACCAGGTAGTCGAGGATGCGGAAATCCGGCACCACGTCGCCGCGCAGGCGCAGGACGGCGGCCAGCGGCCGGTCGATCCAGCGCGGCCCGAGCGGCGTGCGCGAATGGCCGAGGAAGCGCAGTTCGGCCTTCTGCCGCCAGCCGCGCCAGAGCATGCGCAAGTGCGTGTAGTCGAGTTCGTGGGGCAGAAAGGCGAGCGCCTTCTCCGGGTGGAAGTCCTGGAAGTCGAGGCGATACGGGGCCGCGCTGTAGGTGCCGACGAACAGCGGCAGAAAGTGCTCGGCGATCTTGATCGCGAGGTCCCCAAGGTGTTTCTCGTGCGCCGCACCGAATCCCGAGGCCGGATCGCGCAACGCCGCCCCGAGCCGCAGGCTCCCGAGACTTACGTGGGTGCCGTTGTTGGCGAGGCTCACGTTCGACAGATTGGGCAGCACCACGAGATCGCGGGTGATGATGCCCGCCTCGCGCAGCTTGGCCACCGCGTTGAGCTGGCTGCGGCTGAGCACCTCGTGACACAGCTTCATGTAGGCGTGCTTGCGCTCGCCGTCATCCCAACCGGACAGGCAGGGACTGACGAACAACTCGCGGTAGAACGTATCCGAGATACAATCGTTCAGGCGGCGCTGGCGCACCGGGGGGTGCGGAGAGCTGTAGACCATGGCCGTCTGCCCGCTCTCGCGCAGGCCGAAACGCACGTTGGCGTACAGGATGAGAAGGTGGGTGAGCAGAAAACGCTTGGCGGTCTCGCGCGCCACGGCGTCGCCCATGCCCTCGCGCGCCCGCAGGCGCGCGACGTGGAACGACAGGGTCTCCGGCGAGCAGTTGTCGTTGAGGTAGTGCCCCATCAGACGATGGCCGGTCTGATAGACCAGCGCCGGTATGCGCTCGTGGCGCCCGATGATCTCCGCCAGGGTCAGCTTGAGCAGATAGCTGATCGGCACCCGCACCTGCGCCTCGCCGTTGGCCGCCCGGTACAGGATGCGGTGCACGTCGCCGCGCAAGGGACCGTGCGGGTCACGGCGGTCGCGGCGCAGATCCGCCTCCAGCACGCGCCCGGCGAACGCACCGAGGTCGGCGCGACGGATGCGCACCCAACTGTTCTCCCAGACCCGATCGGGGTTGTGCAACAGGAACCGCTCGATCTCCGCAACCGCGCGTCCGGGCGTCTCGGCGGCCGCGGCGTGACGCAACACGTTGGCGAAATAATTCGACTGCTGGATCTGGAGCGGCAGATCGACATCGCTGCGCAGGCCGGCCACGGCGGCCTGCAGTTCGGTCTCGGACCCGGCGGTGATGTCGTTCGGCCCGAACGGCAGGGTCTCCACGAGGCGCCCGCGCGGCACGCCCGACAGGCCGAGCGCACGCAACGCGGACTCCGTCGATACCGGCGTCGCCGGCCGCCACGGCGCACCGCCCTCGGGTGCGATGGGCAGGATCGGTGCAGGCGGCTTCATCTCCCGACTCCCGGTTCCGCGGCGACCGCTACGGCCGCCACTACTCGGGCACACAGTGTAGAAAGGCCTCATGACCGCCGCGTTTCAGCCCGATGAACGGTTCGCGACGGGATGAGGGGATCGAAAAACGAGCGGTTGCTGTTTGATCGGAGGCCATCGCGTTGCGAAGAAGATCGGCGCGGACGGCACCGGGCGAACGGCCGGGCGTCCATATCGGAACCTGCGGCTGGCACTACGCCCACTGGCGCGGGCGCTTCTACCCGGCGGATCTGCCTGCATCCCGCTGGCTGGCTTGGTACGCGCAGCGATTCCGCGCCGTGGAGATCGACAGCACCTTCTACCGCCTGCCCGATCCCGCCGTGTTCGCGGCATGGCGCGAGGCCGTCCCCGCCGGCTTCCGCTTCGCCGTGAAGGCCCCGCGCTCGATCACGCACCGCAAAAAGCTGCGCGGGTGCGATGCGACGGCGCAGGATTTTCTTGAGCAGATCGGCGTCCTCGCCCCCGCCCTGGGACCCGTCCTGTTCCAGCTCCCGCCCCGCTGGCACCGCAACGCCGGGCGCCTGGCCGCGTTCCTCGACGCCCTCCCGCCGGGCGTCCGCTACACCTTCGAATTCCGCGACCCGACCTGGCATCACCCGGAGGTGTACGCCCTCCTGACCCGGGCCCGCGCGGCGTTCTGCATCTACGACCTCGCCGGCTTCCACAGCCCGAAGATCGCGACCACCGACTTCGTCTACCTGCGCCTGCACGGCCCGCGGCGCGCCTACGGCGGGAGCTACACCGCCTCCGCCCTGCGCGCGATCGCCGACGAGCTTCGCGCGTGGCACCGTGACGGCAAGGAAGTCTACGTGTTCTTCGACAACGACGAGGCCGGTTACGCCGCCCGCAACGCGGCGCTGCTGACCGACCTGCTGGACCCGATGCGGTAGGGCGGGCATCGGCCCGCCGACACCATCGCGGGGACCCGCCGTGATTACCATGCGCCGCGACGCCGGCCGGGCGAGCCCGGCCCTACCGGACGCCCGGGAACACGCGAATCCCGGTAGGGCGGCCGCCGACGGCGTCGAGAACGTCGCCGCGACCGGTGCGGCAGGATCAGGCGGGGAGGGCCTCGGGGGCGGGTTCTTCGAGTGCGGGTCGGGCGAAATGGAATCCCTGGGCCCAGTTCACGCCGATCTCTTTCATGACCGTCATGGTGGCGGCGTCCTCGACGGATTCGGCGAGCGTGGTGAGACCGAGGGTGCGCGCAGTGTCCTGGATGCCATGGATGATGGCGCGCACGCGCGGCTCGCGCGGCGCACGGCGCACCAAATCGCCTTCGAGCTTGAGGAACGCCACCGGAAGATCCGCGAGATACTGGAACGAAGAGTAGCCGCTGCCGAAGTCGTCGATCGCCAGGCGCAGGCCGAAGTCGAGGAACGGGGTGAGGATGCGTCGCGCCTGGGCGGCGTCCCCCAGCAGTTCACGTTCGGTGATCTCGATGATCAGGGGTTTCTCCGCGCCCTGGGACTGCTCGCAGCACCGGCGGGCCTGCTCGACGAGCCGCTCCACCAGTTCCGGATGGCGCAGCAGGTCGGTGGAGACGTTGACGAAGTGCAGACGTCCGCACCCCTGGTCCAGCAGGTTCGTGCAGTAGCGTATCGTCTGCGTGATGATCTGGTAGTCGATACGGTGGATGAGCTGGAGCTGGCTGGCGGCCTCGATGAACTCGTGCGCTTCGAGGAGCTTGCCCTCGGGGGTCACGATCCGCGCCAGGGCCTCGTCGGCCACCACCTCGCCGGTGGCAAGATCGATGATCGGCTGGTAGACCGGGCGCAGGCGCCCATCGCGCAACGCCTCTTCGACCTGTCCGCCGACGAAGAAGATACCCTGGGTACGGCCGTTGCTGCTCACCAAACGGTTGCGCCCGGTGCGTTTGGCCTCGTAGAGAGCGGCATCGGCGCAGGTCAGCAGTTCGGTGAGGGATTCCCCGTCGCGCGGGAACCCGGACAGCCCAAGGCTGACCGTGATGTCGAGCCGGCGTTCCCCGATCTGCAGGGGCTGCCCGCCGATGCCCCGACGCAGGCGCTCGGCCACCAAGTACCCCTCGTGGGGGTCGGTCTCCGGAAGCAGGCACAGGAACTCCTCGCCCCCCCAGCGGCCCACCCAGTCCCCGTCGCGCAGCACCTCCTCGGCGCGGCGCGCGACCGCTATAAGCACCTCGTCGCCCACCCCGTGACCGTAGCTGTCGTTGACCAGCTTGAAGCGGTCGAGATCGAACAGCAACATGCAATATGGGCGCCCGCTGCGTTGCGCCCGGGCGTGCTCGCGATCGAGGATCTCCTGCAGCGCGCCGCGGTTGAGCAACCCGGTGAGGTGGTCCACGGTGGCCATCTCCTGCAACCGCTCGTGCAGGCGGGCCTGGGTGAGGGCCATCTCCCCGAGCCGTGCGAAGGCGAAGAACGGTTCGAGACCGATGCGTTCGAAATAGTCGGGTTCGTCGGCGTAGACCACCAGCACGCCGCGCGATGCCGAGGCCCCGCCGATATCGCCGAACGGGATGCAGACGCGCTCACGCAGGTGATCCTGCAGGGCGCGATCGCGCCACGAGCCCGTGCGCCCGCCATACTGGATGTGCAGGACGTTCGGTTGGTCGGTGAGCAGCGAGCGGCGGATCGGACCGAGGCACAGTTCGGCGGACTCGCCGCGACGCAGATAATCGGCATAGGCCCGGGCGGACCCGGCGGTGTAGGCGGGCTGTATCCGCTCGACGTCCGGATCCCCGAGGTAGGCCCAGGCGAGTCGCAGGCGCGGCGTGGCCGAGACCAACGCGTCGCACATCGCGCGAAGGATCGTCGGCGGATCGCGCCCTTCGGTGAGAATCGCGGTTACCGAGAGCAGCGCGCCGCTCAACGCGTTGCGCTCCAAAATCAACTCCACCGGCGGATCGGCGGGACGATCGTCCACCTTGAACATCCGCATCAACTCGGCCTCCTTCGCGCCGGGGCTCGCCGCCGGGACCTGTCCGGCGTAAGACCCGCCGCGGCCCGGTATCGTGCGCGATGCCCCATGATGGCGAACACCACGCCCGAGTCCCCGATTGTTATAGGTCACCCGCTATCGGGGTGCCGAATCTCCATTCCCCGCAATCATAGTAGGTTATAAGCGGAAACAAAAGTTGACTGTTGCCCCCTCAATCGGGCGGACCCCCGGCTCCGAGCCCCCCCGCGCCGCCTCTTCCGATGGGAACGCAAGAGGCGGCGCCCCGTCCCCGGGGCGCCGCATGCACCGTCGACGGATCATCCGCCGCGCCGCCGCGCGACCGGGATCAGCGCCAGGACCCCCGAGAGCAGCAGCATCGCCGAAGCCGGCAACGGGACCGGGGCCGTACCGAGCCCCGTCACGACCCCCGGGGTGGGTACCTCGAGCACCTGGAAATCAAGCAGGTTGTCGTTGCGGTCCACCAGACCGGGGCCGCGCGCGAGACTCGATCCCGCAGCGGGATCCGGGGCGGGGCGACCCTCGCCGGCGAAAAAGGTGCCCGCCGGGAAGTCTCCGTAACCGAGGGCGTCGAGCACCGCGCCGACGTCGTCACGCAGCACGATGGAATCCGGCCCGTTCTGGAAATTGAAATTGGCGATCAGGTCGGCGCCGGGAATCGTGCTGCTACCGTCACCGGCGCCGTCGGCCACGACGAACACGCCGGATGCGGGAATCACCCCGGAGAGCGAAACGCTGGTATAAACGAGGCCGTCCGCCCCGTTCACGCCCTCCAACCGAACCCCGTCGAGCGAGGTGCCGGGGGCGCCGCTCAGTTCGACGAACTCCGCGCCGTTGTCGGATCCCGCCGCGTCGTACAGGACCTCCGAGATCAACAGCGCCGCGCGCGCGCGCGGCGCCGTCAGCACGAAAAGGATCAGCAGCGAAACGAAGAATGCGACCCGGGTGTACCTGCGATCGGACCGTCCCGGTCCTGAGACTGTATTCATGGAACACCTCCTTGTGTGAATTCCCATCGTCTCCGATGAGTACGGGCCTCCTGCCCGTGCCTTCGATTGTAGCGGCAATCCGGCGTAGTGCAACCCGCGACGATTCCGGGTGGCTGCGGCCGCGATATCCGCGGGGATGGCCGGCGCAACGACCTCTGCACCGGCCTCACATCCGTCCCGCGCAGAGCCGGACGTGGACGGGTCTTATTGGCGGGTCTGGGTCAGGTAGTCCACCTGCTCCATGGTGAAGTCGGTAAGTTGCTCCAGGGTAACGTCTTCCGGGATCTGCTGGACGTCGGTGAACCAAACGTTCTCGACCTGGAAATCCTCGTCGGACCAGTCATCCGGTACCAGCGGCCGCCCGATGAAGATCCCGCGGCGACCGTTCTCCAGGTCGATCACCACCATCTGTAAAGGCTGTTTTTTCATGGCCTTGTTCCCTGTTTCCGGGTGGCACGCCGAATCCGGATGCCCGGCGCCCCGTTTCGCGGCCGGCTCCCGAGCCCGGAAGACTGTCGGGGATTCCGGGGCACGGCACCGCCGTCACCCGATACATCGGACAGGACACCGGCGGACTGAAGGGCCCTGGGAAGCGGGAAAACCCCGGTGGTACGGACGGCCCCGGACGCGCTTCCCGCCGCTCACGCGGCGAGTTGGCGCACCAGGTTGTCGAGCGACTCACACGACTCCATGACGTAGCCCAGGATCACCAGCGCCTGCTCCTCGCTCAGTTCCAGCATCTCGAGAACGGTCACCGGCAAGTCGCCGCTCGGTGCGTCGCCGATCTCCTGGCGCTTGAGCAGGCGGTCGGCCACCAGCACCAAATGGGAATACAAGGCATGCTGATCCCAGTACTCCTCGTGATGGTGCCAGCGCACCGCCACCAGCAATTCCTCCGGCATCCCCCAGGAACGCATCAGCCATGCGCCGATCTGGTCGTGACGCACACCCAGCACATAGGTCTCCAGATCAGTGATCGGGATCTCCGGGTTCACGGTGATGAATTGATTCAACAGGATAAAACCCGGCCTGAACACGTGCCCCAGGAGCAGGTGGCCGAAATCGTGTAAAAGCCCCGCGAGGTAGGCCATGCCGGGACGGATACGGAATTCGCGCGGCAGCGAGGTGGCGAGCCGCTCCGTGAGGACCGCGGTATAGATCGCATGACGCCAATAACGGCGCATCCCCAACGGACCCCCGGTCGGCACCCGCAGGGACTTGCCGATGGCGATGCCGAGGCCCATGTTCATCACCATGTCGAAGCCCAGCACGCGGGTGATGGCGTCGCGTACCGAATCCAACCGCCCACGGTATCCGTAGAACGGCGAGGTCGCATAGCTTACGACCTGTGCGGCCAGGCTCGGGTCGAGTTCGACGACCTGCGCCAGGTCGTCGGCGTCGGCCAGCGGGTTGAGGCTCAACTCGAGTAACCGGTGGGCCATCTCCGGGATCGGCGGCAGGTCGTGGATCTCCTGGATCCGTTCGCGGATCCGCAACGACGTGAAACGCTGCACCGCCTCGCGCAGGTCGCCGCCCGGTTCCAAGTCGAAGTCCGGGCGCACCAAGTCGATTACCGGGCGGGCGAAGTCGCCGCGCCATGCCTCGGGCTGAAACTTGAGCAACTCATGCGGGCGCATCGCCACCAGACTGTCGCGGCCGCCCGGCTCGAAATAGATCTCCTCGAAGCCGAGCAGACCCTCGTCGAAGATCACGGGCAGGCCGAAGGCGTCCCCCAGGGGCGGCGGCGCAGCGGGGTCACAGTCCCGGCAGATGCCGGCGACCTCTTCGGCGGACGCCGGTTCCAGATCGCAGTCCAGTTGCCGGCACAGGGCCTGGAGGTCGAGGATGTGCGCGGCCGGCAGCACGGCCATCAGCGTGCGTTTGGGACCCTTGAGAATCACCGTGCGCGCCATGCGGCCGAACGGGACGTCGACCGCCGCGGCGGCCTGCTCCAGGGTCTCGGTGGGCGGATGCGGAAGTTCGCGGAAGACAACGCGCCGCTCTCGCAAGTATCGGGCCACGGTTTCGGGGATCGGCATGGGTCCTCCGCCAAGGGGACGCAGTGCACGCGCAGGCACGCACCGTTCGGGTAGGGATGCAATGCGGATATCGGCCCGGCACGGGGGCGCTTTAATACCGGCGTTCGTCGCGAGAACGACGAGAGGCCCTCCACCCGACGGGCGTTACGGCGTGAGGCCCGCGCACCTCCCTGCGGACTCCCCGGTCATCGATCGCATGGAGCCCCTGCTTGAACGCCTCCCAGGCCGCCCGGCCGGCCGGCGCGACCTCCCCGCCCGCCGCCAGACCCAGATCCCGCGCCAGTGTCTCCAGCCGCGAGACCCCGGCCGGCGGCTCGTTGGCGAACCACCCCTCGCCGGTGAACACTACCCGACCCTGCACCGGCACACCCGGAAGCAGCGCGCGCGCCGCCTGCACCCGGAGCCGGTTCTCGTGCAGCGGGTTCGGAAACCGGTAGCTGCCGCCCTTGGTGATCTGGGTCCAGTAGTCGATGCGTTCGGCACCGAACAACGTCCCCTCATAGTGCCTGAGATCGAGTACGAGCACGCCGCAGTGGGTAAGCAACAGGCGGTCGATCTGTAGCACCCCGCCGATGCCGTCCGGGATCACCACATCACGCAGACCCTCTTGCGACAGGCGGCGCACGGTACGCTGGATGCGGCGTCGTTCGGCGCTGCGTGCGCGCCACACGAGCCCGCCCGCCAGGATGCCCAGGCCCGCCGCCAGACCGCCGATCCAC